>ENA-UBCA01001672-UBCA01001672.1-human-gut-metagenome-genome-assembly--contig:-NODE-1672-length-10270-cov-4.495839_pt1 | contig 10270 bp, 10 predicted proteins | sample MGYA00244228_ERZ654716 | MGnify/ENA primary metagenome ERZ654716 (study PRJEB26926, sample SAMN06164557) | human gut metagenome | biome: ENVO:00009003; feature: ENVO:2100002; material: ENVO:00002003... | reverse complement strand
TCGTGGGCTCGGAGATGTGTATAAGAGACAGTCCCTGCACCGTGCCGGATACGTCGCCTGCTACAAATTTCATACCTACCGCTGCCTCGTCGCAGTAATATACCGTAACCGCCTTTTTCTCTTCCTCTACAGCTGCTACGCCGCACTCAATATAACGCTGGTTCTCTGCGCTCTCGATTTTCGCCAGCAAATCTGCTGCTGCCAGTTCTCCGCTTGCTACCATAGCAAGGCAGTTGTAATAATCCTCTTTTGTCTTTAATACTTTAGGAAATCCTTTCATGGTCTGCCGCCTTTCTAAAATGTATTTGCAAGATAGGAATTACCCACGTAGGTAGCCCCTAACACTGCCGTTTCTACTGTTCTTTCGTAATGCTGGCTCATGTATGCCGCACCCATGTAACACAATCCCAGTACAGCATCATGCTTATAGTCAATGCCCCAGCCGCTTTCTACTCTCTTAAGTCGCTCGTCCAGCGCTGCTATTGCCTCTTTGGTTTCTTTCGTGCCTGCCTCTGCCTGCTTTTTCACTTCCTGCATGGCTGCTGCCAGCTCTTCAATTTGCAGTTGCAGGCTGCCTGCTATGTCCTCGCCCAGCTTGTCCTTGATACTCTCAAACCATGTGTTAAATTCGTTTTCAGCGTCCGACTGAAATAGCTTAATTTTTGCCATAAAGTCTGTATAGGCGCTTAAAAGCTCCTTATCCCAGTTATTAAGCGTACTTTCAAAGCTGCTGTATCTTTCGTTAAACTGGCTTTCATACTGCGCAAATAAGCCCTCTGTCTTGCTTACGTAGCTGTCATATACGCCCGCAATCTCTGTAAGGTACTTTTCCATACTCTGCTTATATGCGCTGAACTCGTCCAGCACGGCTGCGCTGTAGGTGTTGAAAAAGTCCGTAAACTGCTTTGTAAGCACGCTTGCGTCTATCTCTTCCACCGTTCCTGTTACAATGCCGCAGACTGCGCTATTAAACCGCTGGTCTGTGATATTCTGCGTCTGTATCCTTGTTACGCCCTTGCCTACGTAAATATCTGCAAGCGCAAGCTCCCATATTTCCGTAGTGCGGGTTACTGCCGTTGCTGTCGGCTTTGCAGACGGTGTGCCTTTCAGCACCGCAATATACATATCTCTTTGCGGCAAATCCCAGCGAACTACTACCCTGTCCACCCTGTTAAGCGCTCCCTCTGCTGTATCCAGTGTTACGCTAAGCGTTGCGGGATTTCTAAAGGCGTAGCCGTTTATAAAGGCATAGCCCGCATTTACTCTTATTTCCATGCCGCTGTAAGCTACTACCTGTAGCCCGTCGCTCGGCTTTGGAAAAATGCCGTTTGCAATGAAAGTAGCAAAGTACCACGCCCAATCCTCGGCTTTATATACCCTGTCGTACTCTCCGTCTACTGCCACGGCATTAAACGGTAAGCTGTTTGCCATTTCTGCTACCTCACTTTCCTAATCTGGTCTACCAGTGTCGGCAGGCTGTCGCCAAAAGTCGCCTCTATGGTTTCCTCGCCTTTCTGGTATGTTTCTGTTACTTCTGTAATACGTGCATCTATCTGTATGCCCCACTTGGTTTCTTTGCAAGTAATACGGTCGCCTAAATCAAAATCAGCCTTAAATTTTAAGTTTGAATTTGTATTTATGGTACTTACAAAATTTATGTTCTTGCCGTAGTTTTCCAGTTCTGCGCTGCCTCTCGTTTTCAGCATTGCAATATAGGTATTCAGCGGTATTGTTACCTCTGTTTCCCCCTGCTGGTACTTTCTGGCAATGTCCGTAGCGTCGCAGAATACCTCTACTAAATCCAGCCCCATTGCGCCCTCGCCGTCCACTGTGGTTACTGGCTGGCTGCCGTCGTCGTCAGCTGCTCCCTGCACATAAATAAAGTTGCCGCAGTTCTCTATACTGGCTGTGTATTCCTGCTCGTTGACATTATCAAAATCTCTTGAAAATATGCAGGGTGTGTTACCCTCGGTATTTGTGGCTGTAAGGTCATTGCCCTTATACAGATAAAAGCCAAACAGTCTCTCTCTTTCGTTAAGCAGAATGTCATAGCCCAGCTTTCCAGCCTGCGCCCTTGCCTTTACTTCCTGCCCCAGTTGTGCGTATACCTCGTTTGCATATTCAACCGCCACGCCGTCTATGGTTTCCTGCGCCAGAAATGTAAGCAATGGAAAACGCCGCTTTGTTCCTGCTGCGCTGCCGCAGTTGTTCTTTACCATAAGGTTTATAAGATACTGGTTTGTACCTGTCGCCACAATCTGCGGATAAATGCAGCGCTTATTAAGCCACCAGCTAAGCATATAGCCTTGTGCCTCTAACTGCTCTAAGCCGTTCTCGTCTTTGGTAATGTGTACGTAGGTTATCTGCGCTGCCCTGCGCCATACGCCGCCGTCGGCGGTCTTTACTTCCTTTTTTCCGTCGTGCTTGGTTATTAAGTTACCCTCTACCAGCAAACGGCTGTTATTGTCCGTAATCGGCGCAAGCAGGCTAAAAGTTCCTACGTCAAAATACTTTGTATGCCATAGCAGGCTTGCCAGCTCGTCTATAGCTCCCAGCGGCTGTACTGTCTTGTCGAATACTCTAAGCTCCATACCGTCACACTCCTAAAAATTCCTTGCTGTAGAATATGGATACTTCCAGAGAATTTACGCCGCTGGCTGCATCATATCTAAACATATTGTCGCCTATGGCAAGCTGCATAAATGTACTGTCTACATCAATGTAGCGGAAATAGTCGGTTTCTACGCCGTCCCTTATCAGCTTAGCGCCCTTGCTGCCGTACTTCGTGTTAATCTCTATCACGTCGCCCGTTTTCATAGTGGCGTTAATCTGTATAAATTCCTCGGTATCCACATTAAGCAGTATCGGGTTTGAAACTGTCCCCAGTGCTGTAAACCTTATCCTCATTCCTGTTGATACGTCGCCCTCGTTGTAGCAGTCCACTATTACGCTTTCCGCTCGGTATCCGTATATCATGCTCTTTGTGCTGTCCTTTTCGATAACGCAAGGGAAATGCCACGCAGCCACCCAGCTTGCTATATCCTCTTTTGTTTCTTCCTCTTCCCGCCAGAACGGGTTAAGGCACTCTATTTGTAAATCAAACTCATAAAGTACCTCTTTCTTTAGTATCTTAGGCTCTCCATACGCCCTGCAATCAATCACACGCTTAAAGCCGCCGTACTCATACACCAGCGTAGCGCTAAGCTCTGGGTTAAATATCTTAAGCATACGGCGGCGCAGTTCCAATGCCTGCGCCTTGTCCCGTGTGTTGATATGTCCCACTACGTCTATGTCCCTCGCCTCGATACGCTGCCCTACGTAGGTGTCGCCGTGCTGTCCCATGCTGTTTGTGCTGTAAATGACGCTCGTAACGCCGGAAATGCCCTCTACGTCTTTACTTATATTGCAATGATATACGCTGTCTACTCCCAGCTCTAACCGCTCGCCCCTTGAATTTATGTAAGTCAGTTTTTCATTTTCCATATGTTACACCGTCCTTGCTATCATTCTGAACTGTCGGGCTGCCTCTTTCTGCTGTTTTGCATAGTCCGTGGTATTCGCATAAATATACTGATTGACAACTACGCCGCCTGCTGCACTGCCGCCGCCTCTCGACTTTGGCTTTTTGTCGTCGTTATCATACTTAAATTCATTGCCTACATTTACCTTTGCGTCTACGTCAAACTCCTGCGGTACGCTGTCCTCAATCATTTTCTTAACGCTGCCGATTTCATTAGAAAAGCCAACGCCGATACCCTGCGCCAGATATACGCCGATTTCGTCACGCATCAGCTTAGACGGGCTGGCAATTCCGAATAAATCTTTAAGGAAATCGGTAACATCTCCTACCCAGTCGCTTATTTTGTCTTTTATCCACCTCGTAGAGCCGCTTATGCCGTTCCAGATGCCCTCTACCATGTTTTTACCGAACCCTGCAAACGTACTGCCAATATCCTTAAATACGTCTGCTATTCCAGTAATTACATTTCTCATGCCCTCTACGGCTTTGTTCTTTACTTCTGTACCCCATGTAGCCACTTTGGAAATTGCACCAGAAATGCTGTTATAAATCTTTTGCGGTATTTCCTTAACAATCGTAACAATGCCCGTTACCATGGCATTCATTACCTCTTTGGCTTTCGTAAGCATATTGTTGCCCCACGTAGCCACTTTGGTAACTGCCCCTACTATGCTGTTCCAGATTTTCTGCGGCAGTTCCTTAACAATCGTAATAACGCCTGTTACCATGGCATTCATTACCTCTTTGGCTTTCGTAAGCATATTGTTGCCCCACGTAGCCACTTTGGTAACTGCCCCTACTATGCTGTTCCAGATTTTAGCAGGCGTTTCTTTCACAATCGTTACAATGTTCGTAAGCATTGTGTTCATTACTTCTTTGGCTTTGGTCTGCATATTTGCGCCCCACGTAGCCACTCTGGTTACTGCGCTTACTATACTGTTCCAGATTTTCTGCGGCAGTTCCTTAACGATATCTATAACTTTCGTTACAAAATCTGTTATAACTGTGCCGCCTTTTTCCTGCATATTTGCGCCCCACTCTGCTATTTTCTCAACGCCCGCAGCGATTGCCTGCGGTATCAGAGTAGGTAGCTCTTTTATTTTATTTATGATTGTCGTTACCAGCTTGCCTGCCGCCGTCAAAATCTTAGGCAGTCCCGTAATCAGTCCTGTTACAATGGCTGCTATAATCTGCGGTATGGCTGCGATTAAAAGCGGTATTGCATCTATGATGCCGTCAATCAATGCAACTATAATATCGCCCGCACTTTCGATAATAAGCGGTATGCCCTCAACCAGTGCATTTATGATAGCCGTTATGATTTCCGGCAGTGCCTCAATCAGTACGGGCAGCGCTGCTACCAGCCCCTGTGCCAGCCCCGTAAGCAGCTGTAATGCTGCTGTAATCAGCAACGGTATATTTTCTATCAGCATGGTTACAATGTTCGTAACCACCGTTACGATTGTTGGCAGCAATGTAGGTAACGCTTGTGCGATACCTTGCGCCAATTCCGTAATAATCTGTACGCCTGCCTCTAAAAGCTGCGGTAATATAGTAAGCAGCGTATCTATGATTGTCGGTATAATCTGCCCGATTATGCTTATCATTTCCGGCAGCATTCCAACCAGCGTATTAAGCAAGTCCTGTACGCCGCTCATTAAAGGCGGTAATAACTCCTGTATAACCTGTGGTATATACGTTGCAAGCTGCTCTACGATTTCTCCCAGTCCGCTTACCAGCCTCGGCACTGTTTCTATTACCCTCGGTGCTATATTCCCTACCACTGTTACAATACTGTCTACCAGATTGCTTGTAAGCTGTGAGAAATTCGCCTCGCTGTCTGCCATTCCAGCTACCCAGTTGTCCCACGCTGAACTCATAGAACTAACCGAACCCTCTATTGTTGTACTTGCCTCTTTTGCCGTTGTCCCTGTTATGCCCATTTCCGTCTGTACGACGTGAATAGCGTCTACAACGTCTGAATATGATGAAATATCATACTTAATGCCGGATAGCTTGCTTGCATCATCAAGCAGTCGCTGCATTTCCTCTTTTGTACCGCCATATCCCAGTTTTAAGTTATCCAGCATGGTATAATTCTGCTTTGCAAAACCGTTATAGGCGTTCTGTATAAGCGATATATCAGTACCCATTTTATTTGCATTGTCTGACATATCCGTAATTGCCACGTTTGCCTTTTCTGCTGCCGCTGCCGTGTCATTATTCATACTGGCAAGCAGCGACGCTGAAAAGCTGGTAACTGTTTCCATGTACTCATTTGCAGACATTCCGGCTGTTTTATATGCGTCGTTTGCATAACCAACAACCGTATCAGACGACGTTTTGAAAAGAGTTTCTACACCGCCTACAAGCTGTTCCTGTGCTGCGTATCCCTCTATCGCTTTTGTGGTAAGCGCTCCTATGGCTGTTGCCGCTCCCGCAACTGCTGCCGCCGTCGCCGCTGCTGCTGCTTTAAGCGCTGTACCCATTCCGCTTAGCACGCTTGTAAATCCAGAAAATTTTCCCTTTGCGTCGTCTGCCTGTTCCCCGCTGTCTTTTATTTCCTTTCCCATTTCGTCAGCGGCTTTTTCTGCTTTTTCCATTTCGTCAGTCGTTTTGCCTAATTCCTGCTCTGTCTTTACAAGCGCTGCTTTCTGGTAATTTAACTGGGTTTCAAGTTTTTTACTTTCTTCGCTATTGTCTCCTGTTGCCTTTCGACATTTTTCTAAAGCCGCCTCGGTTTCTTTTACCTTTTTTGCCTGCTCGTCGTATGTTTTCTGTAGTACCGCCTGCTTTGCTTTCAGCGCATCTACGCTGCTTGCATTGTCCTTATATTCAGCCGTTACAAGTTTCATTTCAGAATTAAGTACTTTAAGGGTGCTGTTAATTTCCTTGCAGGCTGCTTTATACTCTGCCTCTCCGTCAAAACTTAACCTTGTTTTGACGTTCTGCGTCTTATCTGCCATAATTAAAAGCCCCCTAACGCTATGTCTATATCGTCCATGTTTTCTGTAGCTGCTGGTGTTCCCGCCTGTTCCTGTCGGAAAATGTGCGGGTTATATTCCTTGTGATATTTAAACAGTGTCGTTATCTGGTATGGTGTTTTTCTCCACGCCTCACGTTCCCTGTATCTCAAAAGCACTACTGCAATATACAAAAGCCGTGCAGTATCTAATTTTCCTGCACGGCTGCCCTGTTTCCCTCTTCTGTTGTTTCTTCTCCGTCGTTTTCGTTCTCTGTGTCGCTGTTGTCTCCCGCAGTTCCTCTGTAGAACGATTTAAAAATAGCGTTCTGTACTTCCTGCAAATTTCCTGCGTGTATCAGTCTGCCTACCCTCTTCTCTTCCAGTAGCTGTGCGTTTTCGTCCTCTGCTAAAAGTGCCTCGTTAATAAGCAGCGTAAGTAACCACCTTGTATCTTTAAAAAGGTTTGGGTTATCTTTATTGAATACCTCACTTAATTTGTCGTAGCCCCCAAACTTTTCCTGTACTTCGTCTAATGCGTTCAGTGAAAAAAGTAAACCATATTCTTTGCCATTCAGCTCTACGGGAAAAGCCCCGCTCTTTAATGCTCCCATGATATAAAATTAAGGCGCAGCCCATGCTACGCCTCTCTCCTTTCCTGTTTTATACACTTTCCATTGCTGCTGCCTTTTCCGGCACTGCTGTAAACCACGTCTTAGCCGCTGCGCTTTCCTCTGTTCCCACAAAGTCTGCTTTCCACAAGTTATCTTTCTTTCTTGTTGTAAAAGATGCCTCAATGTCCGGCGTGTTAAACTTGATACTCTCGCCCTTTGTTTCGTACTTTTCAGACGGTACTTTAAATTTTGCTTTAAGCAGCCATACGTAACGGTATTTACCACCCGTTTTCTTAGCTCTGAACCCTACAGCAACATACGGCGGCTCGTCCTCTTTTCCCGCCCATACTACGCTGTTCTTATCTACTGCCTGCCCCAGCAGCTCTGCCAGCACTTCCGGCGTAAGGTCTTTAATTCCCAGCTTAAGCGTTCCGCTTGCAAACTCCGTAACGCTCTCGCTTAATGTATCGTCTGCATACAAACTGCCGTCTGCTGTCTTTACGGACAAATCGGCGCTCATTGCCTCTGCCATTTTCTTAGGTGTCCCGTAGCTCTCTGCTCCGTCTGCCTCTGTGCATACGGCGTAATATAAATCTTTCAGTCCCAGTGTCATTGTTTAATCACTCCTCTTTCAAAATCTCGACTGTGATAGGCACTAACCAGTACCCCGTTTCTGTTTCGTAGCTTTCTGCGTCTATGCTGTTGATATAAACGCCTGCTGCTTTCAATACCTCTTTTGTCTTATCAAGCTGCGCCTCAAAATCGCCCTTATGGAAAAGCGTAACTCTATACATTTCCCTGCGCTCTTTCTCTTCGTCGTCTGCATTTACCGCAGGCGTACCCAGCAGCCGCAGAAACGTATAATATGCGTCTGGCTTATCCCGTCCAGTGTAAACGCCTCTCTGGGCTGGCAACCCTGCGCTTTCTAAAATCTCCTGTATACTCATTCGCCTGTTTCACTCTCCCATATACTGCGCTGTGCCTCTACTACCTTTTCGTGCGCCTTTTCGTTTGCCACTGTCATATAAGGGCGTGCAGCGTGGCTACTTGTGCCGTACTCTGCCACAAAGCCGATTGTTGCATAGCGCACCTTGCTTTTATCTCCTTTTCTGTCGTTTCCATGCTTTGCCCGTCCCTGTGGGTATATCTCTACGTATTTCTCCGTATCGTCGCCCTTTACGTCCGTAGCTTTTATGGAATTGATAAAACCGCCCGTTTCATTCAGTCCCATTGCCTGTGCCTCTGCTCTCTGTGCCTCTATCAGCACATCAGCACCAGCTTTAAGCATTTTGGGGACTGCCTCAACTGTAGCCGCCTCTCTCCGGCTGAAAGCGTCTATAATATCTTCCAGCCCGACTGTGTTAAACTCTCCCATGCTTACACCTCGTTTCTGTGGCGTAAATCTGTAAGCGTAAGCTCTATGGTGTCTGTTCCTGTATCGTAGGTCTTAAGTACAAAATAGCGCCGCCCGTTTACTTCTACTACGTCCTCGCCGCCATAATCTGCCTTGTGTACCTCGTACTTTGCCTCTACCAGTTTTCCTGTCTGCTGGCTCTTAAAATATTCACTGTACCCTACTGATTTTTTGTTGCAGAATACAGTGCGGGGGCTTTCTTCCGGCTTTACTGCAAAGCCGTTTTTATTTACCCTGTTTTCTGCTGTTGTTTCTGCAATAAGTGTTAATTCGTCCAGCCACTCCACCGCTTTACACCCCACTTTCTGTGCTGTTGGTGTCCGTTTCGGACACTTGCGGCGCTGTGTTGTATTCTGCTGATAAAGATAAGCGCATTTTAAGTGCGTCGTATGACTTTCTAAATTGTTCCGCAGCATTGTTAAAACCAAACTCTGCCTTGCAATACAGTGTAATTGCTCTGATAATCAACCCGTCTGTCTCTTTTATCACTTTTACGCCGTCGTTTTTCATATCAGCTTTGCAGGCGGCTATACAGTCGTTTATTTCCTCTGTAATTTTCTCACTGGTGCTGCTGATACGCAGCGCCGCCCGCATTTTCTCGGTTAATGTTGTGGTATCTGCTGCCACAGCCTGCACCCTCTTTCTTACTCTTCTATTACTGCTGCTACGCCTGCCTCTTCCAGAACTGCTGCACGTTCTCTGCTTACTGCGTATTCGTCCCCAGTATCCTTAATCTGGTTTAATTCCTTGTCAAGGAAACGGCGCTGTGCTTTTACTTTTACAAGCTCTGTGGCTGCCTCTTCCTCTTCGGCTTTCGCTGCTGCCTCTGCTGCCGCCTCTTCCGCTGCTCTTTTATCCTCTTCTGTAAGCTCGCTTTCGTCCGGTATGTCTACCTCAACCGCTGCGCAGCGTGTAGCAATTTCTTTCTTTGTTCCCTCTGCATCTACGCCCAGCTGCTTTGCCAGTTCCTGCAAATCTTCTTTCTTGTAGCTTTCCAGTTCTTTAGCGTCTAAATACCCTTTCATGGTCTACCTCGCTTTCTGGCAGCCAGTGTTTATACACCAGCTGCCTTGTTAATTACACTGCCTCGATTTTCTTTACGACTACAAGGCTGTTTTTATCTACTACCTTGCCGTCTACAAGCATAATGCCCTTTGTAATCTGGTCGTCTGTGTCGTTGTCCTCATACTTCTTTACGCCCATAGAGTAGTTTGTATTAAGCACGTAGTCCTTGAAATTGAAAAGGAATGCAAAAATTGTATCTTTCGCAAGTGCTGCGCTGTAGCTTGCTACGTAATCGCAAAGTACAACTGTTCTGCCTAAAAGCGTTCTCTCCGGCTTTCCAGATGTTCCATAGTTCACTTTTGCGATAGGCTGCCCGTTCTTATCGGTCATGCCTACATACTCCATAAAGGTCTTTTTACTCATGCACCACACAGCGCCATTTTCATAAGCCATAGGTAAAGCACCCTCTGCCTTAATCAAATCGCTGTAAGACGGTGCGGCGCTCTCGATTGTCTGCCCGTCGGCTGGTGTCTCTGCTAAAATTCCTTTCGGTTTTCCTGTTCCGTTTCCGTCAATGATTGCCTGCTCTAACGCTTTTGTCATTGCCTCAACAATATTGTTAATAAGCAGTGTTTCAAAAGCGCTGATTGCCATTGTATCTACTTCCAGAGATACGGCTACTGCGCAGCGCAGCTTATGGTATGCAAAAGCTGTCTCTTATACACATCTCCGAGCCCACGAGACTAGCGCTCATC
>ENA-UBCA01001664-UBCA01001664.1-human-gut-metagenome-genome-assembly--contig:-NODE-1664-length-10331-cov-4.957084_pt1 | contig 10331 bp, 4 predicted proteins | sample MGYA00244228_ERZ654716 | MGnify/ENA primary metagenome ERZ654716 (study PRJEB26926, sample SAMN06164557) | human gut metagenome | biome: ENVO:00009003; feature: ENVO:2100002; material: ENVO:00002003... | reverse complement strand
GTCGTCGGCAGCGTCAGATGTGTATAAGAGACAGGCGGGAACCCTCGAACGGGGCGTCGTAGGTGTCGGCTTCGTCGGTCAGGAGCAGCTCGCCCAGCAGGACATAGGTGCCGTGGCGGGGCGTGACGAGCAGCGACTGGCGGCCTATCCAGCCCAGTCCGGCCTCGACGGCGAGCTGTTTTTCGAGCAGCGGGGCCGTATCGACGAACGCCCGGCCGCCGAGTCCGGGAACGGCGGCTTTCAGATGTTCCAGCATGCCGTTCAGCATTCCTTTTATCGTCGTGTGATAGTCCGCCGTGCAGGCATAGGAGGCGATTTTGGTGCGGTGTCCGGGGGGATACCCTTCGCCGATGCGGCTTTTGTAACTTACGGCGCAGACCACCGCCGTACGCGCCCCTTCGACGAGTTTGCGCGGATCGGCGCGTTTCTCGACATTGCGTTCCATGTAGGTCAGCGACGACTGATAACCCTTGCCCAGCCACGCCCGGAGCCACGCCTCGTTCTGAGCCATGTGGCCGCAGGGCGTAAGGCCGCAGAGATCGAATCCTGCGTCGGCGGCAAGTTTTTTGATGTGCTGATAGTCGAGCATAGTGATAAATTTGTCCCAAAAATAGTGTTTTTTAACCGGAAATTAGTAATTTCGCCCCAAACTTTCACGTTATTCGGACGTAGTTAAAAACGAAAAATTATGACCATCAATACACTTTACGAACTGGCTCGCAACAGCGTGGAAAAGTTCGCGTCGAAAGTTGCATTTTCGATGTTCGAAGGCGACGACGTGACTTACGCCGAGGTGGGCCGTCGTATTGCCAAGGTACAGGAAATCCTTACGGGAGCCGGCCTGCAGGCCGGCGACAAGGTGGCCCTGCTGAGCAGCAACATGCCCAACTGGGGCGTCTGCTACTTCGCAGTCACTTCGGCCGGCATGATCGCCGTGCCGATTCTTCCGGACTTTTCGGGCGAAGAGCTGGACATGATCATCGAGCATTCGGAGGCCCGTGCGCTGCTCGTCTCCGACAAACTTTTCACCAAACTCTCGAAAGAGACCATCGGACGGCTCAACGTCGTGGTCCGCACCAAGAACCTCGGAGTCATCTCCCAGCAGGTTCATGCCCAAGGTTCGACGGCGGTGCCCAAACCCGACGATCTGGCGGTCATCATCTATACTTCGGGAACCACGTCCAAGCCCAAGGGCGTGATGCTGACCCATTCGGCGCTTTGCGCGCAGGTGGGCATTTCGTCGAGCATCTTCCCCGTGCAGCCCGACGACGTATTCCTTTCGGTGCTGCCGCTCTCCCATACGTACGAATGTTCGATCGGCATGATCTATCCCTTCTCGATGGGCGCGCAGGTCGTATATCTGGACCGTCCGCCCACGGCCTCGGCCCTGATGCCGGCGTTGCGCGCGGTGCGTCCCTCGGTGATGCTGATCGTGCCGCTGATCATCGAAAAAATCTACCGCTTGCAGGTGCTCGCCAAATTCAAGTCCACCGGATTCTGGCGCACGCTCTATAAGATCGGCTTCATGCGCCGTTACCTGCACCGCGTCGCGGGCAAGAAACTGCTCAAGCTCTTCGGCGGCCGCCTGCGTTTCCTCGGAATCGGCGGCGCGAAGCTCGACGGAGACGCCGAAAAATTCCTGCTGGAGGCCAAGGTGCCTTACGCCATCGGTTACGGACTTACCGAGACTGCGCCGCTGCTGGCCGGTGCCGCGCCCTCGCAGGTGCGGCTCGGTTCGACCGGTCCGCAGGCTCCGGGCGTCGAACTGCGGCTGGAGAATATCAATCCCGATACCCGTCAGGGCGAGATCGTGGCGCACTCGCCCAGCGTCATGCTCGGCTATTTCAAGAATCCCGAAGCCACGAAGGAGGTATTTACGGCCGACGGCTGGTTCCGGACGGGCGACCTCGGCGAATTCGACAAGGACGGATGGCTCTATATCAAGGGGCGTCTGAAAAACATGATCGTGGGGCCGGGCGGCGAAAATATCTATCCGGAGGACATCGAAACCGTCCTCAATTCGCATGTCTACATCGCCGATTCGATTGTCACCGAACAGCAGGGCCGTCTGGTGGCCCTCGTGCACTTCAACCGCGACGAGATCGAAAGCATGATCGACGACTGGCGCGAGGAGTGGACCTCCAAGAAAGAGGCGTTGGAGGCCAAGACCGAACAGCTTAAAAAAGAGATTCTGGATTTCGTGAATGCCAAGGTCAACCGTTTTTCGCGTATCTCGGAGGTCGTCGAAGAGAAGGACGACTTCGTCAAAACCCCGACGCACAAAATCAAGCGTTTCCTCTACAGCAAGAAGAAGGAGACCGGAACTCCGGCAGAACGCCCTGCCGGGCGGCCCGAAACCAAATAGGGGGTTCGGATATTGTAGAATAGAAAATACCGCGCTCGCAGGAGCGCGGTATTTTTTTCGCTCTCTCTGCAACCCTTTTTGTCGGGCTGCGGTTTGCGTTTTTGTCGATTGGCGTTTGCGCTTATTCCGGGCTGCGGTTCGCACTTCGCTTTGCGGTTTCCTGTCTGCGGTCCTCGCCTGCCTGCCGCGGTTTCGCTATCGGCCGGTCGCTGCTGCGGTATCGACGGTCAGGAACGGAACGCTCTCCGCGTCGGGAAGCACGGCGCGTTCGGTTGGGGTCTGCACGATCTCCTTATAGTGGGCCGAGAGATCCAGTTCGGCCCCTTCGCGGATCGTGAATGGGGCGATCGGTATGATTTTGCGTTCTTCCGCGGGGACTCCGTAATGTTCCGACACGATGCGCGAGAGGATCGTTTGCCGCTCGCCGAAGGTTTTGGTGATCTGCAGTTTTATCTTCCGGCGGGCGGGGTCGACCGTCAGTCTGGCCCAGAATCCGGGGTAGTAGAGCGGCATGACGACCTTCTCGCGGCCTTTTACGACCGGCGCCAGCCGGAGCTCCTGCGCCGGGACGTTCAGGCCCGCGCCTGCGAGCACGTCGGTCGAGAACCATACCACCGGAGCCGTCATGTAGGTCAGTTCGGCGGGATTCCACAAATTCTGGCACCAGCTCCAGCCCCGGCGCAGATTGACGAGCTGTATGTGGCGCATGATCTCCAGTGCGTCGTCGTAATATCCGGCCTGCATGGCGGCATAGGCCGTGTAGCTCTCCAGATAGAAGGGCCAGCACTGCGATCCCCGGTTGTCGATGCCGTGTCCCCGGCCGATGTCCCATACTTTGTTGGCGTAGTAGTCAGGGGTCTTGGAGAGCGATATCTTGAACTGCGAGACGACCGATGCGCGGGTCATCGGCATCGGCACGACGTCGCCCCAGCCGCAGTAACGGCTTACGAACTGTCCGCCGAGCTGTCCGGTGAAAAGCAGGTCGTCACGGCGGCCGGAGCCGTCCTTTTCGCAGCCGTAGGCGAAGAAGCGGCCGTTCCACAACATCCGGATCAGCTCTTTCTGCGTCCGTGCGTACTGCTCCTCGTAAGTCTTGACGCGTACTTCGTCGCCCATGGCCGCGGCGACCACGCGGGCGGCCTTGAGCGTGGCGAGGTAGATCGTCGCGCCGTAACTGTAGACGGGCGGATGGTGGAAGTCGTCGTAGGTGGTGCCGCCGATGGGAATCTCCAGCCCTTCGGGCATCAGCGAACGCAGGAACTCCATGCCGTTGTACACCCGTCCGGCGTAACGCCGCAGGTACTCCATGTCGCCCGTCTGCTCGTAATCCTTTGCGAGCTGGATGATCCAGCCTCCCGTGTTGTCGATCATCCAGCCCTCTTCAGTCGGGATGCGTCCGCCGACGGTTCCCATGCCGAAGTAATAGTGGCCGATGAAGTGGGTGATGTTGCCGCGGGTCTGCTGGGCGTCGGCGAATATCATCATCTCCGAACGGTCCAGCCGGGTGAAGAATTTCTGGTAGAAGGGATGCGACGAGATGCGCTGGTCCATGGTTCCGGCCAGTCCGCCCATGCCGCCTTCGTTGACGGTTACGTCTCCTTTCTTGTTGAGGATCATGTTGGTGTAGATGACGTACCCGCTGTTGATGAGTTTGAACTTATACCAGTCGGGCAGCGTGCTTTCCAACACGGGCCGCTGCCATTCGACGGTTTGCGCGCAGAGTCTCTCGCGTTCGCAGGCCCCGTAACGCACCAAAGATGACAGTCCCGAAAAGAAATTGTGGAAATAGCGGCCGTAATCGCTGCCTCCGGCCCAGTAGAATTCGGGCGGATCGCTGCGGCGGTCCACTTTGAGTTCGGGGTAGTACCACGCCAGCATGAAGCGGAACGTTTTCTTTTCGCCCGGCCGCAGTGTGGTTTTCAGGGCCACGGCGCTTCCGCACCGCTTCTCGCCCGGCGTCGAGAGCAGTGCGACGCCGTCGTCCGTTGCTTCGAATTCGCCGTTGCGGCGGAACGCCTCCCACGCCTCGTCGCCCGCGGCGAGGTCGTAGGCCGTGAGTGCAGAAAGCCGGGTCGTGGAGTCGGTCTGCGCCAGAACGGCCACTTCGTCGACGTAATTCTGGAAATTGGCCCGTTTGGGTTGCAGCGGGCCTGCCGCGAACTGCCGCACTCCGGCCATCGCGCCGCACTCCCATGTGCGGGCGAAGGTCTGCTCCAAAGGACGTTCGGGCCACTCTTCGCCGTTGCACAGCTTGTTGCGGCCCTGTCCGAAAAGCTGGCCGTCCATGCCTTCGATGCTTTCGGGTTCGCGGATGCCCCGTCCGATGAAATCCTCCCACGAGAAGGCCACGGCCGTCTCGCCTCCTTCGGCGGATTCCAGCTCGACGTCGAAGAACGCCAGCGGAAGGCTCGAATCCTTGACGTTATGCGCAATGAGCGGGGAGCAGGCGCGGATGCGGACTTTTGCGCCCGGAAACACCTCTCCGGGATCGAGTTCGGCGCGGGGGAACAATCCGGTGTAATAGGTCGTGGAAACGCCCTCCATGCCGTATTGCACCAGCGTGTCGCGCACGAGCCTGCGTGCGTCCGCCGTGCCGCCGCTGCGATGCCAGAGCGTGAAGAACGATCCGGTGCTTTTGCGGATGGGCAGGTGTATGTTGTTCATTCCGATCCGGACGAAGCGTCCGTCGGGTGCGAATTGCACGTTGCCCGCCCCGATGCCGCCCAGCGGCACGCCGCTGGCGGCGGGATGGTTTTTCAGCCGGAAGCAGTCGAAATCGGTGCGTCCGCCCAGAAGTCCCTGCGAGGGGATGAAACGTACGTTGGCTGCGCCGGCGCCGTAGTCGGTTTCCTGCGCGTGCAGACCGGCGGCCGTGAAGAGCAGGCAGAGCGCCGTGTTCAGGAGTTTGATTCGCATGGCTTCCGGGGTTTTACTGCATGATGACTGATTCGAGCTGCCGCATGTAGGCGGGATCGGTGGCGGTGAAGCGGAAGCGGCCGTTCCAGCCTCCCCATAACTGGCCTACCTTGAGCAGAACATGGTTCCAGCCCTTTTCGAGCGGAATGCCTTCGATGCGCTGCGGCAGGGTGGGGTTGTCCTGCCGTTTGACCGCGTTGTCGAGAAGGTTGCCGTTGACGTATACGGCCAGTTTGTCGTCCACCGCGAATTCCAGATCGAGACGGGGCATGTTGGGCTCCAGCAGCAGGTTGACCAGCGACCGGGGGCTGAACAGCCAGAAACTCAGGTAAACGGCGCAGTCTTTCTGCTCGCCCTTGAGGTTCATCGTTTCGAAGTTCCAGAATCCCTCTTCGTTGCTGTCCATGGCGCCCCAATATCTTCCGGAGGTTACCGCTCCCGGCCGCAGGTCGGCCGCCGGAGTGCCTTCGAGGTAGTCGCGGGCCATGACCTCGTCCATGCTTCCTCCGGCATAGGTGCCGCTCAGCAGGGCGTGTACGACCGTGCCGTTCCGGTCGAGCGCCGCCGGGATATGGCGCGGGCGGCCGTTGAACCGTGCGCCCAGATTGTGCAGCATTTCATGGATCAGCGCATTGCCCTTGTTGCCCAGCACGAAGGGGTCGATCGCCGAGAGCAGCAGCTCGCCCCGGCCGGCCTCGCCGCGGAGCAGTACGCTGCCGAGCGGCTTGCTCTCCCGCTCGCTGCGGAGCACCTGCCCGGTTTTGATGTTCTCTTCCTGATAGTTCCATTTGCTCCAATCCGTGTTGCAGGGGTCGAGCAGGGTGGTGTAGGCGTCGCCGGAGGTCATCACGAAGCTGGAAACCGGCTCTTTGGTCCGTTCGTTGAAATAGAGCGTCGAAAGGTCCTGCCCGTTGAGCAGCGAGTGTTTGCCGCGTATGATGTAGCTGGCAGCATTGCGCGGAGTGAGCGTCACGGCGTGGCCGCCGAGCTTTTCGACCAGCGGAAGCGCCGCGGGCGAGATGTTCCATACCAGCAGGGTGCTTCCGGCGCCGAGTGCGGCGCGGAGCCGTTCGACGAGGGCCGGATCTTCCGCCGGGCGGATGCCGTCGAGCAGGATGAGCTGACTGCGGCGTGTGTCGAGCGGCCGGAATGCCACGGACAGCTCTTCGAACTGCCTTTCGGCCTTCGACTCCGGATCGGCGGAGATCCACACGACGTCGCGGGCGGCCGGAACCGGTTCGCTGATCTCGGTGTGTTTGCGTACGGCCCATTTGTTGGGCAGGGCGGCATAGGTGTCGCTGAATGCGGCTTTCACGCCCTCGAACAACGCCCACGGGCGGTACAGCGGAAGCCGGGGATCGTAACCGGGGTTGAATGTGGTGGTGTAGGGGCCGAGCCGTTCGGGCTGGACGCCCGGAACTCCTTCCCGGTAGGGGCCGAACCAGATGCCGTCCTCCGCTTTCACGGGACGGGTGATGTCTTCGAGTCCGATTTCGAGCGGCTGCACGCCGTACCACGCGAGGTTGAAAATCGAGGCGTAGCAGGCATCCAGACCGCGCTGCATGGAGATCGTTTCGAACGCTTCGCCCGCGAGTCCCTCCATGCGGCCTTCCTGCGATTCGAAGGCGCGGTCGCCGTTGACCACCGAGACGTGGGCCGGGGTTCCGGCGTAGCACATGCCCATCTCGCCGACGCCCCACGGTTTGCCCTTGCTCTTCCATTCGAGCATCAGCGGCGTGTTGCAGTAGTGGCCGATGACGGTCGGCAGGTCGGTGTCGGTCTGGGTCTCGCCGTCGCCCGAAATCCAGTTGCGCGTATGGTCGCATTCACGGGTGATGCGCACCCATTCGTTGATCTCGGCGATGTTGCGTTCGACGATCGGTTCGGGGGCGTGGACTACGTGCTTGGTGACGGCCAGCATCTCGTTGCAGACGCTCCAGCCGAATACCGAGGGGTGGTTGCGGTCGCGCAGGACCATGCCTCTGACATGGTCGCGGCATGCCTGCCAGAAGGCTTCGGCATCGACCTTGGGACCGCCGTCGCTCGACCACATGGCGGTTTCGTCCAGCACGCAGATACCCATTTCGTCGGCCATATCCAGATAGAAACGCGGGAAAACCTGCGCATGCAGGCGTACGGCGTTGGCATTGGCGTCCCTGAGCATGCGGTACCACGAGTAGGCGTACCGCCGCGTCATCTGCGGAATGCCCATGAAGTGCCACGAATCGCCCTTCAGCTCGATCACTTCGTCGTTGAGGTAGAACCGTGTGCCTTTGAGTCGGAACTGCCGCCAGCCGAAGCGCGTGTAATCCCTGTCGGCGATTCCCTTCCTGCCCTGCATGGAGACGGTCATGCCGTACAGCGCGGGATTGGCGGGCGACCATTTCTCCAGCCGTCCGTCCGGAACGCCTTGCAGCGTCACCTTGTTTTCGCCCGGTGCGAGCGTTACGTGCTGCACGGGATAATCCAAGGCCGGAGCGTCGTCGAGGTGCCATGCCGGGACGGGAAATGACAGCGCCGAAGTGTCGGCGTCGTTGTGCCAGCGGCGTACGTCGGCGCTGAGCGCGACGCGCTGCGGCTTGCCGGTCGTGTTGAGGATCGTCAGCTCGGCGGAGAGCCTGTCGCCGGCCACGTCCGGGTCGATGTAGGTGTCGGCTATGTAGACCTCCGGATAGCTCAGCAGGAAGACGTCCTGCCAGATGCCCGCAATGTGGTTGCCCCAGAACGAGCCGCCGATGTAGGGTCTTTTCCCGTATTTTCCGGGTTCGTCGAACAGCGATGCGCGGGCGACCCACACCGTGACTTCGATCTCCTGTCCGGGACGTGCGTAGTCCGTGACGTCGGCGGAGAAGGGCAGGAAGAGATCGAAATTCTCGCATACGAGGTTGCCGTTGGCGAATACGCGCGCATATCCGGCGACCGCTTCGAAGTGCAGGATTATGCGGCGGCGGTCCCAGCCGGCGGGTATCCGCACCTTCTTTTGCAGCCATGCGGCCTGCACGTGCTCCCAAGCCTCCGGGTAACTGGGATAGGCGACGAAGTCGCCGCCTCCGCCGCGGGAGAAGCCGTTGACGTTCCACGGCGAGGGAACCTTGCACTCCACGGCGTCCCATACGGGGGCCGTCGGGTAGGTTTGCGTCTTGAGTTGTTCGGGCGTCATGCCTTCGGTCTCGACGGGCATGAACTTCCAGCGGCCGTTCAGGCAGATTTCGTCCCGGCAGGGACGTTCGGGAGTCGCAACGAAACCCTCTTGGGGCGCAAACGGCCGGTTGAACCGGGTCTGCGACTGCGCGGAATTTTCCGCGCCGTACAGACCGCCCAGCAGCAACAGTAGCGGTAGCAGTTTTTTAGTCATGGCGGATAATTGTTTGATCGCTTGGTTATTTTAGTGTGTGTTCTCCTTCAGGTAGTTTTTCAGCAGCAGGTAATTGTTCCATAGCCGTTGGTTGATCGAGGTCAGGATGCCCATTTCGCCGCGTGACCCGGTGCGCGAAACATAGGTGCGGATCAGCTCTTCGACGGGGGCGGATTCCAACTCGCGGAGCGCCGCGGCGCAGGCTTCGCGCGATGCGGGACGGTTCTCCGCAAGGGCTTTGTCGCGCAGCTCCCAGCCCGGAGCCATCGCCCGCACGACCTTGTCCAGCAGCAGCTCGAACGAGAGCATGGCCCGGAAGTTTTTCAGGTTGCGGCGCTGCTGCGGCGTCTGCTCTTTGTCCTGCACGGCGTCGATGGCGTCGATGATCCCCTGCCGCGAAGCGGCGTTCGCTTCGTCGAGCACACCCCAGTCGGGACGGAAGGCGAAGTACTCCGGGGACTGCGGTCCCTCCCATGCGTTGGCCGTATCGACGGCGGCCATCAGGGGCGCGAGTGCGGCGGCGGCCTGCGCGCCGAAATCCTCTTCGAAATACTCCTTGTAGAGCGTTTCGACGGTCGCGTCGTCCGACGTGCGGGCGTAGCGGGCGAACGTGCGGAAGTTATAGCGGGTCTCCGCCGTGCGCCAATGAATGGCCGCCACGCCCTGAAGCCCCTGTTCGCGGGCCAGCTGTACGTGGTCTCGCATCTTGCCCACGCGCGGCTGCTGGTGCCACATCTGGTTGTCGCCTTCGAGCCACGGCACGGCCCAGACTTTGCGGTGGCGGGCGATGTCGGCGAGGAATCCGGGCTGTCGGGTGCGTCCCAGATCGGGGTTCAGGCAGCTGAAGACAACCTCTTCGGGCAGCGCCCGGTCCAGTCCGCGCAGGATGCCCGGCAGTTGGCCCCCGCCGCCCCAGCCGCCGATGATCAGCTTGGCGCGGGAGCCTTTCTGCCGGAGATGGTCGAGCGTGCGGCGGATGTATTCGAGCGACCACACGCCCACGAAACGTTCGCTGTCGCTCTGCGCCTCTTCGAAATGGCCCGATTCCCGACGGAACACCTCCGCGAAGGCGGGATCGCCCAGCGCCTGTTCGACGACCACGCCCAGAAACGAATGTTCGTTGAGCCAGAGCCACACGTAGTCGATGTCGGGATAGTTTTCCAGCAGGTCGTCGAGTGCCGCCCGGTGCAGTTCGACCGAGGTCGGATGGCACGGATTGGGGACCATGTTGCCTGCGCCGAGCCAGAAGAAACAGCTGCCTGCGGCGTAGAGCGAGAAATATTCGGGCGGCACGACGCCGAATTCGAAGCCCATGGCCATTTCGATATCCCGGTCGTGGGCCATGCGCAGTACGTCGCGCATCAGCCGCTGCGTGTTGCGGTAGTGTTCGTCGGGAGTTTTCGAAAGCAGGGAGCAGTCGCTGCCGAAGGCTTCGGCGCCGCGCGGTACGTCGAGCGCCCGCTGCGAGCCGAACGCAAACTCCTTGAGCCGGAGCGGCAGTGCGCCCCAGCGGCAGCTGAGCGAGTTGTCGAGCATGGCCTGCGGCACGATGCCCCGGTAGGAGATGCGCACCATCGGTTCGACGTAGGTGGCGTAGCGTTCGCCGCCGCCCGTGTAGTTGTGAAAACCGATGAAGTTGATGCCTTCGGCTTTGCAGTTGTCGAGGTAAACCTCGTAATCGGCTTTGTTCCAAGC
>ENA-UBCA01001660-UBCA01001660.1-human-gut-metagenome-genome-assembly--contig:-NODE-1660-length-10360-cov-4.874236_pt1 | contig 10360 bp, 9 predicted proteins | sample MGYA00244228_ERZ654716 | MGnify/ENA primary metagenome ERZ654716 (study PRJEB26926, sample SAMN06164557) | human gut metagenome | biome: ENVO:00009003; feature: ENVO:2100002; material: ENVO:00002003... | reverse complement strand
GATGAGCGCTAGTCTCGTGGGCTCGGAGATGTGTATAAGAGACAGAGGTTACACCGTTCATTTCCCTTATACCAATATACCGGAAGTGGAATACGATTGGGAAATGGGCAAACTGACCATTGACGGTGAGAAATGGAAAAGTTATTTGCGGAACGAATAATAATAAATATCAATATGAGACAGAATTTTTACACCAAATGGCAGAACGCTATCCTTACAGATGCAGGAGGCTATGTTTCAAAAGAGTATCACAGTTTCCAGACAGCATTGGTGCGTGAGATTTCCAAATACGCAACGGCGGTCGGTGCACAGGTGGCATCCAACTTAAAAGGACATTATGATACCTCATGTTTCATCGAGCGCAACGGCAAGTTCGTTTATATCAGTCACTCTTCCACGTTGGCCCGAATGGGCGGCGGCGTAAGAGTTGAACTTGATTCGTTTCTGATACGGACAGCCCAACACGCAAAAGACTACAGAGGAGGATATAACCAATATTGTGACATGGCAAATTTGCAGTCCATGATAGATGATTTACTGAAAGAATAAAAAAACGAAAACAAGAAAAGATGCGGAGCCAACCGTTCCGCATCTTTTCTTTCCATCCTTACCGGCGCATACCGCCACTGTATTCTGCCTCTTGTAGTTCTGCCCGATACTCTTCCAGTTCGTTCAGCTTCTCGTTCACGGCTTGCAGGTTGGCATCCAACCCGATATTGTGGTCGTAAGGGAAACGATGCTGCGCGACCAGCCCGGCATTGGTGGGCTGCCCGACATCAAGCGTATCGGATTCCTTGTTATATTCGACATACAGCACGTCGCCGTTCGGCATCTCGAAGGCCGGAATCTTTTGATGCGCCAAAGCGGAGAACTGTTCCGCCGCCATCTCCCTGGCAACCCCTTTTATCGTCTCTCCGGCAATATCGACACCGTAACGCCGGATATGGTCTCGGATTTCCTGCTCCGTGAATTTCAACATCACCTCGTAGGTTCCCCCGACACTCCCGTTGTACACGACAGCGAAATTCTCATCCTCGGCAATCAGGCTGTCACCCTTGTTGTTCATGGCCGATAAATAAGTATGCTGTTCGTTGATGCCGTTGCCGTCGTAATACTCCTTGGCAAGCGTCAGCAATCCCTCGTAATCACCTTTCTCCCGGAGTTCGTCAAGCGGCCTCGTGTCATCCGAAAATTGAAGATACGCGACAGAGGAATAAAATGTCTTCTCCTTTGCTGCCGCTCCGTTTTCCTGCTTCTCACCGACATTTTGTTCCAGCTCTTGCGCTATCTTATCCACCCTTTGGGTAATCATTGAAGTCGCTTTCTTTACATCCAGAAGCGTTGTCTTGATGAATTGCGGTGATTCCTTCAGCTCATCGAGCCATCCTTTGAGGTATGCACAACTGTCTTCCTTGATATGCTTGGTCATGCCGTAACGCTGTGCGACCAGTGCGCTGCCCAACTCCGCCACCAATTCCTCACGGGCATATTCAGGAGAACCGAAAGTAGTCGGCTTGAACCGATCGAGAACACCCTCCGCACCGGTCGAGTGCGTCATCTCATGGAACAGTGTCCCGTAGAACGATTCTCCCGATTTGAACTGTTCCTTTTCCGGCACGATGATTTCATTCTTCGTGATGGAATAGTAGGCGTCATTCTGATATTTCGGCGTAATCGGACAAATCCACAGGTTATCCCTTATCATCGTATCGACTGGGGCAAAACTGAAATGCTCGCCCTCCTCGATTACCGGACGCGAATTTTCCTGCTCCAGTTTTTGCCACAGCTCCGGTCTCGCTTCCTGCAAGTTAGTCTGCGCGACATTGAAGACCCTGAAAACCTGCATCTTCGGGTAAACATTGTACTGTTCCTTTTCGTCATCGGAGAGTTTCTTGTAATCGTCATACTTGATTTTCTCCTTGGTCTCCTTATGGATACAAGTGAACGTGGTGAGCATGACCGGAAAGGACTTCTCGCCACGAAGCACGGAGACACGCGGCAGTTCCTCTCCATCCTTGCCGGACTTATTGAGCTTCTGAACACAATCGAAGGTGCAGAAACGGGGAATCTTGTACCCTTCTTTCTCGCAGTGCAAAAGCAGCATAAAAGCATTCATGCCGTTGTACTCGCGCCCGTGAAGGTTGCGGGGCCACTGCAACGCACCCTCGGTAAACCAAGGCTTTTTCCAGTTCTTTTGAATGCCCTCGATTTTCTCAATCATCATTTCGGCGAACAGGTCGAGAGCCTTGTCCTCGCTGTTCGGCCCGTCGGCATTCTTCTTTCTGTAACCGGCCATATCCCTTACTGATTGTAGTTAGACGAATCCGCCACATATTGCGTCAGTTCCTCCACTTTGCAGGAGAGATTGACTTTCCCGTTGTGTGCCGACAGGTTCATTTCACCTTTGGCATCCACCTTCACCCCCGGCTGCAGCCACGCATCGCGCTCCTTGCCGAAACAGAAGAAGCGCACCCACTGGTACTCGAAGCCGTCATCGACCTTCTCCGCACTGAACGCCGAGAACACCGTATAAGGCTGGTCTTTCTTGTCCTTTTTTTCCTCGATGTTCTGGCCGGTCTTGCCACGAAACACCAATTCGCCTTTGACACAATCCGCATCATCCGTGGCGGCATTGCAGATTTCATCGGCGAACAGGTTGAAATAGAGCTTGTCGCCACGACGTTTGAGATACATCGTACCCCTCACTTCTACACGGGAGCCGTTCCGATAACCGGCAGCTTCCTCCTGACTGCACTCCTTGCGGACATCCACCTCGATAGTGTGCCGGCCACCCGTTGCCGGAATCTGTACCCGGAGCGGAAATGCCATAAACTCCTTTTCCTCCTTGTTCTTGCGAACCGATGCATCGCGGCCGATAACGCCGCATACCGTAACATTACATTTAATCATCTGTTTTTTGTCTTTAATGATACATGGATCATCCGGACAAGTGATACATGGGTTGATTGATGTTGAACTGTTGTAGGGTGCGGTCAGTCGGGTGCGCGTATCATCGCCCAGACCATCCATCCGGCGATGGCTAATTGCACGCCCACGACAACGAGCGTCCCGATCCATCCCAACAGCAGGTAGCAGAACCGGAGGTGCAACGCAAGGAGGGAAACTCCCGCCAGACACTTGCATAGCTGTATCATCACGCATTTTATCATATCGCCATGCCTTTATCTTCGCAGGTTTTCCGTTTGTCCCTGTTGTCGGGACATCCCTTGCTCGAAATTCTGTGAGGCCGCTTCCGACAGGATAACCGTATTCAGCATACCGGTTACACGCATCCGCTTGGCCTCTTCCGTGAGTGTGCCGTTGTTCAACGTGGCAGACAACCGACTCAACTCGGAGGCGGTCAGCTCCCGCGAGACACGCAATTCCCCGTTGTCCGCTTTCAGAATGGCCTTGCCGTTCTCGCCGATAGTCAGGTCGCAGTTCTTCATATTCGGCAACAACGGTTTCAGGTCGATGGTACGAAGATCCATCGCGGCGGATATCGCCGCCTTCTGTTCCTCTTCGTTCCGGTTGTCAATCTGTGTGGCCAGTAGCATCAGGGAGGCGAAAGCGGTCATCGCCATCTCCACAATCGGGTCGTTGCATCCCGACATTCCCACACCGCTATCCTCCGACGAAAGGAGTTTTTTCATCCATCCGTCGGGCGAAAGGTTCTTTTCAGGCACGGTATCTTCCGCCGCCTTGTATTTGGCGAGCAGGTCATTCCCGTTGTGCAGCATTTGCAATTTGATATGTCCTTTCTGTGCGATTTCAGCCAGATACGCCGCAGGATCTATATCCCGCTTCGTCCCGTCGGCATAGATATTCTTCACACCGAAATGCAGATGTTCCCCGGTCGTCCGTGTTCCCGTATTGCCCGATGTGCCGAGCCGTCCGCCGGCCTGTACCGTATCGCCGACCTTGACGGAAATCTCCTTGAGGTGCATATAGGTACATTGTACCTTGCTGCCGTCCGTCCGGGCATATTCCACCGTCAGCGACTTGCCGCCAGGCGTATTCTTGTTCCGGGTTACCGCCACGACCTTGCCGCCGTTCTCCGTAGCCAGTACCGCGTCACCTTTGCAACGTATATCCACGCCCTTGTGCATCTGTTGCTTTGTGCCGTCCAACGGGGCTTGCCGTGTTCCGAACGGAGAGGTAATGAACAGAAATTCCTCCCGTTCCACCGGGAACGAATACCCCGTTCCATGTTCCGCACTCTCGGAGGTCTGGAGCGGATTGTGTTCCACCCCGAACTGCCTGCCTTGTGCCGCCATCTCCTGCATCACCTGCCTGTCATACTTCTGCAAGCCGTTCTGCTCAATGATTTTTTGTAGGTTCTCGGCATACTTGCCGCCTGTGGCGTAACCGGCTTTCTCAATGCTTTGTGCCCAGCCCTTGTAATCGTCCGGGGAGAGTTTGAAGCAACCGGCATAGCGGCTGTTCTCCTTCAAAAAGCGGGAGTGATGCTCGTATGAATCACCCACGCTGTCATAGCTGCAGAACTTTTCATTCGGCTTATCATCGGTGTAGATTCCGTATTTGCCGCCTCCGGCAATCCACGAGGAAGTCGCCTTGATGCCGAAATGGTTGTTCTCGTTCCTCGCCAGACGGCTCTGTCCGTTGCTGCTTTCCAGTATGCCTTGCGCCAATGTGACGGAAGCCGGAATGCCATACCTGCGCATCTGTGCCATCGCATAATCTGCGTATTGCAGTGCATATTCCTGATTCTTGCTCATAATCGTCACTCCTTATCTATGAATACCCCTATGTGTTTCCTGCTCGTCCTGCCGTTTATCCTGTAGCTCTATCTCACTGATGGCGACACGCTCACCGGCACGGACAAGTTTGGGCAGATAGCTGTCCAGTTGCGTCCTTGGGAACTCTGCGAAAGTCGAAAATCCATGTTCCGGATATTCCTTGACCGTAATTCCCAGTATTTTTGCTCCCTTTGCCGCATCCTCATTATAAAGCCGGTACACTTCTCCTGTACGAATCAGATATAGGGCGTCGGGATGCTTTTCCTTGAGGTTGTCCCAAAACTGCCGTTTCGGAGACCTATTTTCATCATTCGTCTCTTCCGACCGATTTTCCGCCACCGCCTCATTCTGTTGCCGTACCTGCTCTTCCGCTTTCTGTTCCCCGACGGATTGTCCCTTTTGCAGCACATCGGCAAACAGTGTAGCCGCCAAATGCCGCTTGTAGCCGTCCCTGTCTTCCGCCACCCACATCCGTTGCCACTGCTGTGGAGTGACGCTGCGGGGCTGCAGCTTTTGTCCGTCGATAGTTGCCACACACTGGATTCCATCCTGTCTGGTCTTGAAGATGGCAACACGCTGAATACGGTTCAGGTCAATCTCCGGCGTATCGCTGCCGAACAAATCCACTTTCAGGTCGGGCTTGACTTCCGCCAGTGCATAATACTTGTGCGCCAGCTCCATCCGTACCTTGTCGATGTTGTCCATCGCCTGCTTGAGCGTGGAGAAAAAACGGTTCACATCCTCCTTATCGGGATAGACGCTGTACCCCTCCTTGTTTTCCGGCTTGATATAGAGTGCCCAACGGTTCTTGTCGTCCTGAATCATCTGCACGGCATCGAACCCGACCTCATTCGCCCGTTTGACCGCCTCCGACACGTCCAGCGTGGAGAGCTTTTCCAACGTGTAGTTCCTTAACCGGGCCAGTGTCACCATTTTTTCATTGAAATAGCTGTCATCGGGTCTGTAGCCCAATGCACCGTCGGTATTATAGAAACGCACCTGCTCGATACCCTCTTTCTGCAATGCCCGTTCGATACGTCCCTTGTTCATGCCGGGAATCTCGTTGTTCGCCTCGGTCGAAGCTCCTGCCGGCAAAATGACATCTGCCGATTTTGCCTCCCGGTCGATGACGAGGACGATGCTTTTCGCCGCCTTGTCCGGATGCTGGCGGATTTCATTCGCCACAAAGTAATGCTTGGGCATCTGTTCCTGCATGGTCGTGGTCTGCCGTCTGTTGCGCAGGGTGGCGTACTCAATTTTCTCGCCCCGTTCCGCTTTTCGGATAACATCAAGCGCATTGTTCACGTCGCTTTCGAGAGCGTCCATCATACACGGGTTTTCCTTGAACTCCCGACACCAGTAATCCACCGTCTTCAGGCTTGCATCGGACAGACGCGCGGGCAGTCCCAATTCCAGCATCTTGATACCCGAAGCCAGTTCCACTACCAACCTTTCATATTTTACCGCATCCTCCGACGGAGCCACGCCGTTCTTCATGACCATGCCTTCACGGGCAAGCCGCTGTTGATGCCCTGTGGCACTCACGATCTGCCGCAAGGCTTCCTGCACATAATCGTGGTAATGCTCAAAATCCTTTTGACGCGGCATATAGACCGCATCTTTGTCCGTCTCGTAATGAGGAACTCCGCTACCGTCCGAACGCACGGGAACGAGGTTGTCCCGCATCTTCAATAGAAAGTCGTTGAACCGGGTGCGCAACCTGCGGTTGTCCGCCTCGGTATATCCTCTTTCCTGAACACTGCCATCCTGCTTTACCGCATCCTCGTAAGCCGGCTTGTCAACGTAGGGCAACGTCGTCTGGTCGATATTGAAAAGCGTGCGGATCTCCCGGTTGTGAACACCCTTGAACTGTGCCTTTTGCTCTTCATCCAACTGGAGATAGGCGGTGCGATCGATGGTCTCATTCGGGTTATTCCGGTTGACATACTTGTTCCAGTTATAGAATAGGAACGGTACGCCCTGCTCATGCTCCCGTACCGCAGCACCCCGTGCCTTGGTCTCACTATAGAGCGTGAACAGATTGGTCTTGCATCCGTTATTATCTGAATGCAAGGCCATAAAGAGGGCATTGAACGGGCTGGCCGAGACCCCTTGCGGATAGAGCCGGGGAAATCCCTTGCCCGATACGTTGAGCCAATGGCCGCCGGCGTTCGACGCCCCACCCAGTGCGGCAGACAATAGGTCTGCCTGCTTTTCTTCGGCCTTTTTTTCGATTTGCGACTTTTCTTTCATATCATCATGCTTTTATTGTTCCTGGAATTATTGGATGCCCCGTGTGCGCACAATCGTCTCCCGCTGTCCGTCATCATAATTCTGCGAGGCAATCCGGTTGAGTTGGTCACTCTTGGCAAGTACGGCGTTCGCCAGCGTGTTCAGCGGCAATGCCCCTGCACGGTAAGCCTCCGCGACGGTCGGCGTGAGCTGGATGGTACAAGGCACACGGTCTATCGTGGCGATGAGCGTGCTGCCTTGCAGTACAGGGTTTACGATACGGGGATTGAGCGGTTCGTCGGGATAACGGCGGTACTGGTTTTCCGTATGTCCGGCAGAGGACGGCATGGGACGCCCCAACGCCTCGTGTCCCGCCTTGTTCAGCAGGTTTGCGCCGCCCAGCCCGACAAGGAGCATCTTCAGCAGCGGGTTACGCACGAACAGACCGGCCACAATACTCGCTATCGGCAGCAGGTTGTCCCCAAAGCGCAACGATTGTGTCTTGCCGGTAAACGCCCCCAACAGGATGTCGGGCAGCATGGCCATGACATATCCGAGGTTGCCCGTGATATCGCCCAATCCCTCTAATCCCAACGTACCGAGCAATCCGCTCCATCCGTTCGTGTTGGCCTGCACGAGCGGTTCTTCCCGTGTCTTTTCTTCGTGGGGAATAACCGTTTGCCGTTCCTCTTTCTCCACTTTTTCCCTCTGTTCCATTTCCGGCTGTGTTGATTCCTTTGTGGCAGTTACAGTCGTTGCATTCTTATATTTCTCCAAATGCTTCAAATAGGCTTCTTCCTGTCCGGGAGCGACGACCAGCGGCACATCCTTGTAGCGTTCGGCTCGGTCAGGCTCTTTTTCATCCTGTCCGGTCATCCAGAAAAAAGGAGTATGGTTCCGTGTCTGCAGCCACTCCGAAAAATTGAAACTGATGACCGGTGTTTTTTTCTTCAACTGCTCGTTGGCGGCTGTTATAAGCTCACTTTTTCCGGTCTGCATCGTTGTAGCCTCCTTACGGAAGTCCGTAAACACGTTCCGTTCGCTACCGAACACTCCTTTACTGATACATTGCTCCACAGAGAGCTTGAGCGACTTTTCAGGCTCGAAGCGTGAGGCAACGGCCGAGATAGCCATGTCCGCCCCGACAAACTTTGCCAATGTCGCCCACGAACCTGCGCCACCCATCATGATGGCATCCGCCGTTGCTCCTAACACCCGTCCTGCACCCTTTTCCCAACCATTCGGACGGTAGGCGGCTTCACCCCGTGCCTCGATTTCCTCAGCAAGCGGCGAGCGGTTCAAGGTCTGCGAAAGTCCGAGCAGGCTTGATTCTGCGGCTTTGCGGATGATGTAGTCGGCTGACGATTTCGGCATTCGCTCCTTGACCAGCCGGTCGATCATCAGTTCCTCCACCCGGTAGTCCATATAGGCGTAGGCAAGGTCGCCGCCCAATTGTTCCGACAGTTCGTTGTACCGTTCACGCCCGATTTCCCGCACGACGGTATCGCGCCACTGTCCGGAAATGTATGCGAGGTCTTGCTGTATCTCCTTGGAGCCGGTAATCTCCGCCTTGCACATCCCGATGTAGTCCTCCGTCGTCTTCGAGTTCCATTCGCCCGTAACCTTGAGTACCTGGTACGGGTCGCCCATCGGCTGTGCCGCAGACGCCATTGCGCTGAGTATGCCGCCCAATGAGGTGGAATACTCCCTCATTTCCTCGCCCTGCTTCTTCGTGAGGAAAGCCTGCGTTTTCGACATGACGGGAGCGAGATGGCAATGGAAATAATCGCTCACAAGACGTTCTATTTCCGCGAATTGCCGGCTATGTCTGATTCCATCCATGTTGTGTATTATATATTTATCTGTTTCAACAACTGTTCTTTCGTCTGCTCGATGGCGTTGTGGTAAACCTCCATCTGCCGGGGAAAGAACTCTTCCAGCCATGCGTCCTTTTCGATGTTGTCCTGCATGAACCGTATCGCCTGCTCCCGTTCGATTTCGACGGATGTCTCGCCCTCTTCCCGGTTGTTGAACCATGCCTTGGTCCACCAGCGCACACCCGCCCGGTCGGGATAGACCGTGACAAGCCTCGGTATGTCGAAGCTCTGTATGTCGATGTCCAGTTCCGCCAACGGGTCTATGATGCCGCCATAGGTCAGGGCTTCGTCATGGAGTTTTTTTTTATGTCGCTGCCCGCAGTGGAGAGGTACACATCATGCCGCAGGGCGAGGTAATGCAGGAAATCCGCGATAAGGAGGTTCTGCACCTTGCAGGCCAGCGGCATGGCCTTGTGTCCCAGTCCGAGCGGATTGGACATGCTCGGCATATTCTCGTAGAAATACTCCTTCATCGCGCCCACCGTGAAGATGTGGCGTAGCGACTGCTCCGTATTCCGGGGCAAGGTGTAGGCTCCATGCCGCAAATCCGCCATATAGTGCGGCAGGAAGCGCAGCATCAGTTCCTCTATCTCCCTCTTATCCCGGTCATAATCGGTTCCCAGTTCCATCTCCAAGCCGGATAAATAGTCCGTCTCGTGTCCGCCGGCCTGACGCATTGCCTGTATGTTTCCGTACAGCATCGTCAGGAACTCCAGCGGGTTCAGTTCCTCGCCCTTGAAGCGGACGGTCATGTGCAGTTTGTCACCGCTCAAAGCTACCGTCTGCCCGGCCTTGACACGCTGGCCGAATTGGGCGAAGACATTGGACAGGTTTCCGTAAGTCACCTCATACTCCCCGTAGCGGATGGTCTGGCAGATACCGTGTCCGGAATCGTTGCCCACGCCCGACACAATGCCGCTGGCGAGGGCGGAAAGCATATAGCACCGCACGTTGAAGTCAATGCCGTGATGAAAGAATTTCTCGCCCGTCGCCGGGTCGGTCTGTTCGCCATAGCCGAGCGACAGCTCCACGTCTTTGCCCTGCTGTTCCTCGAAAGGCATACAATAACCGCTATCGGATTGCAGGATCATTTCTTCTGTATATTTCATGCTGTTTCCATTTTGATTCGTATTCTATCTTCTCATCCCTCCGCCATGCGTCTGTTCCTCTGCCGGAAGGTCGGGTGTCCGGGTGCGCTGCACGTTTTCTGTCTCCGGCGAGCGGAGGACACCCGCATTGTTGCCGATGAGCATCATGCCGAGGAATGCGCCGGCAATCTTGCCTAACCAGCCGAAGCGTCCGAATATGAGGAACGCCGCCGCAACCAGTCCGGCAATACTCAATCCGGAGACGTTGCCGCTGCCGAGGTTGCGGAAAAAGTTGCCGAACATATCAAGACCTCCGCCACCGGAGGCTTGTCGCAAAAAGTTCGACACGCCGTTCAGTTTGTTGTCGATGCCGGTTACCGCACCGCTGACCGAACTGACGGCT
>ENA-UBCA01001656-UBCA01001656.1-human-gut-metagenome-genome-assembly--contig:-NODE-1656-length-10384-cov-7.223933_pt1 | contig 10384 bp, 7 predicted proteins | sample MGYA00244228_ERZ654716 | MGnify/ENA primary metagenome ERZ654716 (study PRJEB26926, sample SAMN06164557) | human gut metagenome | biome: ENVO:00009003; feature: ENVO:2100002; material: ENVO:00002003... | reverse complement strand
GAAGAATATTCTAGAATTAAAGAAAAAATGATTGCAATATAAATTCCAGTTTATCAAGCCCTTTGAGAAATCTTTTCTCAAAGGGCTTTTTAATTTTATGATTTAGTATCGGATTTTTTGGAATAATAACTTTGTTTGGCAATGGAAATGACAAATTGAAAAATGTTAAAATAAAATCGTGCCTAAATGGGAGCAAAAACCCAAAGACAAGGAAAAGTGTTCCGAAATGGGAACACTTTACAATCACATATTAAACCACAATCTGACCGTTATAACACTCATGATTGCGGCGGTTAGGTCGGCGGTTATGGCGGCAAATAGGGTGTGGCGAATTTTTTTGACACGGATACAGCCAAAGTACATTGCGATTGCGTAGAAGGTTGTTTCGCTTGAACCTGCGAGTACGGAGGCTGTTCTGCCCGCAAAGCTGTCGGGACCGCAGGTTTTGTAAAGGGCTGTGAGGAGTGCGGTTGAACCGCTTCCCGAAACGGGGCGGAGGAGTACGAGCGGAACGATTTCTTTCGGAAATCCTAAAAATTCCGCTGTCGGCTGAATCAGTGCGCATATTGCGTCAATTGCTCCGCTTGACTGCAAAAGGTCAACGGCAAACACAAGTCCCATAATTGTAGGGGCAATGTTGTACAGAAGTTTTACTCCCTCTTTTGCTCCCGAAATGAACACATCGAATACGGGGACTTTTTTTATCAGCCCGAATACCACAACAATACACGCAAATGCCGGCATTACAAATTCCATTTGCTCACCACATTTCTCAAATTTTACCTTGCCTGATATTCAGCGTACAGGCAATCAGCAATGCCACCGTCAACGCACACGCAGAGCTTATCCAGACGGGAACGATAATTTCAAAAGGCGCAGAGCTTCCGTAGGATTGGCGGAGTGCGGCAAGCGTTGTGGGTAACAGCTGTAGTGACGCTGTGTTCATAACTACAAAAACAACCATTTCGTTGCTTGCAATGTCACGGCGGTCATTGAGCGTGTGCAGCTGTTCCATTGCTTTTAGTCCGAAAGGTGTTGCGGCATTGCCGAGTCCGAGCAGATTTGCACTGATATTCATAGTGATGCTTTGAAATGCGTCACTTTTTTTATCAAGCCTCGGAAAAAGCGGACGGAGCAACGGTGCGAAGATTTTTGCAAAAATGTTTGTCAAACCGCTTTCAACTGCGATTTTCATAATTCCCGACCAAAGGCAGATTATGCCTGCCATTGTGAGAATAAGCTGTATTGATGACGCTCCGCTTTCGATGAGTGCGTTTGAAATGTCGGCGGTGTTGCCCATAAACAACGCACATAATACGCTCACGGCAATGAGTCCGCTCCAGATATAATTCAGCATTTTTACTCCTTTTGCTGCAATTAACGACAAAATGTACAATATTGTCATTTTTGTAATCAAATTATTTAATAAAATCGTTGACAAAAATCCCGAAAAATGGTAGTATAGGTAAAAATAGGGATTATGGTGAATTAAAAAATAGGGATTATGGTGAATTAAAATGATTTATACAAACTTTAGGGAAATTGATAAAGCAGGCAGAATTGTAATATCAAAGGATATCCGCAACCACCTCAACATTAAGCCGGGTGACATTCTTCACATTGAGGCTGACGATGAGTGCGTTACGATTAAAAAGGCAGAGAGCAAGTGCGTTTTTTGCAATACTCTTGATAATCTGATTGCATTCGGCGGAAAATATGTATGCAGAGATTGTGTTGAAAAGCTCAAAGGCTGATACTGCTTTCGACTACTCTCTAAAATATACTTGACCGAATTTGAAATTATGATAACGGACGGTGTTTTTATATGGACAGAATTGACAAAATAAATTATTATCTTGACATTGCCGAAACTGTGCTTGAAAGGGGAACTTGCCTGCGCAGAAATTTTGGTGCAATCATCGTGAACAACGACCAGATTGTTTCAACAGGCTATACAGGCGCTCCGAGAGGCAGAAAAAATTGCTGTGATTTGGGATTTTGCATCCGTCAGGAACGCAACATCCCCCGTGGCGAGCGTTATGAACTTTGCAGAAGCGTTCACGCCGAGGCGAATGCTATCATCCATGCTTCAAGAGAACAGATGATTGGCGCAACGCTTTATCTTGTCGGCAAGGAGATGTCAAACGGCGAGTATGTTCAGAACACATCTTCGTGTGCAATGTGCAAGCGTATGGTTATCAACGCAGGTATTGACAAGGTTATTGTCAGAAACGATAAAACCGATTTTACGGAAATTGATGTGAACGATTGGATTATGTCCGATGATTCGCTTGACGCACTTCGTGGCTATTGATATGAAAACACGGCTTTTTATAACCGATATCCGCAAAATTTCTTTTGACAGAGTCGGTGAGCTTTCTCCCGAAAGGGCGGAGCGTGTTCAAAGATGCCGCCGAGCTGACGATAAACTGCGTTGCATTGCAGGCGGCTTGTTTATGAACAAATTTCTTGGCGGTGCAAAAATCACCGTGAATGAATTCGGCAAGCCCGAATGTGACAACGGGTTTTATTTCAATATTTCGCACAGCGGAAATTATGTACTTTTTGCGTTGTCGGATTCCAAAGTCGGGTGTGATATTGAAGAAATTCGATTTCTCAATGGTATAAGGCTCGGCAAAATTGTTTTCTGCGACAACGAGATGAAATTGCTCGGCAACGCTTTTGACAGGCTCGGCACATTTTTTGAATTGTGGACTAAAAAAGAGGCACTCTTAAAATGTATGGGTGACGGATTTCACCGTGGCGCAAAAAGTGTTGATGTCAGCAACGGAAAATTCTCTGAAAATCAAATCGAATATTATATGAAACAATACAAATTTTCGGACTACGAAATCAGCCTTTGCAGTGTGCAAAATGATTTCCCGAAAGATATTGAATTTATCACTTTATAACTATAAAGCCACGATTTTGAACCAACCTCAAAAATCATTAGATTTTTGGCCTGACTTTTTTTGGGGGGTAACATCAATTTCGTGGCTTTTTTTACATAGAAAATACAAAACAAACCCCTGATTTTGTTAATATGCTTGTTATTGCTATTTTTAAATAATTGTGATACAATTTACTTTAATTAGTGCAGCAATCGGCTGCATATATTGTGTATGAAAAAATTCGGAACGGAAATATCCGTCTGCACACGGATGTTTTGCAATTTTCAGGGGGGACACTATGCCGACATTTACCAAGGCGGCTATCAAGGCGACCTTTATTTCGCTTTTGAATAAAAAGCCGTTGAATAAAATTACAGTCAAGGAAATTGTTGAAGAATGCGGAATTAACCGTAATTCCTTCTACTACCATTTTGACGACATTCCGTCGCTTCTTGAGGAAATTCTCGTTGAAGAGGCTGACAGATTTGTTGCGACCGAAACCGACAACAATACTTCTGTTTATGAAAGTCTGATTTCTGTAATTGACTATGCTTTTTCTAACAAGTCGGTGATTCAGCACATTTACAATTCTGCGAACAGAACTACATTTGATGTGTATCTCAACAGGATTTGTACTCACGCTATAAAAAGCTATTTTGACAAGCTTGAAATTACAAAAAATATTGCCGAAGATGACCTTGACGCAATGATTATGTACTACAAGTGTCAGCTTGTCGGTTTTATTATCGACTGGCTCGGCGGAGGTATGAAATATGACCTCAGAATTAAGATGAAACGCATTTGTGAGCTGTTTGAGGGTTCAATGGAGTCTGCATTGGACAGATGTGCCAAAATCAATGCCTGATTGCTGTTTTATTGGTTAAAAGTGAATATTTGCGTGTCTGAAATGCAGACGAATTTAACAAAATGTCTGATTTCCGTACAAATTTATTGCCGTGTCTAAATTCCTGACACGGCATTTTTTGTGTCTGTTTAAATTTTAACAAAGCCGTAATAGAATATGTTATGGACAAAGGAAATACGGTTCACCTCTCGGATCGTTCCTTTGAATGCAGAGTGCAGTCTGCAAATCATATATGAAGGAGTATGAAATATGAAGTTAGGGAAAGCGGTTGTTAAAAGCCGTTTCGTAATCCTTATACTTGCCGTTGCGCTGATGATTCCGTCAGCCTTGGGAATGGCATTTACAAGGGTTAATTACGACATTCTTAGTTATCTTCCCGATAACCTCGACACAATCAAGGGTCAGGATTATCTGCTTGATGACTTTGGAAAGGGTGCTTTTTCATTCCTCATCTTTGAGAATATGGATGATAAGGATGTTGCGGCAACAGAGGAAAAAATCAAAGAAATCGACCATGTTGATACGGTTCTTTGGTATGACGATTTTGCCGACATCTCAATTCCAAAGGAAATGTTGCCCGACAAAATTTATGATGCGTTCAATTCGGGAAATGCAACAATGATGGCGGTATTCTTCGATACCTCAACATCAGCCGATGAAACAATGAACGCTATCGAAGAAATCCGTTCGGTTGCCGGTAAACAATGCTTTGTTTCGGGTATGTCGGCAATGATTACGGATATGAAGGATATGTTTGAGGAACAGGAAATGACTTATGTTGCAATCGCTGTTGTCCTTGCGGTAATTGCAATGATGATCTTTATGGATAACTGGATTATCCCGTTTGTGTTCCTTGCAAGTATAGCGGTTGCTATCCTCGTCAATATGGGCAGTAACTACTTTATGGGTGAGGTTTCATTCATTACCAAAGCGTTGGCGGCAGTTCTTCAGCTTGCGGTAACAATGGACTACTCAATCTTCCTGTGGCACAGTTATGAAGAACAAAAGGGCATTTGTGAAAACCACAAGCAGGCAATGGCTGTTGCAATTCACGAAACCGTCCGTTCCGTAATCGGAAGTTCAATCACAACGGTTGCAGGCTTTATCGCACTTTGCTTTATGACATTCACACTCGGTCTTGACCTCGGTATTGTAATGGCAAAGGGTGTTATCCTCGGTGTTATCTCCTGTGTAACGGTTCTTCCGTCGCTCATTCTTGTTCTTGACAAGCCTCTTGAAAAGACAATGCACAAGTCGCTTATTCCGTCAACAAAGAAGCTTGCAACAGGACTCGTTAAAATTTTCCCTGTATTTCTCGTAATGTTTGCGGCTCTTATTTATCCGTTCTATTCGGCATACAGCCAGACAAACAATGAGATTTACTACGATTTGTCGGAAAGTCTTCCCGAAGATATGGCAAATGTAATTGCCAACACAAAGCTTAAAGATAAATTCGGTGTCGGTACAACACATATGGTTCTTGTTGATTCTTCGCTTTCTGCAAAGGACGCAAGAAATATGACAAACGAGCTTGAAAAGGTTGACGGCGTAAAATATGTTCTCGGCCTTGAAAGCGTTGTAGGTTCGCTTGTTCCGGAAGAGGTTCTTCCCGATTCAATCACAAGCGTTCTCAAAAATGATAAATGGGAGCTTATGATTATCAACTCTGAGTACAAAACAGCCACAGATCCTATGGCAAAGCAGATTGACGAGTTGAATAAAATCATTACAAAGTATGATAAGGACGGACTTCTCATCGGCGAAGCCGCTTGTACAAACGACCTTGTAAACATCACGACAGTTGACTTTCAGGTTGTAAATGCAATTTCTATTGTTGCAATCTTTATTATCATTGCGATTGTTGAAAAGAGTATCACACTTCCGATTATTCTTGTTGCGGTTATTGAGCTTGCAATCTTTATCAACCTCGGTATTCCGCATCTTATGGGCGAGTCGCTCCCGTTCATCACACCTATCTGTATAAGTACAATTCAGCTTGGCGCAACGGTTGACTACGCAATTTTAATGACGACACGATATAAGAAGGAAAGGTATCTCGGAAACGATAAACGCACCTCGGTTATTACGGCTCTTGAAACTTCAATTCCGTCAATTATCGTTAGTGCAATGGGACTCTTTGCCGCTACAATCGGCGTTGCATTCTACTCGGATGTTGACCTTATTTCATCAATCTGTAAGCTCCTTGCAAGAGGTGCTGTCATCAGTATGTTCTGCGTAACGCTTATTTTGCCGGCAATGTTTATGCTGTTCGACAAGGTAATTGCAAAGACAACTCTCGGTTTTAAGCCGAAAAAAACATCAATTTCGGAGGCTGCTGTATAATGAAAAAGACTAACAAAAATAATAATCATAAATTTTTAAGCAAAAACTATATTAAGGGTGCTATTTCAGGCGCGCTTGCACTCACAATTCTTTGCAGCGGAGTAGGCGTTGCCGCTTATTCTGCCGGTGCTGACAATACTGCACAGGCTCTCGGTGTTCAGACAGAAAGTACGGTTGAGGCTGTTAAGAAGGCAAGCACAACTAAAGAGGCTCTCAAAAAGCTCAGCAAAAATGAAACCGTTTATGTTATTGCCGACGCAAGCGGTGCGGCTAAGAAAATCATTGTAAGCGACTGGCTCAAGGGTGTAGATACAAAAGGCAAGGTAAAGGATGTTTCAAACCTCAAGAATGTTAAAAATGTTAAGGGTGACGAAACATACACGGTAAACGAAGACAACGCTTATGAGTGGGCTGCAAATGGCGATGATATTTACTATCAGGGAACAGGCACAACCGAACTTCCCGTAAAGCTCAAATTAAGCTACAAGCTCAACGGCAAAACTGTTTCTGCCGATGAAATTGCAGGCAAGAGCGGTAAGGTTACAATCCGCATTGACTATGAAAACACACAGAAGGAAAAGGTTAAGATTAACGGCAAGACAGAAGAAGTTAATGTTCCGTTTCTTATGCTTTCGGGTATGATTCTTGACGATGACAACTTCAAAAATGTTGAGGTTTCAAACGGCAAGGCTATCAATGACGGTACAAGAACAATCGTTGCCGGTTTTGCTCTTCCGGGTATGCAGGACAGCCTTGATATTGACAAGGATGAAATGGAAATCCCTGATTATGTTGAAATCACAGCAGACACAACCGATTTTGAACTTTCAACAACAATGACAGTTGCAATGAATGATATTTTCAACGATGTTGATTTTTCAAAGGTTGACGATAAGGTTGACGAGCTTAAGGATTCTCTTGATGAACTCGAAGACGCCGCAGAACAGCTTGTTGACGGTTCTTCACAGCTTTATGACGGTATCGGCACACTTCTTGACAAGTCAGGCACACTCATCGAAGGTATTGACAAGCTTTATGACGGTGCAGAACAGGTAAACAGCGGTGCAAAAAAGCTTGACAGCGGTGCAGACGGTCTTTCAAGCGGTGCAAAAACGCTTGATGACGGTGCGGCAAAGCTCAAAAACGGTGCGTCACAGCTTGACAGCGGTGCATCACAGCTTGACAGCGGTCTTGCAACACTTGCAGGCGGTGCGTCACAGGTTGACAACGGTGCGGCAAGTCTCAGCAGTTATGTTGCAACACTTGCGGGCGGTCTCGGCAAGCTTTCATCCAACAGCGCAACTCTAAACGGCGGTGCAGAACAGGTGTTTAACACACTTCTTTCAACTGCCGACACTCAGATTGCCGCCGCAGGTCTTACAGCCGACAAGCTTACAATTAAAAACTATGACAGCGTTCTTGAAGGACTTATTTCATCACTCAGCGATGAAAATGCTCAGAAGCTCGCTTACAATACAGCACTCGAAACAGTAACGGCAACTGTAAACAGCCAGAAGGATGTTATCAGAACTGCCGTTGAGGCAACGGTAAGAAAGTCTGTTACGGAACAGGTTCTCGCAGCCGCAGGTCTTGGTATGACGGCAGATCAGTATGATGCCGCTGTTGCCGCAGGTCAGGTCAGCGAAGAAGTTCAGGCTCAGGTTTCTACTGCAGTTTCTACACAAATGAGTTCATCTGCGGTTCAGGCTGCAATTGACAGCAACACAGAGGCACAGATTCAGAGCCTTATCGAAACAAATATGAACAGCGAAGAGGTTCAGAGTCAGATTCAGGCAGGTGTTGCAAAAGCTCAGGCAGGCAGAAAGTCACTTCAGGCTCTCAAAACTCAGCTTGACAGCTACAACACATTCTATCAGGGTGTGCTTTCATACACAGCGGGTGTTGATCAGGCTAACGAGGGCGCTCAGCAGATTCTCGCCGGCACATATACACTCAAGGACGGCACAGGTTCACTTGTAAGCGGTGCCGGTCAGCTCAAGAACGGTTCTTCAAGTCTTAAGAGCGGTACAAGCGAACTCAAGAGCGGTACTTCAACTCTCAAGGACGGTACATCAAGCCTTAAAAGCGGTGTAAAGACTCTCAAAAACGGCACAAGCTCACTTTCGGACGGTACAAAGAGCCTCTTCGAGGGCGTTGGTACTCTCAAGGACGGCAGTGCAGCACTTGTTGACGGCGTTAAACAGCTCAATGACGGTGCAATGACATTGTCCAAGGGTATGAAGAAGTTCAAAGAGGAGGGCATTGACAGCATTGTTGATGCCGCAAACGGTGATGTTCAGGATATCATCGACCGTTTCAAGGCTGTTCAGAAAGCATCAAAGAAGTACAACAACTACAGCGGTATTTCCGATGATATGGACGGTAAGGTTGACTTCATCTACAAGACCGATTCAATCGAGAAAAAGTAACTCAATATATTTTAACAGCAAGACGAAAGGCTTATTTCCCTAACCCTTTCATACACAATATAAAAAGCAGTTATGTCGTTTGGCATAGCTGCTTTTTGCTTTGTATGATGTTTTTGTGAATTTCAAAACTTGAAAAAATTACAAATAATAAAACGAATTTCACCGCAAACAATACTATTGCGGCGATGAAAACGGGATGCCGAAACGCCGCTTTATTAATAAATTTAACGAGATTTAAAAGTTTTGAAAAGGAGAAAACAAATTATGTCAAGCAATAACAATCAGATTAATGTACCTCAGGCAAAGGAAGCCATGGAACGCTTTAAGATGGAATGTGCCAACGAAGTAGGCGTAAACCTCAAACAGGGATATAACGGCGACATTTCTGCAAGAGAAGCAGGTTCTGTAGGCGGTCAGATGGTTAAAAAGATGATCGAGTCTTACGAAAACAACATGAAATAAGCTTTAAAACCGATTTTCAGGGGCATATAGCTATGTGTTAGCTGTATGTCCCTATTTTTTGCCCACAGGCTTATTATGGACGATTCAGAGCATAAAAAACAGGACTGCACATTCGCACAGCCCTGCAATTGTCGATTATCAGATATTTACAATATCAACATTAACTTTCAAATGTTCGGGAAGTGTTTCCTGTTTGAAAAACATTGACATATACCATGGATAATATGTTATGCCGTTTTCAATTTCCAAATTGCCTTTACAGAACACAATACCGCTGTTTATGTTCCAACTCTGCTTTGCAATCAAGTTATCCAATGCCTTGTGTTTTGTGTAGTCATTGCCCGACTTAATTTCAATCGGCACGGCTGACTTTCCTTTTTGAACGATAAAATCAATTTCACCGATATTCTTCTTATTGAAATATCTTAAAAGAAATCCGTTTGAAACAAGCTCCTGAGCAAATACATTTTCAAGAATACTTCCCATATTAACGGACAAATCTCCCGACAGTATGTCAAACTGAATGCTTCCCATTGATGCGGCACAAAGCAGTCCCGTATCACACAAGAACAGTTTAAAAAGATTGTTTTGTAGGTTGAGTTCAAGCGGCAGTACGGGTTCGGTTATGTTGTAACAGGGGAGAGCAACTCCTGCGTCTGCAAGCCAGTTGAAACTTGTTTCGTATCTCAACATTCGTGCAGAATTTTTAATATCTGAAAGTGTAAATCTTCTGTTTCTGTCATTAAGCTGAGCAGGAATTAAATCAAAAATGCTCTTTATCTTCTCTTTGTTGTTGTCGGAATATTTTGAAATATCCTGTCTGTACAAGTCGAGAATATCTTTTTGAATTTTCAAGACCTCGCCGATGTCTTTTGTATCAACAAATTTCTGTACAACCGCAGGCATTCCGCCGACAATAATATAGTATTGAAAAAGCTTCAACATTGATTGATGAACTGCTTCCGTAATCGTTTCTTTATTGTCGTGACATTTCTTTAAATATTCTATCGTTTGTGGCTGAATACCGTTTGCAGTTGCAAATTCTTCAAAATCAAGCGGATACATACGGTAGTTTTCTTCGTAACCGACGGGATAGGACTTTACTTCTTTATATCTTACTCCAAGCAGTGAACCCGATTCAATGTAATCAAACTGCCCGTCATCTACAAGAAATTTAATTGCCGTTCTCGCAGACGGACATTCCTGTATCTCGTCAAAGAAAATCAAAGTATCTCCCTTTACCAAGGGCTTTTGTGTGTATGCTGTGAGGTTAATCAGTATCGTTTCAGCATTCAAATCCCCGTTGAATATCTTTGCGGCATCGGGATTTGTGATGAAATTTATCTCGATAAAGTTTGAATAATTTTCTTCTGCAAATTTTCTTATAATATATG
>ENA-UBCA01001647-UBCA01001647.1-human-gut-metagenome-genome-assembly--contig:-NODE-1647-length-10465-cov-3.595965_pt1 | contig 10465 bp, 10 predicted proteins | sample MGYA00244228_ERZ654716 | MGnify/ENA primary metagenome ERZ654716 (study PRJEB26926, sample SAMN06164557) | human gut metagenome | biome: ENVO:00009003; feature: ENVO:2100002; material: ENVO:00002003... | reverse complement strand
GGCATACGAGATGAGCGCTAGTCTCGTGGGCTCGGAGATGTGTATAAGATACAGCTTCATCGTTGCAAACAAGATCAACTACGTTCCGACTCGTTCCGACGTTAAGACAAGCAATCCGCTGCTTGATCTCTCCAAGATCAACATGAAAGACGTTGACGTGGCTTGGAAGGGCGAAAAACGTAAAGAATATACAAACCGCTGGATTAACGAAGTCATTAAGTAATTTTTCACTGTTTTAACGTGATTTAAAAATTGTGGGGTTCTGCTTGGCCAAGTCGAACCCCCGTTTCATTAGGAGTACTTAAATGACGAGCGGAACTAAGCAGCAGAGGGACCCGGTGACATTGCTCACCATTTGCGTCCTTTGGCTCGCCATGGGCGTATTCGTCCTGTACCCGATCGTTCGCCTCCTGGCAATGACTTTCATTGTCGACGGTCACCTGACATTTGAAAACCTATTGCCGTTCCTCGCCAATTGGTATGACCGTCGCGCCATTGTCAACAGCATCATTCTGGCGTGCGCTGTCGGTTTTGCCGGTACGATCATCGGATTTATTTTTGCCTTTGCGGTAACGCGTTTATCGCTGCCGAAGTGGCTTACTTTCTTTATCAGTGCAGTAACGCTTCTGCCGCTGATTTCTCCTCCTTTCACATCAAGTATTGCGCTGACGCTTTGCTTGGGGCCAAACGGCATCATCCTCACAGCCTTAGGCTTGGAAAACTTCAATTTCTTCGGCTTCTGGGGCACGTTTATTTCAGAAACGCTGACATACTTCCCCATTGCCTTTATGACGTTGTCGACGATTCTCATGAGAATCGACCCGAACTTAGAAGATGCGGCCTATTCTTTAGGTGCCTCTCCTTTCAACGTTTTCAAATCCGTCACCTTCCCCCTGTCGGTTCCGGGTTTAGCCAATGCCTTCCTGCTCGTGTTCTCCTGCTCTCTCGCGGACTTTGCAACACCGCTGGTTCTGGGCGGGCACTCCTTCCCTGTGCTGCCGACACAAGCCTATCTGCAGATTACGGGTATGTATGACTTCAAGGGCGGCGCTGCTTTGTCCTTCCTGCTCTTGATTCCGGCCTTGGCCGTATATGCTCTGCAGAATTTCTGGGTTAGCCGTAAGAGCTTCGTTACCGTCAGCGGTAAAGCAGGCGGCAGAAGTTCTATTAAGGGCCCCGGCGTTTTGATTTCCTCAATCGTCATCGGCACCGTTGCTTTCATTACGGCTTTTGTCCTTTATCTTTATGCCATCATTTTGGTGGGCTCAGTGGTAAAAGTTTGGGGCGTCGATAATTCACTGACGTTTGAAAACTACCATTACGTCTTCACTTTCGGCATGAAGGCCATTAAGGACACATTGCTGATTGCATGTATCGGCACGCCGCTCGGCGGTTTGCTCGCAGTTCTGATCGGTTATGTTTGCAAATGGCTCAAGATTCGCGGTCACAAGACTTTGGAAACCGTCTCCCTCTTGAACTATACATTGCCGGGTACTGTGGTCGGTATCGCCTACATCATTGCCTTTAACGACCAGCCCCTGGTTCTGACCGGCACGGTTTACATTCTTATCGCTGCTTACGTCTTCCGTTACTCTTCTGCGGGTATCCGTAACGTAATCGCAGCCCTGACGCAGATCGACCCGTCTATCGAAGAAGCTTCAACAAGCTTGGGCGCTTCCTCGGCCTACACGTTCAGGAAGATCACTGTGCCGCTGGTTCTTCCCGCGGTATTAACCGGTATGCGCTATTTGTTCATCCACTCGATGACAGCTATTAGTGCCACGATCTTCTTGGTCTCCGTAAACTGGACCTTGATTACAACACGTATTTTGGAATGTATGACTGAGCTGCAGTTTGCTCAGGCCTGCGCATTTTCTATCGTCTTAATTTTGATTGTCTTCGCCGCCTCTGCCTTTATGGCCTTAATGGCAAAAGTTCTTTGTCCGGTAGGCGATGCTTCCGGAGGACTTCGCTAAATGTCCGTATCTCTTACGCTTAAAAACATTTCTCGCAGCTACGTTAAAGACAACGAAAAGTTCTACGCTGTTCAAAACGTTAACCTTGAAGTCCAGCCCGGTGAATTTCTCACCTTCCTTGGGCCGTCCGGCTGCGGCAAGACCACGACTCTGAGAATGATTGCCGGCTTTGAAACACCGACCGAGGGTCAGATTCTTCTCGGAGACAAAGACGTCACGAAAATTCCTGCCAACGAACGCGGCATGGGCTTTGTGTTCCAAAACTACGCTTTGTTCCCGCACATGAAGATTTTCGACAACGTGGCCTATGGCTTACGTATCCGAAAAGAATCGAATGATGTGATCGCCAAGAAGGTCAAAGAGGCCCTTGCTATGGTCGGTTTGGAAAAAGCCGAACATCGCTATCCGAACCAGCTCTCCGGCGGCGAACAGCAGCGTGTGGCTTTGGCCCGTGTATTGGTTCTGAGACCTCAGTTAATTTTGATGGACGAACCGCTCTCAAACCTTGACGCCAAACTGCGTCTCCACATGAGAACCGAAATCCGCAGAATTCAGCAGGAACTGAAGCTCACCTGCCTCTATGTAACCCATGATCAAAAGGAAGCTTTGACAATGTCTGACCGCATCATGGTGATGAACAAGGGCAAGATTGAGCAGATCGGAACCCCGATGCATCTGTACGATGACCCGGCAACTCCGTTCGTTGCCGACTTTATCGGTCAGGCCAATCTGCTCTACGGCACACTCGTTTCCGTTGAGGACAAATACGGCATCGTTGATGTTGCGGGACGAAAGGTCAAAGCCCGTATGGGTGTCTTGAATCCGCCCAAGGTCGGAGGAAAAGCGCTACTCATCGTACGTCCGGAAAATCTGAATATCGGCGCTTCCGATAATTGTCTGGCTGTCAAACTGATCAACCGTCTTTTCGAAGGCGACCGCGTTGATTATCAATTTGAAGTCGTCAACGGTTTCAATCCGAAGCCCTATTCCATGTCCGTTCCTTTCCTCCCCGGAACTACATTACTTCCCGAGGGATCGACATTGGACGCCTCGTTTGTTCCGAACGCCGGCGTTCTCCTAAACGGTGAATAGACAGAACTAAAGCCGCAATAACTCAAGCCGCCTGCGAGAATCTCGAGGCGGTTTGTTTTTTCCTGAGAAAATTACTACCAACACCGAGGAGATTCCCAACATTTATCTCTACAATTGAATGAAATTATGGTGCACGCAACGGAATTTTTTATGAAAGTCCTCAGCCTATCTCTCACCGCCATCGTCTTGGCTTTTTCTTCCGCTGTGTCAGCATCGGACTTTGAAGAAGACAAACAATATATTGCATGCCGCAAATCAGCATCTACAGATCGTCAATTAATTGCTTGTCAGGAACGTCTGCTCGAGCGTCTCAATATGTCTATCGCCAAGGCACTCGATAGAAACATGACGCTGCTGACAGAAGGAGAAAAGCAAAAAGCTCTGCGCTATCAATCATAGTGGGAAAGCTGGCGTCAGAGCCATTGTGATTATTCCCTTCGTAAGCAAAATGATCAGCAGCATTTAAGTTTAGCTTGCTATTTGCAGGCGGCTCGTGATCGCTTGGATATGCCGGAAGGGCAAGAACTCGAAACCAACTCCAATTTCCGAGTCTGTTTGAGACGCGCAGGGAAGATTGAAAGCCATGAAATCCTCTGTCGCCAAGAAGAGTACCAAAGACTGGAACAAATTTTGTTCGGCACAGTTCAAGCTGCACAAAACTTAAGCCCGCAGCCAAAGAAAGTGCTGGAAGAACAGCTTCTGTGGGAAAAAGATCTCGCTAAAAAATGCAAACGCACAGCCTTTGCCTCCATAGAACAAGCGGCTAACAACTACAAATGCCTTTGCGATGAAATCAATAAACGCATACGCCAATTGATTCATAAATAACCTGTGTACAACAGCAAGAAAACAAATACCCGGGATCAAATTCTCGGGTATTCTTATTTTGTAGTCTTGCCGGTTAGTCTCCGGAATCCTGTGTCCGGATAAATTGATCGTCCTTCGTGAAATAAAGTTTCTGTGTCATTTGGATACTTACCCAAGTCACGATAGCGGCTGTTGCGGCGATGGAGAAGCAGATCAGTAATTGATATCGAACTGCGATTAAAGGAGATTCACCTGCCAAAATCTGACCGCTCATCATGCCCGGAAGCGCCACAATACCTAAAACCATCAGCATATTAATCGCCGGCAGCATGGCAGCCGAAGCCGAAAGCTGAACAGTTTTAAGCACCGCTTGCTGCTGCGTTGCACCCAAAGCCAGCAGCGTCTCAATCTCACCCGCGCGTAAGTCGAGTTCACTTCTAAAACGTTCAACACCTAAGGCAGCTGAGTTCATCGCATTGGTCACAATCATTCCGGCCAACGGAACTAAATACCGGCCTTCCCAAAGCGGAGTAGGACGAATTACAACAAATTCGAGATAAGAGACCGTTAAACCGGCACCCAAAAAGATCGCGGCAAACAGGATGAAACGATACTTCCGGCGGCTTTTCTCATTCTGAAGTCCGCCAAGCCGTTTTAAAGCTGCTTGTGATGCTGCACCCATCATGAATAGAATTAGCGCAGCCAGTATCCAAGGATCCGACTGTCGGAAAGCCCACAGGAGGATGTACCCGACGGCAACCAATTGAACGGTCCCTCTCACGACACCGATAATTAACGGCTTTGACAGGCATAGCTTGTATTTCCAAGATAAAAACAGAGCTATCCCGACAGGCAGTAAACCGATGCCCATTTGTAAGAGTGATATGTCGTTTGATCCGCTAATTGCCATCTTTTCCTCCTTAAGCCTCTAATTTTTTCGTGCTTTATGTGGCTTCAATCCGAATAACCCATTCTACGAATCGACCCGCTCTATGGCGGGTCTTTCAACTCAAAGTCGGCATGTGTGAACACTGTGAACATGTTCACACTTAAGTTTTCACTTCGAGAATGTTTCTCTGAAGGCTCCTTCTACGGCGGATTTATCAGCTCGATAAGTTCCTTGGACCATACCATCGCGTCCGCCGCCCCGACCGTTAAGCTGTCCGTTCAGAGACTTGCTGATTTTCGTAAGTTCAGGATCGGAAGATGCGATTACGTAGTTAAATCCGCCGTCAATCGAACTAAAAACACCGACAGCATCGCTCGGGAATTTTTCTTTCAGCATACCGGCAAAGTGCTTTAGTTCAAACGGCGTTAAATCTTCTTCGAAAACTGTGACAACTCCGTTTTCCGGCTTTAGACCGGCTGCGACAAACTGAAGGTATCGATCCGTTCTCTGTGCGGTTTTTTGATCCTTCGCCTTTCCTTCTTCGATAAAGTTTTCCGCAGCCTTTGCAATTTCATTCGGTTTTGCGGAGAACAATGCGGAAACTTTGGCAATCTCCTTTACTCTCCAGTCGTAATCCCGCCTGGCGCGTTCGCCGGCAACAAATCGAACCCGTGTACCGCCGCGGTGCTTAGAAGCATCCAAAATCTTGAACATTCCGATTTCTCCGGAATGACGAACATGCGTCCCGCAGCAGGCACAGCGATCGCAGCCGGGAACCGTCACGATCCTCACCACTCCGTGCAGTTCTTTTTTGCTGCGGTATTCCATTGCTTGAAGGACTTCTTCACTCGGAAATTCAATCTTCAGATCAATGTTCTGAGTGATGGCCTGATTCACCAGTTTTTCCAGCTCGGAGATCGCTTCCATCGGAATTTCTCCGCTGAAATCAACGGTAATATCATCCGGATCCATATGGAATCCGACGTTTTCAAATTTATATTTTTGATGAACGAGGCCGGAGAAAATATGTTCGCAGGTATGATTCTGCATATTGTCAAAACGGCGGTCCCAGTCGAGCTTTCCAGTAACGGTTGAACCGACTTCCAACGGCTTGTCTGTATAGTGAACGACCTCAGAGCCGATCCTCTTTACAAAGGTAACCTTGGCGTCTCCTAAAGTCCCTTCGTCCGATGGCTGTCCGCCCCCTTCCGGGTAAAAAGCCGTGTCGCTGAGGACAACCTCAAAGCCCTTCTTTCCCTCACGACAGGCGGTGACAGTTGCTGAAAATTCTCTTGCGTACGGATCACGATAAAACAGTTCCTGCATCGTTTCCATTGATTATCTCCACTGCTTTTATTTGACTGCAAAAATTATAGGCAGTCAGAAGAGAAGAAACCGTCTTACACAGAGCATTTCTCTCTTCCGTCTTTGTTCTCACTTTCGGGACCTACATAAAAATTGAGGAATAAAACTTCTATCTGCTACCTATAATGAAAGAGTGATAAGAAGGGTCAGATTCCGGAAGATGATTGCATCAAAAGACAAATTCCATTTTTGGGTCGGCATGACCATTGTGATCGTGATCGCGATATTCATTGGTCTGCTCTGCACTGTATTTACGCCCAATTATTTCCGACCGAAAACGGTCGTTGAAACCTATTTCACGGAATCTGTCAACGGACTTTCCCCGGGAGCTCCCGTTAAGTTCAAGGGCATCGACATTGGAAAAGTCACCGACATTTCATTATCCAGCAAGGTCTATCCGGAACATCACATCGGGCTATTCTCCCCTGACTCCTCTGTCGCTGTTGTGCGCATGATCGTGTATTTGGATGAAGATCAGCTCAAAAAACAGCTTCCCTCCCTCATCCAAAACGGATTACGGTTTCAAACGGAACTGGCAGGCGTCACGGGAACTATTTATCTTGCGGCGAATTTTTTAAATCCCACGCTTTATCCTCCCGAAATTAAAGACGTGCCGTGGAAGCCGAGATACCTTTATGTTCCGGCCACGATCAGCTTAACAAATGAAATTCTGGAAAACATCCAGAACTTCCTTGCCACACTGCAAAATTTGAAAGCAAAGATAGACGATGTGACACCCGGAGCAGTGAAGAGCCAAACTACAAAAGAACTGCTCACCACACTTAACCATACCGTAAGTATGCTGGACCCTGACAAACTGCGTGCTCTGCTTTCTAACGCGGAAAACTACATTAATTCCAGCCACGCAATTCTTTCGAAAGTAGATGTCGCCCGGATTAACTCTTTACTTTCCCAACTCTCGGGCACGACAGCAAAACTGAACGAAACCTTGAAGGAAACGAAAGGATCCGGCCTTGTAACGCAGTTGAATAAAACAATTTCAAGCGCCGACCAGGCCATTGTGGACAATCGCTACAACATTCGGGAGCTCATTCTCAATCTGAAGGATATTTCGGACAATCTCAAGATTTTGTCTGAGAATTTAGAGCAGGATCCGAACTTCTTAACGCCGCGCACACATCATCCGTCTCCGATCGGATCCGGCAAATAAGTTCTGTCATCTCCGTCAGCAGGTTTTGTCGAAAATTACGTCGCCAAAAATAAACCAGGGAGCCGAAGCTCCCTGAAAATTCTTTTCTAATTGATCAAACAATTAGAAGGTATGAGTCATACCGATTGTGGCATTCCAGCCGCGAAGGTCGTCCGTGTTGTGCTTCAGTGCCTTTCCGGCTGTACCCCAAGCTGCCTGGGTGTACATCAAAGTACGTTTAGAGAAGTGATAGAAGTAAGCTGCTCCGACGGAGAAGGAGTTGAACTTATCTTCTAAGCCGTCTTCAGATGCATTCTTATTCTTGCCGAAGGCAAACTGAGACTGAAGCATCACTTCGCCGCCTAAAGCGTTAGTGGAAGCAGACAAAGCAAAGGCGTGGTAATCGTTGGCCTTTCCATTGTTGTACTTGTCTTCCAGTTTTTTACCTGCTTCTGTCTTTGTATCAAATCCTACGAATCCGGGCAGGGGAGCATGAATAGCGTATTCATATGCACCGTACAGTTTGAAAGCACCGAAATCATAAGAAGCACCAAGGTTCAGCAACTGAGTTGTCTTGTTCTTGTCTTCTTTTCCTTTGTAGTCCAGAGCTTCGTAGATTAAATCAAAGTTCAGGGGGCCGTTGCCGTAAGTCAGGCCGGCACCATAGTAATGCTGGTTATAAGACCATTTGTTTTCGTCACCTTCACGACCATTGGAATACATGAAGGAGCCTTGGAAGCCGTTGTATTCAGGAGTCACGTAAACGATGGAGTTGTCATATCTGTCTGTCAGATAGAAGGCGCTGTACATGCTGCCGATCGTCTGGAAAGAAGTTGTGTAAGGTGTACCGCCTAAGATGGAATATGTACCGCAGTCAGAAGACAGTCCGCCAAAACGGCCGAAAGCAACTGTACCCCAGTTGCCAGAAACACCGAGAGCAGCTTCACGGCTGAAGGCTTTTCCTTCGGCAGCTTCGTTGCCGTTGCTTAATTTATAACCTTGTTCCAGTTTGAAGAAAACGGAGTTGCCGCTGCCGAGGTCTTCAGAACCCTTGATACCCCAGCGGTTGCCCATCCAGTTGCCGTTAGACATCTGAACTTTGGTGTCACCTCCGTGGACCTTACTGACCGTAACACCGGCGTCGAGGACGCCATACAAAGTTACATCGGTCGCAGCTGTTGCGTAGGAAGTAGCAGCAAGAAGAGCCGCTGCTAAAAGTGTCTTTTTCATTGTGAATCCTAGAGAAGTAAGTTAACAACGCTTTTATCTTATAAATAAATGTTTCCAAATTTGGCTTTGTCAATAGTTTTTTCAACTGCAAAAGAGAAAAACTGCATTGTTAATTTCAAAAAACAGGATTTTAGAGGTGTAATGTTTTCGAAAAATATAAACTTTCATGCCCTAAAAAGATTTGTCCGACCACAAGCCTCTAAAAGAAAATAATAGAGCCCTCTCCTTTTGTGAAAATTTCCTCCATCATTGTGAAATTTTCAGAATTTATTTCCCTGATAACTAGGGAAAACTCCAACATAAATTGCATCTTTTATTGAATTTTGAGGCCCTCAATTGTTTTATTCTGTTTCCGTTGATTCATTTTTTTACTATTACAGGAGTACCTCATGTCCTTAGAAACTTTAACTGCTTCGACAGGCATTCAAGCCCAAGAAGCGGAAGAAGCCGAAAAAGTAGGTGTAGGCGCATATATCTCACTTTTCTTTGCCGTCTGCTTCTTTTCCGGTGTCTTCTACAAAATGCCCGATGCCTATCGCTGGCTCGGAGCCTTCGACTTTACAACCCTGATCGGCAAATTCGGATCCGTGTCCGGCGCTGCAACTTTCGTCGGCAAAGGCGGTCTCAGCGCACGTGCCGGCTTCCTCTTTGCTCTTTCTTTGGTTCCCGGCGTTATGCTGGCTTTGGGTCTGCTTGAAGTGCTTTCTCACTACGGCGCTTTGAAAGCTGCTCAAAAGTTAATGACTCCGCTGCTTCGTCCGATCCTCGGCGTCCCCGGCATTACCGGTTTGGCCCTCATTACTGACCTTCAGAGTACCGACGCAGGTGCTGCTCTGACAAAAGGTCTGGTCGACTCCGGAAAGATCACTAAAGAGAACTTGATCGTTATTGCCGGCTGGCAGTATGCAGGTGCCGGTTTGATTAACAACTACTTCTCTATTGCTTCTGCCCTTTTCATGGCCTTCCTGGTTCCGGTTTGGATTCCGCTGGTTGTGATGTTCTGCCTCAAGTTTGTCGGCGGCGTGTTTGTCCGCTTCTGCCTCAAGACTCTCTATAAGAAGGATTTCGAAAATGCCTAATGCAACAGCAACACAAGTCAAAAAGAGCAACAATCCTTTTGATATTTTCATCACTGGTCTCAGAAAAGGCTTTAACGTCGCGATCAACAACCTGATGCCGAACGTGCTGATGGCCTTCGTTCTGGCATACATCCTTGACCTTTTCGGTGTGATGTCCTTCTTAGGCAAAGTCTGCGGCCCGGTCATGAGCATCTTTGATCTTCCCGGCCAAGCTATTACCGTTCTTTGCGCAACTTGGCTGTCCTGCGGCGCAGGCGTCGGTGTTGCAGCCAGCCTGCTTGCCAGCGGCACACTCAATGCACATGACATCACAATCCTCTCTCCGGCACTCCTCCTGATGGCTTCTCAAATTCAGTACATGGGTCGCCTCCTCGGTGTTGCCGACGTTCCTAAAAAATACTGGCCGATGCTCATGTTCAACAGCATTTTGATGGCTTCCATCGGCATGCTCATCATGCGATTCATTGTCTAGTAGAAAATCTTACCCATAGGCGTCCTTAAAAGACGTTTTTAGACCCACCTCCCGCTCCTCGGTTTCAATTCGGAACGGGCTTTTTTTGCTTTCCAGATAAAGGGTCCCGTTCAATCAGTCTCTCTCCCATTCGCGGATCAAACTCTCTCAGACCTTCCAACACTTTGTTTTGTCGCTCCAACTTCTACCGCTCAACCAAGTTGATCAATTAAGAAATAACTCGGCAATAGGCAGAAAATCTCTGAGATCCAACGGTTACTTTCTTCGATCTTGTCTCTAAAAAACAACAAAGAATTTCGAGCCTGTTAAACATGAATACGAATTTTCATCTTATGAAACGCAGCTTTTGCAATATGTAAAGAAGAATTTATTTTGTCTGTATTAACACCTAATTTAGGAATTTAT
>ENA-UBCA01001633-UBCA01001633.1-human-gut-metagenome-genome-assembly--contig:-NODE-1633-length-10567-cov-5.289479_pt1 | contig 10567 bp, 7 predicted proteins | sample MGYA00244228_ERZ654716 | MGnify/ENA primary metagenome ERZ654716 (study PRJEB26926, sample SAMN06164557) | human gut metagenome | biome: ENVO:00009003; feature: ENVO:2100002; material: ENVO:00002003... | reverse complement strand
TCGTGGGCTCGGAGATGTGTATAAGAGACAGGTCTAATATATGTTTAAAAGTGGTGGAAAGTGGTAGAGAATGGTTCGAAGTGGTGGCAAATGACCACAGAAATGGAAAATCAAGAGGAACCAGCTGCCGCACAAAGGCAGGTGATTGTGTCATGTTTATGGGAGAATACAACCACACAGTTGATACAAAAGGCAGACTGATAGTTCCGGCAAAATTCAGAGAGCAGCTTGGCGATGAATTTGTAGTGACAAAGGGACTTGATGGATGCTTATTTGTGTATACGTCAGAAGAATGGCACAACATCGAAGAGAAATTCAGAAACATTTCCATGACTTCCAAGGATGCAAGAAAGTTTTCACGTTTCTTTTTTGCAGGAGCAGCTTCCTGTGAACTGGACAAGCAGGGAAGAATCCTTCTTCCACCAGTTTTAAGAGAATATGCAAATCTGACAAAAGATGTCGTTTTAGTCGGAGTCTTAAGCAGAGTGGAAATCTGGGACAAAGACAGATGGCAGGAGAATACATATGATGAAGATGAGATGGATGAGATTGCAGAACACATGGCAGATTTAGGGTTCAGCATCTGATCCACAGAGAATAAAAAAAGAGAGCCAGAGCAAAAGTCAGGCAGAGAGGATCACAATGGAATTTAATCATTATTCAGTATTACTAAATGAGACAATTGAAAATTTGAATATCAAGCCTGACGGAATCTATGTGGATGGAACACTTGGCGGTGGCGGACATGCTTACCAGGTGGCTTCACGGTTATCAGAAAAAGGCAGGCTGATCGGAATCGATCAGGACGCGGATGCAATCGCAGCCACCGGAGAAAGATTAAAGGAATTTGGTGACAAGATCACCATTATCCGAAGCAATTACGCCAACATGAAAGAGGAACTTCACCGCATTGGCGTGGAAAAGGTGGATGGAATCGTGTTGGATCTTGGCGTATCTTCGTTTCAGTTAGATACACCGGAGCGAGGTTTTACTTACCGTGATGAGAATGCTCCACTTGATATGAGAATGGATGACAGACAGAGCCTGACTGCAAAAGATATCGTAAACGGATACAGTGAGATGGATCTTTACCGGATCATCCGTGATTATGGTGAGGACAAGTTTGCAAAAAATATTGCAAAACACATCGTGCAGGAGAGGGCAAAGAAACCGATCGAGACAACCGGAGAACTGACAGAAATCATAAGGGCTTCCATTCCAATGAAAGTTCAGGTGACCGGTGGACATCCGGCAAAAAGAACCTTTCAGGCAATCCGTATTGAGCTGAACAAAGAGTTAGAAGTACTGCAGAATAATCTGGATGATATGATCGACCTTTTGAATCCGGGTGGAAGAATCTGTATTATCACGTTCCATTCCTTAGAGGATCGTATTGTAAAGACGAATTTTAAACGAAATGAGAACCCATGTACCTGTCCGAGTGATTTTCCAGTGTGCGTATGTGGTAAAAAATCCAAGGGAAAGGTAGTTACAAGAAAACCAATCCTTCCTTCCGAGGAAGAATTAGAAGTGAACTCCCGTTCCAAGAGTGCAAAATTAAGAGTTTTTGAAAGGGTGTAGCAGATGCCGAACAGAACAGTAAATCACAACAATCGAAATAGAGCAGCCTATCAGGTAGATGGCAACACCGTACGCCGTATGGAGGCGATGCCGGATTACCGCAAAGAGCGCAGAGACAGACAGGAGCGGGAACGCGAGGAAGAGCTGAGAAAACGCAGACGTGCCGCAGCCAGAAATCAGGAAAAAGCGCTTCGCATGAGCAAAAGTTATGTTGTATTCCTGACAATGGCAGTGACCGTATTTGGCATTTTCTGTGGAGCTTATATTAAGCTTCAGTCCGATGTAACGGCAAGAATGAAAAAAATCGCAAGCTTAGAGAGCCAGGTGACAGACCTTAAGGCTGACAATGACGAGGCTTACAAGAGAATTAATACCGCAGTAGATCTCGATGCAATCAAGGAGAAGGCAATCAATGAACTTGGTATGTTTTATGCAACACAGGATCAGATCGTCTACTACTCTGTAGATAAGACAGACTACATGAATCAGTATAATGAAATCCCACAATAGGGGGAATTTTCAGGCAAAAAAATAATTCAGGTGGTAGAATGGCAAAAAGAAGACCGAAAAAGCCGATGTTAAAGTTTCCAAAGCGTATGCAGAAAAAAATGATCGTCATGTTTACGGTTGTTGCAGCGCTTATGATCGGACTCATCGGAAGACTGATGTATATTGAATACACCAGTGGAGAAAAATATGAGAAAATCGTTCTGGCACAGCAGGGCTATGACAGCCAGACAATTCCTTATCAGAGAGGTGACATTGTAGATGCAAAAGGAACTGTTCTGGCAACCAGTATCGCAGTCTATAATGTGATTTTGGACTGTTCCGTTTTAAATGATGATGAAAAATATGTGGAGCCGACGATCAATGCGCTTGTAAGCTGCTTCCCGGATCTGACAAGTGAACAGCTTTATTCTTACCTGAAGGACTCTCCGGACAGCAGATACATTGTGCTTGCCAAGCGTTTGTCCTATGATACGATCCAGCCTTTTGTAAATCTGCAGGAGGAGCGGGATGAAAAGGGAAAACTGGTAAATCCATATATCAAGGGTGTCTGGTTTGAAAAAGAATACCAGAGACAATATCCATATGGAAAACTGGCAAGTTCCGTGATCGGGTTCACAACATCCGGTAACCTTGGAATTAATGGACTGGAAAATTATTATGATGACACGTTAAATGGAATTAACGGCAGACAGTATGGATATCTGAATTCAGACAGTAATTTTGAAAAAACGATCAAACCGGCAGTCAACGGCAATACGTTAGTGACAACGATCGATGCGACGATCCAGTCGGTGGTAGAGAAGAAAATACAGGAGTTTAATGAGGCCTATACAGATGGTTACAGAGAGGGTGAGGGCGGAGCCACAAGAATCGGCGTGCTCATCATGAAACCGGACAATGGCGATGTCCTTGCAATGGCACAGTATCCAAACTACGATCTGAGCAATCCATGGGATTTATCTGAGTATTATACACAGGAAGAGATCGATGCGATGGATGATGATGCGAGACTCGAAGCGTTAAATCAGTTGTGGCAGAACATATGTCTGACCTATACTTATGAGCCGGGATCAACGGCAAAACCATTTACGGTTGCAGCCGGGCTTGAGACAGGAACACTGTCGACCAATGATACCTTTTTCTGTGATGGAGCCGAACAGCTCAGCGGATTTACCGTAAAATGTGTTGCCTATAGAAAAGGTGGACACGGAGTGCAGACTTTGGAACAGACATTGATGAATTCCTGTAATGATGCCCTGATGCAGATGTCCTACCGGATCGGGGCAGAGAATTTCACGGAGTACCAGCAGATTTTTGGATTTGGACAGAAAACGAACATCGATCTTCCGGGAGAATCGAGAACTGATTCCCTGATTTACACATTGGATACAACATCACAGCTGAGTCTTGCAACCAATGCTTTCGGACAGAACTTTAACACCACGATGATCCAGCTTGGAACTGCTTTCTGTTCTCTGGTCAATGGCGGTAAGTTATATCAGCCGAGAGTGGTAAGCAAGATCACGGATCAGAATGGAAATACGATTCAGGATATTTCCCCGACGTTGCTGCGTGAAACAGTATCTAAGACAACAAGTGATACATTAAAACAATACATGTATTCAACCGTGACATCCGGTACCGGAAATACGGCAAAAGTAGACGGTTACTCCATGGGAGGTAAAACCGGAACGGCGCAGAAAGTGCCTCGTGATGGTGTGAACTATCTGGTTTCTTTTATCGGTTTTGCACCGGTGGACGATCCTCAGTTAATGATCTACTGTTTTGTGGATGAGCCGAACTCACAGGATCAGCCACACAGTACATTTGCACAGAATATTGTGAGGGAGATTTTAGAAGAAGTACTTCCTTATATGAATATTTATCCGGATGAGGAGACGACCGGCTTACATTCCGGATGGGATATTACCGGAACAGATACAGGCGCAGCCGCTGTGACAGACCGTGTGACAGGAAATATTCCGGAGGAAGAACCGGAAGGAACGGATGATGTGCCGGATACCATGGAAGATATTCCGGGAGCCGAGGAAAACAACGAAGAAAACGCCGAAAATGATGGTGTAAATGCAGAAGAAGCAGGAACAACATCCGATAACAGTGAATAGAAACATAACCTCATAAAAGTTGGAATAAAATGCAAGGAAGACTTTTATGAGGTTTTTGTTTTATGTATCGGAATAAGACCTTTAACCGCAAAAAGGTAATGATCGTATTCGTGGCAGTTTTTTTTATTATGATGTTTCTGATTGGAAGACTGGTCTATCTGATGATATTCTGCTCCGAATATTATGGAAATAAAGCGGAGAATCTTCATGAGAGGGAGCGAGATATTAAGGCGGCACGGGGAAAACTTTTAGATGCAAACGGCACAGTGCTTGCCACAAACAAATCTGTATGCACGATCTCCGTGATCCATAACCAGATGGAAGAACCTGAAAAAGTCATTGCTATGCTTGTGAAAGAACTTGGCATTTCGGAAGAGACTGCTAGAAAACGTGTGGAGAAAGTCAGTTCCATCGAGCGAGTGAAAACAAATGTCGCAAAGGAGACCGGGGACGCAATCAGAGCCTATGGACTCTCCGGAGTGAAAGTGGATGAGGATTATAAACGATATTACCCTTATGGGACGCTTGCTTCCAAAGTACTTGGATTTACCGGGGCCGACAATCAGGGCATTTTGGGACTTGAAGTAAAGTATGATGAATACCTTCAGGGAACCAACGGAAAAATCCTCACGTTAACCGATGCGAGAGGAATTGAGATTGAGAATGCCGGGGAGAGCAGATTAGAACCCGTGAACGGTTATGACCTTTGCTTATCATTAGATTACAATATTCAGATGTACTGTGAGCAGGCGGCAAAAAAAGTCTGCACGAAAAAATCGGCGGACAGTGTTTCCGTGATCGTGATGAACCCACAGAACGGTGAACTTATGGCGATGGTGAATTATCCTGAGTTTGACCTGAACGATCCGTTTACACTGGTTGGGGACAACGGGGAAGCTGTGTCAGCGGAAGAAAAACAGAATCTGTTGAATAAAATGTGGCGAAACCAGTGCATCAGTGATACCTATGAGCCGGGTTCCACATTTAAGATTATTACGGCAGCGGCAGCGTTAGAAGAGGGAGTGGTAAAACTGGACGATGCATTTTTCTGCCCGGGCTATAAAATAGTGGAGGACAGAAGAATCCGGTGTGCGAGAACGACAGGGCATGGAGCGGAAACATTTGAGACAGGGATCATGAACTCCTGCAACCCGGTTTTTATGGAACTTGGCGAGCGGTTAGGCGCGGAGAACTTTGTCGGTTACTTCAAACAGTTCGGGCTGTTATCCAAAACGAATATTGATCTTCCGGGGGAAGCGGGAACGATCATGCATAAGACGGAAAATATTGGACCGGTGGAACTTGCGACAATCTCGTTTGGGCAGTCGTTTCAGATTACCCCCATCCAGCTTGTCACGACGGTATCTTCTATTATTAATGGGGGAACGCGCGTGACACCACATTTTGGCGTAAGCGTGCAGGATGCGGACGGAAATACAGTAAAAACGTTCTCCTATGAAACGCATGAGAATATCTGCACAGCAGAAACTTCGGAAACGATGCGCTATCTGCTGGAGAAAGTGGTGTCAGAGGGAACCGGAAAAAATGCCAAAATTGAGGGCTTTTCCATCGGTGGAAAGACAGCAACTTCACAGACACTTCCAAGAAGCGACCATAAATACATTTCATCGTTTCTCGGATTTGCGCCCGCTGACAATCCGCAGGTGCTTGTGCTTGTTGTTATTAACAATCCGCAGGGGATTTATTACGGCGGAACGATCGCTGCTCCTGTGGCGAAGGAAATATTCGAAAACATTTTGCCTTACCTTGATAAATGAGATGAAATAACGTATACTAGTTAGGCGAATTGAACGTTAGAAAAAATACAAGAGGTGTTTAGTCATGGATTATGAAATAGTGATACCAGTTTTGATTTCTTTTGCAATCAGTGCAATTTTAGGACCGATCGTGATCCCCTTTTTGAAACGGTTAAAGGTGGGGCAGACGGAGCGTAAAGAGTTGGAATCCCATTTGAAGAAAAATGGAACCCCGACTATGGGTGGACTTATGATACTGGCAAGTATTATCATTACCTCTCTGTTTTATGTCAAAGATTATCCGAGAATTATCCCAATCCTTTTTATGACCGTAGGATTCGGTGTGATCGGTTTTCTGGATGATTATCTGAAGGTAGTGCTCCGCAGATCAGACGGACTGCTCCCGTGGCAGAAGATGATCTTACAGTTTATTGTGACAACAGTATTTGCAGTTTACATGGTGCGTTATTCCGGAATTGAACTTACTATGTTGATCCCATTTTCCGGCGGAAAGTACTTAAATATCGGATGGCTTGCGATTCCATTACTTTATTTTGCAGTGATCGGAACCGTAAACGGTGTGAATTTTACCGATGGTGTGGATGGCCTTGTGTCAAGTGTTACCATTATGGTTGCGACCTTTTTCTCCGTTGTGGCGATCGGAACGAATGCAGGGATTGCACCGATCACCTGTGCAGTAGCAGGAGCCCTGCTTGGATTCTTATTATTTAATGTGTATCCGGCAAGTGTTTTCATGGGAGATACCGGTTCCCTGGCACTGGGCGGCTTTGTTGTGGCAACTGCCTATATGCTCCAGATGCCATTATATATCCTGATCGTTGGACTGATTTATCTGGCAGAAGTCATATCTGTTATGGTTCAGGTTACTTATTTTAAATACACTAAGAAAAAAACAGGTGTTGGAAAGCGGATTTTCAGAATGGCTCCGCTCCATCATCATTTTGAGCTTGGTGGATGGTCAGAGACGAGAGTTGTCGCAGTGTTTGCAATCGTGACAGCACTGCTTTGCATGCTTGCATTATTAGGCTTATAAATCGCATTGGAAAATTGCAAAATGACCTGCCGGATTCGGACAGGAGATTGGAAGGATAAGACGATGAATTTAGAAGGAAAAAGAGTGTTAGTAGTAGGTTCTGGAAAAAGCGGGGTTGCAGCCGCAGAACTGCTCAGAAAAAAAGGAATCACATTTGTACTTTTTGATGGAAATAAAGATTTAGATGTGACAGCATTGATCGAGAAAAATCCGGTATTTGCCGGAGCAGAGATTCTTTTGGGAGAACTTGCACCGGAAGATATGGCGCGCATTGATCTTGTTGTGTTAAGTCCGGGCGTGCCGACAGACCTTCCGATGGTCAATGAACTTCGAAACAGACAGATTCCAATCTGGGGCGAAATTGAACTTGCCTATCATTTTGCAAAAGGAAGAATTATTGCAATTACCGGAACAAACGGAAAAACTACGACAACTTCGCTTGTGGGTGAGATCATGGCGAATTATTTCGATGATGTGAAAGTGGTCGGCAATATTGGAATCCCATACACATCGGTAGCGGCAGACACGACAGAGGATACTGTGACAGTCGCAGAGATCAGCAGCTTTCAGTTAGAGACAACACATGAGTTTGCGCCGGAAGTGACAGCTATTTTAAATATCACACCGGATCATCTGAACCGTCATCATACGATGGAATGTTATATCGAGACAAAAGAGAGCATTACAAAGAATCAGACCGCCGGGGATACCTGTGTGTTGAATTATGAGGATGAAGTGCTGCGCAGGTTTGGCGAGACACTTCAGACAAAAGTTGTATTTTTCAGCAGCAAGCGCAAACTGGAAAAGGGACTTTATCTGGACGGAGAAGATATTTTTTATGCAGACGGCACAACGGACACAAAAGTGATCAACGTAAACGAGCTGAATATTTTAGGAAAACACAATTATGAGAATGTCATGGCGGCGGTCGGAATGTCGGTAAGCTTTGGCGTACCGATGGATAAAATTGTGGAAGTGCTGAAACGTTTCCAGGCAGTCGAGCATAGAATTGAGTATGTGACAGAAAAACGCGGCGTGAAGTTTTACAATGATTCCAAGGGAACAAACCCGGATGCGGCAATCCAGGGAATCCGCGCGATGAACCGTCCGACACTGTTGATCGGTGGAGGTTATGACAAACAGTCTGAATATGATGAGTGGATTGAGAGTTTTGACGGCAAGGTGAAGAAACTCGTGCTGATCGGTCAGACGAAGGAAAAGATTGCGGAATGTGCGAAGAAACATGGCTTTGAGGATGTCATACTCTGTGATACATTTGAGGAGGCAATTGACACCTGTTATGCAAACGCAGTGAGCGGGGATGCGGTATTGCTTTCCCCTGCATGTGCAAGCTGGGGCATGTTCGCAAACTATGAGGAGCGCGGACGCATTTTTAAGGAATACGTGCGCAATCTGGCAGAATAAAAAATGTCAGGCATAATGGCATGACGTGCAGTAAATAAGAAATGAGGAATTGGAATGGCAAGAGGTCAGCAGACGGAAAAGAAAAAAAAGCCAATTAAATATTTCGATTACAGTCTTTTGTTTCTGATCATTTTTCTTTTGTGTTTTGGATTGGTCATGTTGTACAGTACCAGTTCCTATGCAGGTTCCAATAAGTTTGGGGATGCTTCCTATTTTGTAAAAAGACAGTTGTTTGCAACAGGACTGGGGATCGTGGGTATGTATATCGTATCTAAGATCCCATATCGGTTCTGGATGAAGGTGAGTTCCATGGCGTATCTGGCAGCTATCGTGCTCTGTACCGCCGTTATTTTTATTGGTACAGAGGCAAACGGTCAGGCGAGATGGTTAAAAATCGGGCCGTTATCTTTCCAGCCGTCAGAGTTTGCCAAGTTTGCGGTTATTATTTTTCTGGCAACGGTTATTTATAAGACACCACAGAAAATGGGTGAATTCATGAGCCTTGTCAAGATAATGGCAATTGTGCTTCCAATCGTTGCAGTGGTCGCCTACAATAACTTAAGTACAGCGATCATTATACTTGGAATTGCAGTCTGTATGTTGTTTGTTGCCAGTCCGAAGTATTCCCACTTTGTGTTGATGGCAGCGGCAGTCGGTGTGGTAGGTGTTGTTTTCATCAGTTTTGAGGCATACCGGATGGATCGTATCAAGATCTGGCTGAATCCGGAAGCCTACGAGAAGGGTTATCAGACCTTACAGGGACTGTATGCGATCGGTTCCGGCGGTTTATTTGGAAAAGGGCTTGGCGAGAGTATGCAGAAGCTGGGATTTATTCCTGAGGCGCAGAATGATATGATTTTCTCTGTTATCTGTGAGGAACTTGGACTTTTTGGCGCGGTGTGCGTGATCTTATTGTTTCTGCTGATGATCTGGAGATTTATGATCATTGCCAATAATGCGTCAGACCTTTATGGGGCGCTGGTCGTGGTTGGTATTATGGCGCATTTGTCCATCCAGGTTATTTTAAATATTGCGGTTGTGACCAATACGGTCCCGAATACCGGTATTTCACTGCCGTTTATCAGTTATGGAGGTACTTCGGTTTTATTCCTGCTTGCAGAGATGGGGCTTGCGCTTTCCGTGGCAAAGGGAATTAAATTTGAGGTTAATTAAATATGATAAAAGAAGAGAGAAGAAGAAAAAAGCGCAGAAAGATAGGATTGTACATCCTGTTGATATTGATTCTGCTTATCGCAGCGGGCGTTTTCATTGTCATGAATGTTTTTACCGTGGAAAACGTTGTCGTGGAGGGAAATGAACTGTACAGCTCCACACAGATTGAAAACATGGTGCTGAATGATGAATATTCCTGGAATTCCCTGTATGTAGATCTGAAATACAGATTTGTGGATATCGGGGAAGTTCCGTTTGTAGATACGATGGAGGTTTCACTGGACAATCCCCATACCGTACATATTAAAGTTTACGAAAAAGGAATGCTCGGCTATCTTTATATTAATTCCATTGGTCAGAATGCTTATTTTGACAAAGATGGATTTGTAGTCGAGACATCTACGGAAGTGATTGACGGTGTGCCAAAGATCACAGGAATCTCCTGTGAGGAAGTGGTACTTTATGAGAAACTGCAATTAGAGAACAGTGATATTTTGCGGGATTTACTGAACCTGACACAGACTTTGAAAAAATATAATCTGCTCCCGGATGAGATCCAGTATGACAGTAACATGGAGCCGGTGCTTTACTATGGAACAATTCAGGTGAAAATTGGTTCTGAGGACAACCTGTCACAGAAAGTTGTGAGGTTATCCATTATTTTGCCACAGCTTGACGGACTTAGCGGCACACTCCATTTAGAGACATGGACACCGGAGACGACCGACATTATCTGGGACAGGGCAGAAGAACAATCGGAAATAGAAGAGGAGACGACAGAAGAGCCTTCTGAGGAGCCGTCGGCAGATACACCAGCGGAAGAACAACCTGCACAGGATGTGCCGGCAGAGAATACACCGGCCGAAGAGCAGCAGCCAGCCGAAAATACACCGGCGGAGGATATGCCGCCAGTGGCTGTCTCTTATACACATCTCCGAGCC
>ENA-UBCA01001630-UBCA01001630.1-human-gut-metagenome-genome-assembly--contig:-NODE-1630-length-10580-cov-4.735297_pt1 | contig 10580 bp, 8 predicted proteins | sample MGYA00244228_ERZ654716 | MGnify/ENA primary metagenome ERZ654716 (study PRJEB26926, sample SAMN06164557) | human gut metagenome | biome: ENVO:00009003; feature: ENVO:2100002; material: ENVO:00002003... | reverse complement strand
GTGGTGGGCGTGGCCGCTGTCTGCGGCATCCCGGGGCTGTTTGCAGAGGAAACGGAAGAATGAAAAAACGGCTGCTGCACGGAAAATGTGCAGCAGCCGTTTTTGTGGATCATTCAGTTATCCCACCCCACCAGATCGGGCAGGGTAAGGGTCTCGTCCGAGCAGTGAGGGTCTGCGGGGCCGTCGGTGGGGGAAGTGGCCTTTTCCACAGCCCGCACGATCTCGCTGATGGCGGCGCAGTCCTCGGGCAGGTCGGTCTGGCTGCGGCCCGAGTGGGTGAACAGGATCTTGCCCAGATGGCCCACCACCAGCGTCAGCGGCAGCAGCTGAGGGGCTTTGGTGTCGTAGTGGTAACCGGCATCTCTGGCGGCCTTGTAGATCTTCTGGGCCGCAAAGCTCCAGCTCAGCAGGCCGCGGGTCTGCTCTACGCCCAGGTAGCCGTACAGCACGCCGGGGCCGTCGCAGATGACAGGAAAGGGGAAATCTGAGCCGTGGGTGGTCTTAGCCACCGCCTGCGCCGAGGAACGCACCACACAGACAAGCCGTGCCCCCTTGAGCTGGGGCAGCGTTTTCAGGTAGCGGGTGATATATTCGCGGCTGACAGGGTGATCGAACCCGGGCAGGAAGATCATGCACAGCGGATGCTCCCCCTCGCACAGGGCGTAAAAATCATTGCCCGGCACCGTGGGGGTGTCGTAGGTGAAACGGGGGATGCTCGTCCCCACAAGATGTTCGCTTTTCATACCGCAATGCACATCCTTTCCATCATCACCAAAACCTCTCCGTCATTGCTGCGCAATGCCACCTCCCCTAATAGGGGAGCGGGGGCATCAGCGCCTGAGAGGTCGTCCTATAAAAAAATCCACACACTGGCCTTGTGGCAGGCCAGCGGTGGATGCAATGCTATAAAAAGATCCCGCCCGGTCGTCTGCGGCAATCAAACCTACCCTTACGGACAGGTGGGTGCCCTGTCGCCGGACTCACGCTTCCTCATCGAACCTCCATGGTCGACCCATGGCGGGGAGGTCTGCAATCCGCCGGAGAACTCCGGGCTCCCGTTGAATGATTAGTAGGATCATATAAACCGCAACAAATCGCGCCGGGCAGGAAGTCTTGCCTGGGAATCTGTCTGTGCTGGGGAATTACTCGATCTCGAACTGGTCGCTCAAGCGCTGCTCAAACAGCTTGCTGACTTCCATCAGAGTCTCGTCATCCTCCACAACGTCCAGATATTCGCCCTCGCTGTCCTCGCCCACGCTCAGGATGACCAGCTGTGCGTCCTCGTTGACATCCTCTTCATCCTCTGCGTATTCGACAACTGCAAGGTAATGCACGCCCTTATGGTCCAGTGCATCGATCACTTCAAACGTGACCTCATTGCCGTCCTCATCCTCAAGAGTCATCAGATCGGGCTGATATTCCTCTTCGGTGTTCGGGTTCTTGATCTCTTCTGCCATAAGATACGTTCTCCTGTCTATCCAAACCCAATCAAAGGGATGGTACTCAAATAAAATTACGCACACAGCCCGGGATCTGCTGCGTTCCCGCCGTCCCTTGCTGTGCTTATAGTGTAGCGTTTTTTTGCCTGCTCGTCAAGATGTTTTTCGCACAGAAAATGCACGACAAATTTTCACGCATTTCCCTCTCGCTTCCCGGGCAGAAATATGCTATACTGAATTCTACGTATCTCCCGCGTGCGGGGGAACTGCTATCAAGATATGAACGGAGGGATCTGTTTATGAATAAGACCCGTGTCCGGCTGGCGGCGCTGCTGCTGGCCGTGAGTTTTGCACTGTCCGGCTGCAGCCTTGTGAAAAACATCGGCGGCAGCAGCGGAGCCGGAACAAAGACCATCACCCGCCCGGCGGTGGAATCGGCCGAGCTGCAGTTCACCCACCCGGCGGCGGGGGAACCCGTGGCGGTGTTCGATACCACGGCGGGGGTGTTCCGGGCGGTGCTCTTCCCGGAGCAGGCCCCGCAGGCCTATGATAACTTTGTGGGTCTGGTGCAGGCGGGCTACTATAACGGCCTGACCGTGACCCGTGTGGAGCAGGACTTTGTGGTGGAAGCCGGTCAGGGTGCTGACGGCAAGGGTACCACCATCTGGAACGGCAGCCGCTACCCGGCTGAGGCCACCGACAAGCTCCACCATTATTCCGGTGCCCTCTGCATGGCGGCGGACTCCTCCGGCAAGTGCGCCAGCGTCTTTTATATCATGTCCACTCTGCCCGGCGGGGATTCCGTTACCAAGGAACTCACCGACCAGATGAACAGTGCAGGCTACCGCGCTGAGGTCGTTTCGGCCTATCAGACCGTTGGCGGCGCACCCTACCTCGACTACACCGATACCGTGCTGGGCCAGGTGTACGAGGGGATGGACGTGGTGGACACCATCGCTCAGGCCGCCGTGGATGAGAACCAGAAGCCCACGGAAACGATCACCATCAACAGCGTCAGTATTGAGACATATCAGGCGCAGTAACAACTGAAAATGACAAAACCGGCTTTCCTGTGGCAGCAAGAAAGCCGGTTTTGTGCTGAATGGAGAGAATGGGGGATATATCGGTCAGCGGGAAAGGCCGCTGACCCCACTGGCAATGACACCGCCGTCCATGACGATGTCCGTGCCGGTGAGATAACCGAGCCGTTCGTCCAGCAACAGGGCATACAGCGCGGCAATCTCTTCTGGTTTGCCGTTCCGCTTGAGGGCGGAATGGGCGGTAAAGGTCTGGGCTTCGGCGTTTTCCAGTTGGCCCATGGGGGTATCAAAGTTGCCGGGGGTCACACTGAGGCAGCGCACCCCTTTGGCACCAAAGCGGGCGGCATCGGTTTTGGCAAACCAGATGACGAAATGCTTGCTGATGGAATAGGCCACACCGGTGCGGGCGTTTTTGGGCATCAGGTTGATGCGGGCCATCATCTTTTTCAAAAATTTTTCCCGGTCGGTACGGGCGAGGGGATAGACCCGCTTTGGCATGATGGAGGAGGGGGCCAGATAGGCACTCATGCTGGAAGTATCGATGACACAGCCGCCCGGGGCCATGACCGGGTAAAAGGCATCATTGATGTTGACTGTGCCCAGCGCGTTGGCGCGCAGGATGGCTTCCGGGCTGCCCATGTGGGGACTCATGCCAGCAATGTGGAGCAGAGCTTTCACCTGCCCACGTTCCACGGCGTGCCGTGCCAGCTTTTCGCAGCTGGCACGGTCAGAGAGGTCACAGGCAAAGGCTTCGGCTTCGTGTCCGGCTTCGGTCAGCTCGGCCACGGCGCTTTCCAGTTTTGCGGCAGTGCGGCCCACCAAAATCACATGATATCCGGCTTCACAGACCAGCTTGGCCGTGGCGCGGCCCATGCCGCTGCCGCCGCCGGTAATCACACAGACAGGTTTCATGGTGCACCTCCTCAGTGAATCTTGCCGGTGGCTTTGAGCCAGGCGGCGGTGTCGTGGAGTGTTTCGGCGTAGGGACGGGGTGTAAAGCCCAGCTCGTTCTTGGCCTTGGAGCAGTCAAAGGTGTTATTGCGCTCCAGGTTGTAGACCGCAAATTCGGTCAGCACGGGCTTTGTGCCCTTTTTTGCGGCCGACTTTTCCATCTGTTTTGCGGCAAGGTGGGCGAAGGAAAGGGGAAGGTAGAACTTGCAGCCCTTGCAGCCGGTATCCTCTTTAAGCATCCGGCACATTTCCTTCAGGGTGACTTCATCATTGCTCAGGATGTAGCATTCGCCTTTGCGGCCCTTGTCGGCGGCGGCAATGGTGCCTGCGGCCAGGTCACGCACATCCACCATGTTGAAGCTGCCCGCCATGCCGATGGGCATTTCACCGTTCAGGATCTGGGTCAGGGTGCGGGTGGTCTGGCCGATGGCCGGGTCGTTGGGGCCGATGATGCCGCTGGGGTGGACAACGCAGGCGTTCAGGCCCGCGTGGGCGGCATCCAGTACCTTCTGGGTGGCCATGGCCTTGCTGCGGCTGTACCAGCCTACCACCTTTTCCTCTTCATAGGGGACGAACTGATTCACTTCCCGGATGGGCTGCCCAGCGGGCAGCTCAGGAATAGCACCGGTGGAGGAAACGTACACGAACTTCCTGCATTCCGGGTGGTGCTTGGCGGCGGCAAGCATATTCTCGGTGCCGCCCACATTGACGGCGATCAGCTTTTCGCTGTAACCCGGGTCGATGGTGACCATGCTGGCACAGTGGATGCAGACGCTCTGGCTGCCCTCGGGGATGTTGAAGAAGGCTTCGCAGTCCTCGGCGCTGCACAGATCGCCCTCAAAAACCTCGACCTCAGCGGGCAGATACTTGCGGGCAGGATCCCCCTTGAGGACGAAGGCCCGGATGTGCTCCCCCCGTTCGATCAGCTGCGTGCAGATGTTGATGCCCAGGAAACCGGCCGCGCCGGTCAACAGATAAGTGGTGTTGATGTTCATATTCATTTCCTCCCGTTTTTCTCTCAAAGTGTACGATACGGTTTACAGCATTGCGGCCAGACCCAGACCCATGCTGTCGAACCCCTCAGAGACAGCCAGATAGGCATCCATCGTGTCCTCGTCGATACGGACGGGAGAAGAGGTGTTCCGGTTTTTGAAGCTGTTCAGAGTGGCAGCGAGTGCCAGACCGATGCCGTAGTTTGCACCGCCCTCAGTCAGGGTGTAGTAAGCGTCCAGCGCAGTCTCGTCCAGGGTGGAAGCGGTCATGTTCTTGCGGTTCATCATGGTAAGTGTCCTCCGTTTTATGTTTGAATGTTTGTTGTTTGTTCTGTTGTGGAGCTCCGTGCTCCCTTGCGATGGCTAAAGGATACCCGACCAAGGTAAACGCAAGGTGAATATTTCTGTTTATCTTTTGTTTATCTTTGGGTGTATAATAGAGCCATACCATAAAAAGTGAGGAGAACGCCATGCTGAAAATTCTGGTTGCAGAAGATGACGTGAGCACCAACAAGCTGCTCTGCGCCATTTTAAAGATCAACGGCTATGAAGCAATCCCGGCCTTCAACGGCGAAGCGGCGCTGGACATCATCGACCACCAGCACATTGACCTGCTGCTGTGCGATGTGATGATGCCTAAAATGGATGGCTTTGCCCTGACCCAGGCCATCCGGGATGGCGGCAGCATGATGCCCATCCTGATGCTGACGGCCAAGGCCCTGCCCGAGGACAAGCACACCGGCTTTCTGGTGGGTACGGATGACTACATGACCAAACCGCCGGATAAGACCGAGCTGCTGCTCCGCATCAAGGCTCTGCTCCGCCGGGCCCGCATCGTGGATGAGCATAAGATCACGGTGGGGGATGTGGTGGTGGATATGGACAGCCGCACCGTGCGGCGGGGGATGGAGGTGCAGACCCTGCCGCCCAAGGAGTTTGAACTGCTGTACAAACTGCTGGCCTACCCGGAGCGCACCTTTACCCGGATGGAATTGCTGGACGAGATCTGGGGCATCGACAGTGAAAGCGACGACAAGACCGTGAATGTCCACATCAACCGCCTGCGCAACCGTTTTTATGATTGGCCGGAGTTTGAGATCCAGACCGTGCGGGGTCTGGGGTACCGTGCTGTAAAGAAAGTGTGAGGATGATGAAAAACGCATTCAACCGGCTGCGCAGCGGCATGGAGACCTTGAACCTGACCATGCTTCTGATCCTGAACCTCTTTTTCATGGTCTTTTTGCTGCTGGCCGTCTGCACCGTGCTGGTCCTGGCCGGTGTGGACGAGGGATTTCTCTATCACGATGGACAGGTCGAGCTCGGTGGTGCACTGGCCTTTGTCTATACCGTCTGCATCCTGATCGCTGTGAGCATGGTGGTGATGATACGGATGGTCTTTATCCACCCATTGCAGCGGAACATTGAGGCTATGAAAAAATTGGCAAATGGGGACTTTACCGTGCGTGTAGATCACGCGGAACACGGCTACGTGCCCCGGGAGATGGTCGAATTTGAGCAGAGCTTCAACAAGGCAGCGGAGGAGTTGGGCGGCACTGAAATTCTGCGGAAAGATTTTATCAACAACTTCTCCCACGAGTTCAAAACGCCCATCGTCAGCATCAGCGGTTTTGCCGACCTGCTGCTGGAAGAGCAGCTGCCGCCCGAGGATCAGAAGGAATACCTGACCATCATCCGGGACGAGAGCAGGCGGCTGGCCGACCTGGCAACGAATATCCTGACCCTGAACCGGGTGGAGAGCCAGACGATCCTGACCGACAAAGCGTGCTTCTCCCTGGATGAACAGCTGCGCCAGAGCGTGCTGGTGACCCAGCAGAAGTGGCGGCAGAAGGAGCTGGATTTTGATGCCGACCTTGTCCCGGCAGAGTACACCGGCAGCGAGGGGCTGCTGAAAGAGGTCTGGCTCAACCTGCTGGACAACGCCGCCAAGTTCAGCCCTGCGGGCGGCACCGTGGCCGTGAACCTGCGCAAAGCAAAAAACGCTCTGATGGTCTCGGTGACCGATCAGGGCGAGGGGATGAGCGCCGACACGCAGGCGCACATCTTTGAACAATTCTATCAGGGCGACACCAGCCACACCACCCAGGGCAACGGTCTGGGCCTTGCCATGGTGAAAAAGGTGCTGGAGCTCCACGGCGGCAGTATCCAGGTGAACAGTGCCCCCGGGCAGGGCAGCTGCTTTACCGTGACACTACCCATATAAACGAAAAAGAGGCGCTGAAAAGCGTCTCTTTTTGCTTCCGGTTCAAATTTCGCCGGGGTGCTCCTTGCGCCAGGCGAGGTAATCCTCCAGGATGACCGTGGCGCTGACGGAATCCAGAATGGCCTTGCGGTGGGCACCAAAAGTTCCCACCTCGTCCAGGATATCGGCGGCTTCACAGGTGGACTGCCGCTCGTCCCACATCCGCACGGGCAGGCCGCTCCAGATCTGCAAAGTCTTGCCCAGCTTGCGGCTCTTCTCGGCGCGCTCGCCCTCGGTGCCGTCCATGTTGAGCGGCAGGCCTACCACAATGAGCTCTGCCTTCTGCTCCTGGGCAATGCGGCAGACCTCGGCGGCTACCTTGGGCCGGGCCTTCAGGGTGATCTGCGGGGTGATGGGCGTGGTCAGGAACTCGGTGGGGTCGCAGACCGCAAGCCCCGTGCGGCTGGCACCGTAATCAACTGCTAGAATCTTCATGGGGAAGTGCCCCTCCTGTTTTGCTGTTTTTCCTCAGTTTACCACAGAATAGATTTTTCTTCAATTTTGCGGTACAATAAACTCAATTATTATCCATTGCGCAGGGCTGACCCGATATGCCAAAGGCTCTCCCTTCGGGAGAGCTGGCAAAGCCGCAGGCTTTGACTGAGAGGGTGAGCTCGTTATAGAAAGTGAGAAAACAATGTTACAGCTACTTCTGGGCGGCTCCGGCAGCGGAAAAACAACGCTGCTGTACCAGCGCATCCGCACCCGGGCCGAAAAAGGGGAAAAAAGCATTCTGCTGGTGCCGGAACAATTCACTTCCAGCACCGAGGGCCGCATCTACCGTGAGCTGGGGGATGCCCTGTCCGGCATGGTGGAGAGTTTTTCTTTTACCAGTCTGGCAGAAAAGATCCTTTCCACCGAGGGCGGCGCGGCGGTGCAGACCCTCTCTGACGCAGGCCGTGCCGTGCTGGTGCGCCGGGCGCTGGAGGAGCTGCAGGACAATGTCCACTATTATCACCGCCACCGGCGCAGTGCGGCCTTTTGCCAGATGGCGGCTCAGACCATCGACGAGCTGAAGAGCGCGGGCCTTTCCGGCCAGCAGCTGGCACAGCTGGCCGGTGCCTGCGGAGCCGAGAGCGGTAAGCTCAGTGAGCTGGCTCTTATCTTTCAGGGCTACGAGACCCTGCTGGCCCGCAGCGGCATGGACCCCTCTGACCGGCTGGAGCTGGCCGGAGCCCGGCTGGAGGAAGCACTGGCCCGGCACAGCCTGCCGGAGTTTCTGCGGGACCGGGCGGTGTTCATTGATGAATTCGATACCTTCAACGCGCCCAAAAAGCGGCTGCTGGGGGCCATGCTGGCGGCGCTGCCCAGCGTAACGGTGGCCCTCTGCGATGACGGTGCCCCCCTGCTGCCCGGTGACCTGAGCCTGTTCTCCGGGGCCAAGCAGGTGGCGGCGCAGCTGCGCCAGCTGGCCCGGAAAAATGGGGCGGAGGTGGCCGTTCCGCAGCTTTTGCGCAAGGATCTGCGCCACCGGAATGCCCCGGGCCTTGCCGCAGTGGCAGAGCTGCTGGAAACCGGCAGCTGCACCGCGGATGCCCCGGCGGGCGAGGTGCGGCTCTTTGCCGCGCCCAGCCGGGAGGAGGAGGCCCGTGCCGCTGCCGGTGCCATCCGGCGGCTGATGCGGCAGGGCGTGCGGTGCGGAAAGATCGCTGTGGTCTGCCGCGATATCGCCAAGTATCGTGCCGCTGTCCGGTATGAATTCCGGATGGCGGAGATCCCTCTGTACTGCGATGAACCCACCACCCCGGAATTCAGCGCCCCGGCCACGGCGGTGCGGACCCTGCTGGAGATCGCCCGGGGAGCCGACCTGACCGAGAACCTGACCACCCTTGCCAAGACCGGCCTGTGTGCCCTGAGCGAGGAGCAGGTCTGCGCGCTGGAAAACTATGCCTACACCTGGGCCCCCACGGCGGCGGCCTGGCGGGAGAAGTTCGAGCGCAGCCCCAAGGGCTTTGGGGAACAGGAGCTGACCGAAGAGGACCTCCGCAACCGGGAGCGGGCAGAACATGCCCGTGCCCTGCTCGTGGGGGCGGTGGATGCATTCCGGGCCAAGGTGCGCGGGGTCAACGCCGAGGCCATCAGCCGGGCGGTGTATTTCTGCCTGAAAACGCTGGGGGCTGAGGAACAGCAGGCCGCTCAGGTAAAAGCCATCCGCGCGGACCGGGGCATCCCGGCGGCGGAGGAAGCCGCCCGGGAGTGGAACGTGGTCATGGGGCTGCTGAACGAGATGGCTCATCTGCTGGGGGAGCAGACCGTGACTGTGGCCGAATACGAGGATCTGTTCGGGCTGCTGCTCCGCTCGTCCGACCTGGGGCACATTCCCCAGACCCTGGACGCGGTGGTGCTGGCCAGCGCAGGCAAGATGCGTCTGGACGCGCCGGACTATGTGTTTGTGCTGGGGCTGGCCGAGGGGGAATTCCCGGCCGCGCCCGGCGAGGTGGGTCTGCTGACCCACGCCGACCGCGATGCCCTGATGGCGCAGGAGATCGACCTGCCCGACTGCTTTGAGAACCGTGTGGTGCGTGAGCAGGTCTGCTTCTACAAGGCCCTGACCGCTCCTGCAAAGGGGCTGTGGCTCAGCTGGCCCAAGGGACAGGGGCAGACCCTCTGCGCTGCGCTGGAACCCCTCGTGGAAGCGCTGGCCCCCGCTGCCCCGGAGCTGGAACTGACGGACCTTGCGGCCACTCCCGCAGATGGGCTGGACTGTCTGGGCGGCGGCTGGCCCCTGACGGAGACCGAGCGTGCCAGCCTGACAGAGGCCCTGCACACCCCCGGCGAGACCGAGCCGCAGGGCCTTGCCCTGCTGCGCCGGATGGCCGACACGGCCCCCCGGCAGGTGCATGACCTGCCTGCGCTGGAAGCGCTGCTGGGGCGGAAGCTGCACATTTCGCCCAGTCAGCTGGAAAAATATTATACCTGCCGCTACGGCTACTTTTTGCAGTATGTGCTGGGGCTCAGGCCCCGCCGCCGGGCCGAGCTTTCCGCCGACCAGAGCGGCACCCTGATGCACTGGGTGCTGCAGATGGCGCTGGACCCTCACCCCGGTCCGGACAACCCTATGGCGGCGCTGGAGCCCTTTATGGAGCTGGACGATGAGGCCATGGCAAGCCTTGCCGCGCTGCTGGTGGACGAGTACGCCAAACGCTATCTGCCCGAGGATACCGCCCGCTTTGCCTATCTGCTCTCCCGCTTGAAAAAGAGCATGACGAGCCTGCTGCTCTACCTGCGGGATGAGCAGCGGCAGTCCAGCTTCAAGCCCGTGGCCTGTGAGCTGAAGATCGGCCGGGGCGAGGATGCCGTGCCTGCCCAGGTGTATCACCTGTCGGACGGGCGCACCGTCCAGCTGGTGGGCACCGTGGACCGTGCCGACGAGTGGGTGGAGGAGGACGGCACCCGCTGGGTGCGGGTGGTGGACTACAAGACCGGCACCAAAAAGCTGGACCTGAAGGAGGTCTACTGCGGTCTGGACTGCCAGATGCTGCTCTACCTGTTCAGCCTGACCCGGGATAAAAGCGGCCGCTTTACGGGGGCGGAACCGGCGGGTGTGCTCTATCTGCTGGCCGACCCGGCCCCTGAGACCACCACCCGCGAAAAGGCGGCCCACAGTGTGGAATACAAACTGGACGGTCTGGTGCGGGACGAGCAGAAGCTGTTCGATGCCATGGATGCCGACGAGACCGGCAGATACCTGCCCTTCTCCTATTACAAAGGCGCGCCCAGCCCCTATCAGAAGGACAAGCGGGCAGACATCGCCAAGCTGAACCGCATCCAGCTGCATCTGGATGATCTTGTGACCCGGATGGGCCAGCAGCTCTACGAGGGTCAGATCGCCGCCGAGCCGCTGGTCACGGGCCGGAGCCTGTCTCTTATACACATCTCCGAGCCCACGAGACTAGCG
>ENA-UBCA01001609-UBCA01001609.1-human-gut-metagenome-genome-assembly--contig:-NODE-1609-length-10682-cov-5.133340_pt1 | contig 10682 bp, 10 predicted proteins | sample MGYA00244228_ERZ654716 | MGnify/ENA primary metagenome ERZ654716 (study PRJEB26926, sample SAMN06164557) | human gut metagenome | biome: ENVO:00009003; feature: ENVO:2100002; material: ENVO:00002003... | reverse complement strand
GATATACAGCCTCGCCCAGAACTGCAAGCCACTCTTCCTTGTCGGCAAAAGCTTCTTTCAGTTTCTCTGTTACCTGACGGATATTTTCTTCTCTTGTCTGTTTATCGTCAGAGAATACGGCAACTTCCATTTCTGCCGGAGGTACGATTTCTTTGATCGCTGCGAAGAGTTCTTCCGGAACTGCACATGATTCGTAGCTGTGTTTCGGTTTTCCGCATTCTTCTACGATCTTATCGATAAATTTGATGATCTCCTGGTTTACTTCATGAGCTTTATAGATAGCTTCGATCATCTTGTCTTCCGGAACTTCTTTTGCGCCGGCTTCGATCATGATTACTTTCTCTCTTGTGGAAGCTACTGTAAGCTGAAGGTCAGATACATCTTTCTGTGCCATGGTAGGGTTGATGATATATTCACCATTGATCAGACCAACCTGTGTGGTAGCACATGGACCATCAAACGGAATATCGGAAATGCAGGTTGCAATAGAGGAACCAAGCATAGCCGGAATCTCCGGATTACATTCCGGATCAACAGACATAACCATGTTTACCAGTGTTACATCATTTCTGTAATCCTTTGGAAACAGAGGACGCATAGGTCTGTCAATAACACGGGATGTAAGAATAGCATGTTCGCTTGCTTTACCTTCTCTCTTATTAAAACCTCCCGGAATCTTTCCTACTGCATACATTTTCTCTTCGTATTCAACACTCAGCGGGAAGAAATCAATTCCCTCTCTTGGCTCTTTGGATGCTGTTGCTGTGGATAATACAGTAGTATCACCATAGTGCATTAATGCTGCACCGTTTGCCTGTTTTGCAACGCGGTTAATATCTACTGTTAAGGTTCTTCCGGCTAATTCCATGGAATAACTTTTGTACATACGTTCATTCTCCTTTTTTCATAATTCTGTTGTCATTTTCTGTTACCGTTCACTGCATGTCCGGTAACTACTTTATTCTTTTCAAATTTGTCTGTTCCGTCTGCTGACAATCTTGTCCATCAACGTTCAGACTTTTTATGAAATTGTCACATTAAAACAGGAGTCCGAAACAACTGAAAAAACTACTTTTCAGGCAAATATATCTGCCTGTTTTGTTACTTTCATATACAAAATAATCTTTTCAGTAGTCTCGGAAATAACTCCTGTCATGTTTCGCAGCTTCTGAATATGCAGATGCAGTCGAAACAACAAGCCACCGCAATCCTGAAAGACACCATATTTTACAGAACTGCCATATACATAAAAAGGGAGGCGGATGGAAATCCGCCCCCTTCCGCATACTAAAAGGCTATTATTTTCTTAAGCCTAATTTTTCAATCAGTGCACGGTATCTTTCGATGTCTGTTTTCTTCAGGTAAGCTAACAGTCCACGTCTCTGACCTACCATTTTCAGAAGACCACGTCTGGAGTGATGATCTTTATGGTTGCTCTGTAAATGCTCTGTAAGTTCCTGAATTCTTGCTGTAAGAACTGCTACCTGTACTTCCGGTGATCCTGTATCGCCTTCAGTTCTTGCATATTCTTTCATGATCGCTGCTTTCTTTTCTTTTGAAATCATTGTGATTTCCTCCTGTATTCTATAATTATTATTGATTGACCGCCACACATTAAGAGATGGTCGGAGCGTCCGGTCCCTGAACATGGGCTAAATTCACCTTGGTTAGTATAGCACATTGATTCTGGCGTGTAAACCTCTTTTTTACAAAGTTTCAAAATATTCCTGTCCCTTCACAGCATCCCTCTCCAGCTGTGCCTTCAGTGCCTCCAGCGAAGAAAACTTCTGTTCAGGTCTGAGGAATTTTTTGAAATCTACCTTGCAGTATTCCCCATACAGATCTTCATTGCAGTCAAACAGATATGTTTCCACACCAATAAACTTCTCGCCGCCAACAGTAGGCTTATGACCTACATTGGTAATTCCCTGATAACTTCTGTCTCTGAAATGGGATACTGTGATATAAACCCCGTTTGGAGGCATCAGTTTCTCTACCGGAGGGATCAGGTTGGTGGTCGGAAGCAGATATTTATGTCCCATTCCACGTCCATGTTCAACGATTCCTTCTACTGAGAAATCTGTCCCCATAAGGAAACGGAATTTTTCCATATTTCCTCTGTTCAGTTCTTCCCTGACAAAAGTACTACTAATCTTACGGCGTCCGTCCATTTCTTTTGGCAGGACTTCCGTATGAAATCCATATTTCTTTCCGAACTCTTTGAGCATGGCAGGAGTTCCTTTCCGCTCATAGCCAAAACGGAAATCCTCTCCAACTGCCACATAGGAAACCTGCAGATCTCCTATCAGTATTTCTTTTATAAAATTCTCTGCTTTCATGTGCCGTATTTTCTCTGTGAGCGGACATTCCAACAGTATATCCACTCCCATTTCTTCCAATATACGACATCTCTCTTCCTTTGTGAGGATTGTTCTTGAGGCAGTTCCAAGCGCAAGTACAACCGCCTGTGCACCTTCCTGTTTCTGCTCAATAATTTTCTCAACCAGTTTCTGATGTCCGCGGTGTATACCGTCAAACTTCCCAAGTGTTACCGCACTGTGTGAAATTCTGGGAAAATCATTCTCAATCCTTAAATATTCCATCATGTCTCCTAAAACATTTTTACAGGGAAATACCTGTTTCTTTTCTCGTCCCACTGGTAAACTCCGGCAAAACTGCCTTCACTGCTGCACATACGGATCCATCCGTTTTTCTCCTGTGCATCGACCAGTGCCTGTACAAGAGGATTTCCATTAGCCAGAAGTCTGTCCCCTTCTTTTGTACAGCATACCCTTGGATACTCTGCAAGAATCTCCTCAATACCGAGGATTTTACTCTCTATGGTTCCTTCCTGCACTGCCTCTTCTGTCTGCGCCAGGGTAATGGCATCATCCAGTGTAAATCTGCCCACCTTTGTCCGCAAAAGACTTTCCATGGCAGCTCCACAGCCCAGCTTTTCCCCTATATCATGGCACAGAGTACGGATATAGGTTCCCTTGCTGCAGGTCACACGAAAACGCACCAGCGGAAAACTGATATCCAGAATTTCTATCTCATAAAAATGTACAGGTCTTGGTTTACGCTCCACAGTCTTGCCCTCTCTGGCAAGTTCATAGAGTTTCTTTCCATTGACCTTCAGTGCTGAATACATTGGCGGCACCTGCATATAGTCTCCCACAAAAGAACTGACCACTGTGCAAAGCTCTTCTTCTGTAACGGAAAGCTCTGTAGTCTGTGAGAGAACAGTTCCGCTCATATCCTGGGTATCCGTAACAACACCCAGACGCATCACTGCCTCATAGGTTTTCTCTTTATCTGTGATCATATCCACCAGACGGGTTGCTTTTCCCAGAGCCACCGGGAGCACTCCTTCTGCATCCGGATCAAGAGTTCCGGTATGTCCGATTTTCTTCATATGAAGGATTCCCCGAAGCTTTGCCACCACATCATGGGAAGTGAATCCTTTTTCCTTACGGATTACAATTACTCCATCCATCAGACTTCCTGCTCCTGAAACTGTTTGCAGATCTGTTCTGTCACATTGTTGATCACATCATACACAGAACCCTGAAGATCACATCCTGCTGCTCTCATATGACCGCCGCCGCCAAAATATACTGCAATCTTGCTTACATCCACATTTCCGTTGGAACGCAGGGAAACTTTGAAAGCCTGAGTTTCCACTTCATAGATAAACATGGCAACTTCCACTCCCGCTGTAAGGCGAAGCTGACTGACGATACCGTCCAGATCCTTGCCATCCACACCATAGAACTCCATGTCTCTTTTTTTAAGATATCCGATAATACATTTTCCATCCAGAAGCAGGATACTCTCTGCAAGAACACGCCCCATTACCTGATTCTGCACATAAGTTTTCTGATAGAAAGATTCGTCAATGATCTTACTGAAATTGAATCCTGTCTTCATCAGTTCCCCGGCAATACGCATGGTCTCCGGTGAAGTTGAAGAGTACTGAAATACCCCTGTGTCATGAACCATTCCCGTATAGATCGGCACTGCAATGGTACGGACCACTTTCTCAGGATCAAAAAGCCCATAGAGAACTTCACAGGCAGAGCTTACCTCTCCCCTGATATGATTCACCTGTGCAAATCCGGAGTTACTGATATGATGATCAATACATGCTGTTCTTTTTGCAGTGTCAAAATATGGACCTGCAATGGCAAGTCTGTCTCTTGCACTTACATCACAGGTAACAAAAAGGTCATACTCTTTGTCACCGTCCAGCTCTGTTTTAATCTCATCCATACAGTCAATATGTCCGAAAACAGGTTTGGGATTATCCAGGTACACATCTGCCTGAATTTCCGGATAATAGGTTTTTACATATAAATATAACGCCATACAGGAACCAACGCAGTCACCATCCGGACGGATATGTCCGCCGATTCCCATTGTTTTCACACCTTCCAGTATTTCCGCAATATTTTCCATGTTCTCATCCTCTTTTAATTCTCATCCTGCTCCTCATCCTGTCTGTGGGAGTTGCTGTCTTTCTTGGTAACATCATCAATAAGCTTTGACATATTTACACCATACTCAATAGATTCGTCCAGGATAAAACGGATCTCCGGTGTATTTCTCAGGTTTAAATTACGTGCCAGCTGGCGTCTGATGTAGCCTTCTGCACTGTTCAGACCTTTGATCGTCGCTTCCTTTGCTTCTTTTTCACCCAGCACACTGATATATGCTCTGCAGGTTTTCAGATCAGGAGCCACTTCTACAGCCATGACAGAAGTCATCGGATGAATACGCGGGTCCTTGATCTCGTTGCGGATAATGGTGCTGAGTTCCTTCTGGACTTCCCCATTGATCCGGGTATTCTTAATACTGTTTTTTCTCATTTTAAGTTTTACTCCTATATATCCGGCAATTCTGTCAAATACTGTGAGCAATCCGGATCATCGACTATCCTGATCACATTATTTTCTGAATTACCACAATCAAGTCAAGGTGCGCACCACACTGTACCTGACACTATGAATCGCGCACCCTACCTTTATAAACCATTACTATCTCGGTACTTCTACCATGATATAAGCTTCTACTTTATCTTCCTCTTTCACATCGTTAAATCCGTCAAATACAAGGCCACATTCGTATCCTGCCTTAACTTCCTTAACATCGTCTTTGAATCTCTTCAGGGATGCAAGCTCACCTTCAAATATCTGCTCGCCTTCTCTGGAAATACGAACCTTGCAGTTTCTCTGGAAGATACCATCCAGAATATAGCTTCCTGCAATCGTACCAATACCGGATGCCTTGAACAGCTGACGCACTTCCGCATGACCGATAACTTTCTCCTCAAATATAGGATCAAGCATACCCTTCATGGCAGCTTCTACATCTTCGATTGCCTGATAAATAACTCTGTACAGACGAAGATCTACACCTTCCTGCTCAGCAAGCTGTTTTGCGGTTGCATCCGGACGGACATTAAAGCCGATAATGATCGCATTTGATGTAGCCGCAAGACTTACGTCAGACTCATTGATCGCACCAACACCGCCATGGATCACCTTTACAACCACTTCTTCGTTGGAAAGTTTGGTCAGACTCTGTTTTACAGCTTCCACAGATCCCTGTACATCTGCTTTGACAATGAGCGGAAGTTCCTTCAGATCGCTTGCCTGAATCTGATCAAAGAGATTATCCAGAGATAATTTGCCCTTAGTCTCCTCAAGAAGACGGTTCTTGTTCTCAGATACAAATGCACCTGCAAAGTTCTTGGCTTCCTTATCACTGTCAAATGCAAGAAGAATTTCACCTGCATTCGGCACATCACCAAGTCCCAGGATTTCTACAGGAGTAGAAGGACCTGCTTCTTTAATCCTGCGTCCCTTATCATCCATCATAGCACGAACCTTACCATTGCATGCTCCTGCTGCAATAAAGTCTCCCACATGAAGAGTACCTTTCTGGACAAGGATCGTGGCAACCGGACCTTTACCTTTATCAAGCTGAGCCTCGATTACAAGACCTCTTGCGGAACGGTTCGGATTTGCCTTTAATTCACATACCTCGGCTGTAAGAAGGATCATCTCAAGAAGAGTATCGATTCCCTCTCCTGTATGTGCGGATACAGGAACAAAAATCGTACTTCCGCCCCAGTCTTCCGGGATCAGTTCATATTCAGAAAGTTCCTGTTTTACACGCTCAATATTAGCACTTGGCTTATCAATCTTGTTGATTGCAACTATGATCTCAACGCCTGCCGCCTTCGCATGGCTGATAGCCTCTACTGTCTGAGGCATCACACCATCATCAGCTGCTACAACCAGAACTGCAATATCTGTGGAGTTTGCACCACGCATACGCATAGCTGTGAAAGCTTCATGTCCAGGTGTATCCAGGAATGTGATCTTCTGTCCGCCAACCTCTACTACAGAAGCACCGATGTGCTGTGTGATACCGCCGGCTTCTCCACGTGTTACATTTGTCTTACGGATTGCATCCAGAAGAGATGTTTTACCATGGTCAACGTGCCCCATAACACAGACTACAGGTGGTCTTGAAACCATATCTTTTTCGTCTTCTTCATCCTCTTTGAGGAGTTCTTCGATAACGTCTACCTTCTCTTCCGGTTCTGCGATGATATCATATTCCAGAGCAATCTCCTGAGCTTTCTCAAAATCGATCTCATGGTTTACGGTAACCATCATACCCTGCATAAAGAGCTTCTTCACAATTACTGACGGCTGCATTTTCATAGCTTCTGCCAGTTCGCGGATCGTCATCTTCTCTGGAAGTGTGATTTCCTTAACCTCAGGTTTCTTCTCTTCCTGTTTTGGCTGCGGAGCCGGTTTCTGCAGAGCTTTCGGGATTCTGGAATTCTTATTGAATCCACCCTGATTTGGTCTGCGTCCGCCACTCTGTGTCTTATCAAAATCTTTTTTCTTGTTTTTGTTCTCTCTGTCTCTTTCTCTCTTGCTGTCTTTGGAAGTCTTTGTCAGTTCCGGCGCAAATGCCATATCGTCATTCTTTCTTGTATTCTGGCGCTGTCCCTGACGTCCCTGACTGCCGCCGAAGCGTCCGTCACGTCCTTCACTTCTGTTTCCGTCCGGACGACCCTGGCCATTGCCCTGCGGTCTTCCTCCCTGACGGTTTCCATCTCCCTGTGGTCTTCCCTGTCCGAAACGTCCTCCCTGACGATTTCCATCGCCCTGGAATCTTCCGCCTGGACGGCCCTGACCATCGCCCTGGGATCTTCCCTGTCCGAAACGTCCTCCCTGGCGGTTATCTCCCTGGGATCTTCCCTCGCCCTGAGGTCTTCCCTGACGGTTTCCTTCGCCCTGGTTTCTTCCCTGGCCAAAACGTCCTCCCTGGCGGTTATCTCCCTGGGATCTTCCTTCACCCTGAGGTCTTCCCTGACGGTTCTGTCCGTCCGGTCTTCTGTTGCCTGTACCTGGGCGGTCATTATTATTTCTTCTTGGTCTGTCACCGTCTGTTCTTGAACTGTCGGAATTTCTTCCTTCTGCATTTCTTGGTGAACCTGTTCTCTCGCCTTCAGCTTTCACAGGTTTCTTTCTTGTTTTTCCTCCGTCACTTGCATTCTGTGCATGAAAAACGCGGATAATATTTTTTTTCTTTTTAGGTGTTTCAGTTTTATCTCCTTCTGATTTTGCTGTTACAACCTTTTCTTCTGTCTTGGGAGTCTCCAATTTCGCAATATGCTCCTTTCCCCTGTTATTATTGTCTTTTCTGAATCTATTCTTTACTTCCGAAACCGCAGGCTCATCCACCATACTCATATGGCTTCTCACATCAACGCCTTTTGATTTCAGAAACTCGATCACTTCTCTGTTCTGTCGTCCAAGCTCTCTGGCCAGCTCATGTACTCTTAATTTTGACAATCGCTATACCTCCTTCATGATTGCTTTCGCAAAGTTCTCATCCTGGACAGCCAGACAGGCGCGGTACTCCTTTCCCATTGCTCTGCCTAAGCTCTCTTTATCTGAGAAGAAGAAAATCGGAACTTCATAAAAACTGCACATATTTCTGAATTTCTTCTTTGTATTCTCGGAGGCATCCTCAGCAACGATCACAAGCAGTCCTTTTCCGGTCTTTACAGATTTCTCTGTGGAAAATTCTCCGCTTACGGTCTTGCCTGCTTTGGTAGCCAGCCCTATCAGCGACAGTACTCTGTTATTTTTCAATATCTTCCAGCTCCTTCTTAAGTCGTTCGTATACCTCATCCGGAACCGCAGTTTTCAGTGAACGCTCAAGTCCATGATTTTTAATCGCTTTATCCAGACATTCTCTGGAAAGACACAGATATGCGCCTCTGCCGTTTTTCTTACCGGTAGTATCAAGCACGATCTCATCTTCTGTAGTCTTAAGAACTCTGAGCATCTCTTTCTTGCTTTTCATTTCCCTGCAGCCGGTACACTGGCGCATGGGAATCTTATTCTTCGTCTTCATTCTCTCCTGCTTCCTGAGCCTGTGGCTCTTCTTCTACAGGAACTTCCTCTGAAACTTCTTCTGCTTCGGTTTCTTCTGTCAGGGAATCTTCTGCTGAAGTTTCCTCTGCTGATGCCTCAGCTGCATCTTCTGCAGTCTCGTCATCATCATAATCATAGAAATCACCGGCTTCTTTTGCCTGAGTCTCACTCTTGATGTCAATCTTAAATCCTGTAAGTCTTGCAGCAAGACGTGCATTCTGCCCTTCTTTTCCGATTGCAAGTGAAAGCTGATAGTCGGGAACGATCACACTCGCGATTTTTTCTTCCGGATCTGCCATTACAGAAATCACTTTTGCAGGGCTAAGTGAATTTTCTATCAGAAGCGCCGGATTCTCATCCCAGTTGATAATATCGATTTTTTCACCGCGAAGTTCCTGAACAACTGCGTTTACTCGTGCTCCGTTCATTCCCACACAAGCGCCTACGGGATCTACATTCGGATCGTTTGACCATACAGCCATTTTTGTACGGGAACCTGCTTCTCTTGCAATGCTCTTAATTTCAACTGTACCGTCTCTTACTTCTGCCACCTCTGCTTCAAAAAGACGTTTCACAAGTTCGGGATGTGTACGGGATACAAGTATCTTCGGTCCTTTCGGAGTATTTTTCACTTCTACTACATACAGTTTAATACGTTCTGTAGGTTTAAAATGTTCCCCTTTCACCTGCTCGTTCTCAGTAAGCATTGCATCTGCTCTTCCAAGATTAATACTGATATTTTTCCCGACATATCGCTGAACAACACCTGTCACAATATCTTTTTCTTTTTCAAAATACTGGTCAAATACAACTTTTCTTTCTTCTTCTCTTATTTTTTGAAGAATCAGGTTCTTTGCATTCTGAGTCGCAATACGCCCAAACTCTTTTGAGTGTACCGGAATCTGTGCGATATCGCCGACCTGTAATGCAGAATCCAGCTTTTCCGCTTCTTCGAGACTGATCTCCAACGCAGGATCTTCTACCTCTTCTACTACATTTTTCTCTGCATATACAGCATAATCGCAAGTATCACGATCCATGATTACTTTAATGTTATCCGATGTTCCGAAATGATTCTTACATGCGCTGATCAGCGAATTTTCAATCGCATCCATCATAACATCTTTACTGATATTTTTTTCTTTCTCAAGAATTGTCAACGCTTCCATTAACTCTGTGTTCATTTTGTCATTTCCTCCTAAATTTTAAAAATCCAAAGCAAGACGAATCAATGCAATTTCTGCTCTGTCAAATACTTGTTCTGTTTCATCTTCATATATAATGGTCACAGTGTTTTCATCAAACCCTTTCAAAATACCGGTAAATTCTTTCTGACGATCGATTGCCCGGTAAGTACGGATCTCTACTTCTTCTCCGATACTTCTCTTAAAATCTTTTTCTTTTTTTAACGGTCTGCCAAGCCCCGGTGAGCTCACCTCAAATACATAAGAATCCGGGATATAATCTTTTTCATCGAGAATATCCGAAAACTTTCTGCTGACCGCCTCACAGTCATCTACCGTAATCCCGCCCGGTTTATCGATATACGCACGAAGATACCATGTTCCGGCTTCCTTGACATATTCTACGTCAACCAGTTCAAATCCAAGTGCAGACACGATCGGTTCTAAAAGTTCTTCTGTTTTCTGTTCATATTCTTCTCTTTTTGACACGCTATACTTCCTTTCTTCTCATTTGGCAGAAGCTATCTGCCGCTTATGTTTCTTTTGTTATCGTGAATTTACAACTGAAAATATCTATAAGATATTTTTTGTCGTATGCATAGCAACAAAGAAGAGTGAACGAAAGTTCACTCTTCTTTGTTGATGAGCAGATAACTGAAAGTCCTATGGACAAAATTTGTGGCAAGGAGGAATTACAGATTGTCAAAAAAAGAAGTTTATGAACAGAAGACAGAAGAAATATTACTTCCTATCGTAGAAGAATATGGATTTGAACTGGTGGATGTGGAATACGTGAAAGAAGGCGGTACATGGTATCTTCGCACATATATAGATAAGGAAGGTGGTATCAGTATTGATGACTGCGAGAAGGTAAGCCGCAGATTGTCAGATATTCTGGATGAAAAGGATTACATTGACGATACTTATATTATGGAGGTCAGCTCTCCGGGGCTTGGCAGACCTCTTAAGAAAGAAAAAGATTTCAAACGGAGTCTTGGTAAAGAAGTTGACATCAGGACTTACCGTATGATAG
>ENA-UBCA01001602-UBCA01001602.1-human-gut-metagenome-genome-assembly--contig:-NODE-1602-length-10712-cov-5.222764_pt1 | contig 10712 bp, 8 predicted proteins | sample MGYA00244228_ERZ654716 | MGnify/ENA primary metagenome ERZ654716 (study PRJEB26926, sample SAMN06164557) | human gut metagenome | biome: ENVO:00009003; feature: ENVO:2100002; material: ENVO:00002003... | reverse complement strand
ACGAGATGAGCGCTAGTCTCGTGGGCTCGGAGATGTGTATAAGAGACAGGGGCTTGAGTTCGATCCTGCCGATATTCTGTTTGCCGGCCGCCACCCGGAAGGTGGTTTCGTAATTGTTGTAACCGAGGAAGGAGACGGTGAGTCTGTATTCGCCGTAGGGCAGCGAGGGAATCGCCACGGCGCCTTTATAGCCGGAAGTGAAATACTGTTTCTGATCCGGAGTCCCGACCGGAGCGACCTCCAGCACGGCTCCGGCGACGCTTTCGCCGGTGTCGGCGTCGAGCACCGTTCCGCTGACCGCACCCTTTTGGGCGAATGCGGCCACGGCGAAAAGCAGGAATAGGGTTGAGAGTAGTAGCCGTTTCATCTTAATGTTCTGTGTACTTTCTGATTTTGCGCATGCGAAGATAGCTTTTTTCTCGCAGACGGCCCTCCGATGCGGGGTGAATCGACAAAAAAAGGGCGTCAGCCGACAACCGACGCCCCGACTGCAACAAACCGGTCGATGTTCCTAACCTCACTTTTTCTCCTTTCCGGAGCGCGGTCCGTCGCATTTCCTGTCCCCCGCGCAGGGGGCGCACTTGCGGCCTTCACGCACGGCGGCCTTGTCGCCCCGGCCGTCCTTCATCCGGGGACCGCGGTTCATGCCGTGGCGCGGGCCTTGCATCTGCTTCCACTGCTCGAACTGTTCGGGCGTGAGGATGCCTTTCATCTTCTCGGCCTGCGCCTTGCGGTATGCGCGCATCTGCTCGGCCTGCGCCTGCATCTCCTTTATATCCTGCAGGTTGACCTCATAGAGCTGCTTCGACTGCTTTTCGCTGAGGTTCAGCTTCTCGGTCATGCGTTCGGTCCTGCGCTGGGCCATCTGCTCGGCCGTCGGCCGCTCCTTCATCATCGGAGCCTTCTTCGAATCCTGCGCAAAAGCGCCCGTTCCGGCCAGCAGGCACAAAGCCGCGGCGACTGCAAAAATTCTCTTTTTCATAATCTCAAATATCAATGGTTAATTCAATCCGTCAATCGGACCCGTTTCGGTCCCCTTACGATGCAAAGGTAAGGCCAAACCGGAAAAACGGAACGGCAATGCGGGTCAAACGCCCGAAGCTCAGGGTCAAACGCCTATTCGGCGGGTTGAACGGACGTGAGCCACGCCTTGAATTCGGGGACGCGGGCCTTGGAAATGACGATGCGCTCAGGAGTTTCGAGCACGAGACTCAGCGAAAGACGGCTACCGAACCACACGGAAATCTCCTTCACGGCGCGGCGCGCCACGATGAACTGGCGGTTGGCGCGGAAGAAATCGGCTTCGGGCAGGACGGCCTGCAGCGCTTCGAGCGTCTTGTCGAGCGGATAGGACGCCCCGGCGAAGGTATAGGCCGTCACCTTCTCGTTGCAGGTATAGCAGAATGCGATATCCTCGCGTTTGAGCGGAATGATCTTGTCGCGGACATGCACCAGAAAGGTCTGGTCGCGGCGCGCCGCGGCCAGCGTGCGCACGCGCGAACCGTAATCGCTGCGCTCGCCCTTGGACAGCCGCATGAGCTTGTCGAGCGCCCGCTGCACGTCGGCCGCATTGAGCGGCTTGAGCAGGTAGTCGATGCTGTTCACCTTGAAGGCCTCCAGCGCATAGCGGTCGTAGGCTGTCGTGAAGATCACCGGCGCCGTGACCTCCACGGCGTCGAATATGCGGAACGAATCGCCGTCGGCCAGATGGATGTCCATGAACAGCAGGTCGGGCTGGGGGTTGGCGCGCAGCCAATCGACGCTCTCCTCGACGCTTTCGAGCGTATCGACGACACGGATGTCGGGAGCCGCCTGTTTCAGAATGGCTTTCAGGTTCAGCGCGGCGGCGGTTTCGTCCTCTATGATCAGTGCTTTCATCCTGCAAGGGGGTTATGCAGCGGCATCCGCACGACGAACTCCTTGTCGGTGTCGATGATTTCGATGTCGCGGCCGGTTATCAGGTGCCAGCGGTTGCGCAGGTTCTCCAGTCCGATGCCGGTCGAAGGTTCGGGTTCGAGCTTCGGCACCTTGGGATTGGCCACCACCAGCCAGCCGTTCTCGGTGCGGATCGAAATATGGAACGGCTTGCTGCGGGTTATGGTATTGTGCTTGACGGCATTGCCGATCAGCGGCTGCAGCGAGAGCGCCGGAAGCGTCCACGTGCGGTACTTCTCCTCGATGTCGATGTCGAAGAAGAGCTTGTCGGCATAGCGTATCTTGAAGAGGTAGCTGTACGCCTCGACGAATTTCAGCTCCTCGTCGAGCGTCATCAGCGTACTCTGTCCGTTCTGGATGATGTAGCGGAACGTATAGGAGAGCTGGTCGATGTAGGTCAGCGCCTTCTCGTCGTGCTTCTCGCGCACGAGCATCGCCAGCGAATTGAGCGAATTGAAGAAGAAATGGGGGTTGATCTGTCCCACGAGCATGTTGTAGCGGGTCGTGAGGTTCTCGTTCTTGAGCCGCTCGTTCTCCATGACGACGGCCTGCTGCTTCGAATTGAGCACGTAGACCCAGCCGTAGAGCATCGACACCGCCACGGCGAACGAACACTTCAGCAGCAGCATGTAGTCGAAAATATGGTCGCCCATGCAGTTCAGCATGATGCGTCCCGAACGCCACTCCGTGACCGGCGCGACCATATACAGCGCGGCGGCGGCCAGCACGCACCATATGCAGTGGCGCACGAAGCGGCCCGGCGTGTACCTGCGGCGGACGGAGGTGAGGATCGAAAGCATGATGAACGAAACGACCAGATAATAGAAGAGCTGCAGCGCGAGTTCCGTCGTTTTCGAAGGCCGGTTGAAAAGCGTGCTGTAATCGAACTCCTCGCCGTTGCGCATGCGCAGTTCGGTCATCACCGGATGCGCCCCGTGACGGCGCGGCGCGGCCAGATTCGCCACCAGACGGTCGCCGTCCTTCAGGTTCATCCGGTAGATGCGCTGCATCATCACATAGACGCTGTCGCCGTTCTCGTAGACGATGTAGCCGTGACCGTCGGGACTTATCCGCAGCGTTCCCTCCTCGCCGCGCGCAATGACGCTCGCCTTGGCCGGACGCTGCTGTCCGTCGCTCTTCTGATCGACGATCAGCAGCAGCACGTAGGAGAAATTGACGACCAGACTGACGGCCAGCGCCACCAGCAGGTTGAGAATCAGGTCGGAATATTTCGGTTGCAGCCCCATCCGCCGTTTACTCCTCCTCTTTGAACCACGACGCATAGAGCATGTAGTCGCGGGCCGTGCGGCGGATGATCTCCTCGCGCTGCTGGGGCGTCACCTCCTTGACCTTCTTGGCCGGCACGCCCGCATACACCGAATTGGGTTCCAGCTGGGCGTTGGAGAGCACCAGCGCGTTGGCCGCGATGATGCAGCCCGACGGAACCACGGCGTTGTCCAGCAGGGTAGCGCCCATGCCGATCAGGCAGTTGTCGCCGATGCGCGCACCGTGGATGACGGCGTTGTGGCCCACCGACACGTCGCTGCCGATAATGGTCTGCGACGGATGCGGCGAACCGTCGTAAAGCGTGTGCAGCACCACGCCGTCCTGAATATTCGTGCGGTCGCCGATGACGATTTTGTTCACGTCGCCGCGCAATACGGCGTTGTACCAGATCGAACAGTCGCGGCCGATGGTCACATCGCCCAGAATGACGGCCGTCTCGGCCAGAAAGGTATTTTCACCGATTGCGGGCGTATGTCCCCGCACCTTTTTAATCAAAGCCATAAGTTTATATGCTATTAAATGTCACTTCGCTTTTGTATCGTCTCCGCGTGTCCGAGGGCGGACATTCACGGCAAAGCCGTGTTTTCAGGTCTGACCCTCCCCTAAATCCCCTCCTCGGAGGGGACTTGGCATTAGTGCGGACACATGCTATTGAATGTCTCTTCGTGTTTGGCCTCCTGCCAGTACTCCTCCATCTTTTCGAGCGGAAGCTCGTGGAGCGTATGTCCTTCGGCGGCAGCCTTTTCCTCCATGTAATTGAAGCGGCGGATGAACTTCTTGTTCGTACGTTCCAACGCCGATTCGGGGTCGATGCCGTAGAGCCGCGACGCATTGACCAGCGCGAAGAACAGGTCGCCGAATTCGCCTTCGAGCTTCTCCCGGCTGCCGGGGGCTTCCGAACGCATCTCGGCTTCGACCTCCGCGATCTCCTCCTTCACCTTGTCCCACACATCCTCGCGCCGCTGCCAGTCGAAACCCGTCGCGGCGGCTTTCTCGCCCACGCGGAAAGCCTTGACCATGGCCGGAAGCGAGCGGGGTACGCCGCCCAGCGTGCCGCTCTTGCGGTTTTTCTTGCGGAGTTTCAGGGCTTCCCAGTTCTCCTTGACCGCGTCGGGCGTATTGGCGTGAATATCGCCGTAGACATGCGGATGACGGTATATCAGCTTGTCGCACAGGGCATCGGCGACCTCGCCGAAATCGAAGGCTCCCGCCTCCTCGCCCAGCTTGGAGTAGAACACCACATGCAGCAGCAGGTCGCCCAGCTCCTCCTTGATGCCCTCCATATTGTGGTCGGTGATGGCGTCGGCCAGCTCGTACGTCTCCTCGATGGTATTGCTCCGCAGCGAATCGAAAGTCTGCTCGCGGTCCCACGGACACTCGCGGCGCAGCGTGTTCATCACTTCGAGCAAACGGGCCGTAGCCTCCAGTCGTTTATCTTCCATGCTCAGTTACAGTTTACGGCAATGGCTGTTCGGGAAGCGGAGTCGGCCGATCTGCCTGAGCGCGCCCGTCCATGCCGGAATTTATTTTCAGCAAAGGTAGCAATTCGGCGGAAAAAAAGTAACTTTGTCCGAAACAAAATTCCGTACCGCCATGAAACTGCGATACCTGCTGCCCCTTGCGGGGGTGTTCTGCACCTGCCTCTCGACATACGCCCAGCCGTCGCCGGCCCGTCAGGCCTTCTACGAGGGCGCCTGCCGCATCAGCTCCCGGACGATGCTCTGTTACGAAACGCCGCTGGCGCCGCTGGCCGCCTACCTGCGCGAATATATCAACGTCGAGACGGCCAGCGACAGTATGTCGGCCGACGACGCGATCGTGCTTTCGACCGATCCGACGCTGGGCGGCGAAGCCTTCCGCCTGACGGTGCTCCCGCAGCGGATCGAAATCGCGGGCGGTTCGTACGGCGGCGTATTCAACGGCGTGCAGGCCCTGTTCCGGCTGCTGCCCGCCGAAATATACGCCAAGAACTGTCCGCTTCCGGTCGAGATCGCCTGCACGAAGGTCGAGGACGCGCCGCGCTTCCCGTACCGCGGCATGATGCTGGACGTGGCCCGCACGTGGATCGACGCAGCTGGAGTGAAACGTTATATAGACCTGCTTTCCTATCACGGGATCAACAAATTGCACCTTCATCTTTCAGACGACGAAGGGTGGCGTATCGAAATCAGATCGCACCCCGAACTGACCGAAATCGGCGGCTTCCGCGGCGGCGATTCGCCCGTGCGTCCGGTCTACGGCAAATGGGACGAGAAGTACGGCGGGTATTACACGCAGGACGAGATGCGCGGCCTGATCCGCTATGCGGCGGCGCGCAACATCGAGATCATTCCCGAAATCGACCTGCCGGGGCACAGCCGCAACATCGCGTCGGTGCATCCCGAAATACGCTGCAACTATCCGCCCGACACGGTTTCGACCAACGGTTACGACTACCGTTCGGCGTGGTGCGTGGCCCGCGAAGAGAATTACGCGCTGCTGGCCGACATTCTCGGCGAGTTATGCGCGCTGTTTCCCTCGGAGTACATACACGTCGGCGGCGACGAGGTGGACATGACCCAGTGGAACCGCTGCCCCGACTGTCAGGCGCTGATGAGCCGGCGGGGCATGACCGATCCGCACCGATTGGAAGACCTCTTCATGGAGCGCATGGCGGCGATTCTCGCGGCCAACGGCAAGCGACCCGGCGTGTGGAACGAAGCCGTGACCACGGGCGGCCTCTCGCGCGAATGTCTCGTATACGGCTGGCAGAGCGTCAAGGCGTGTCTCGACGCCACGGCGAAAGGCTACAAGACCGTGGTGATGCCGGGCGAATATTTCTATTTCGACATGCGGCAGACGCCGCAGGAGGAGGGGCACGACTGGGCGGCGGTCTTCGACGCCAAAAAGGTCTTCGGATTCGACTTTACGGAAAAGGGCTTCAGCGATGAACAGATGCGCAACGTCGTCGGCCTGCAGGGGACGTTCTTCAGCGAAGCCTACGTTTCGCACGAGCCTGAAAAGCCCGACTATCTGGACTACATGTGTTTTCCGCGCATCTGCGCGCTCGCCCGCATAGCTTGGCGCGGCAACTGCGAAGGCTGGGACGCCTATTACAGGAAGCTGACCGACCATTACGACCGCATGGCGGCCATGGGCATCCGCTTCCGGCTTTTCCCGCCCAAGGTAAGCTACAAGGAGGGCGCCTTCACCGTCGTGGCGGACGACGGCTCGGAAATCTTCTACCTCAAAGGCGATTCGCCCGAAGAGCATCGGTACACCGGCCCCGTCAAAACCGAAAAACCGCATCTCTACCGCTTCCTGACGCGCTACAAGACGGGACGCAGTCCCTATGCGGCCGACAAATCCTACTACAGGACCCTTGCGCCCGCCGTGACGATCACCACCTCGATGGGCGAAAGCACGCAGTTCCCCTACACGAACGCCTCGGCCTACAAGGGACTTGCACGCACGCGCCGCGCCTGCCGTCAGCAGGACTGGATACTCTACACCTATGAACAGCCGGTGAAGTGCCGCGAAATGTTTTTGCAGACGGGAAACCGCCAGCTGCCCAAAACCATTATAACCACCGGTTATGCCGAGGTGTCGTACGACGGCACGACATACGAGCGTGCGGGCGATCTGGAAAAGGGCAGTATAACTTTAAAGCCCGGCCGGCCGGTGAAAGCCGTGCGCATCGTCTCGACCTGCGACGACAACGGCACGCCCTACGTCACGATCCAGCCGCCGCAGATAAAGCCGACACTGTAAAGAAACGATCAACCACCGAGAAAAAACCGACAAGAGCAGGATGTAAATCAATGCTATTTTTCCAATCCGATTAAAAGGATCGGAACGGTTAGCACACTATAGAAATTCTCCAAATACCACTTTACCCGTTCAAAGGAGACTATCGAACAGTGATCTTTGGAAACATATTTCAAAAAGTCCTTTGTCCCACAGACATAGATTCCTACATTAATCATATTCTTGATTTCGGCCCCCGCTTGCAACCTCAGCAAATCACCACCGATAAACGATCTGTGATTGAATGCCACATCGACACCTATGTTATTTTTCCAGAAATCAATTACCAAATCGTTATCCGAATCGTTGAATACTTTCTTCTCCGCTTCCCAACCTTTTTCTAAGAAGAGATCTTTAAGAAGAGCGTTTATCGCAGGTTGTCTTCCCTTTTGAATTTTTTTGCCGATATTCTCTTTCTCCCGATTGATTTCATCAAATTTCAACTCTATATTGCTAAAATTCAGCTGATCCAATATACCGTCGATTTCATTCTTGATCGTATATTCCGAGTTTAAAATAATATCAGCATATCTGTGTGCATATTTTTTACATTTCATGTCTATAATATTATACACAAATATATAAAATTAGATCGACAGGATGACAAAGTTGGTTTATTTTATTTTCTAATTTCGACAAGAACAAGTCGCGGTTGCAAAACAGTCTGTTACAAGCAATCGCAGTTTAACCGGTTAAAATCATGAACGGGGCGGATTGTAAATACAAGCGGAGAAGGGCTTGGAATCAGACAAACGCCCTCTCTGACGGCGGTGCGTTTTGCCACAGTAGATGGCCAGAACGTCAGCTGAAAGAATTTCCGGAGCCGGAGTTCCGCACATGGGCCGCTCTGACGGCAAAGAGGTAGAAGAGGTATTGCGCGGCATAATAGGTAATCATCACGACACAGGTCCGGCAGGGAATGGGCGCGACGAAGCGTCCCCATGCGATCACGGAGTCGGAAAAGACGAACAACAGGGCCGCAAGGCGGAACCATGCGGCATACGCTCCGCGGTACTGAAGCGCGCTGTATAACATTCCCGCGATAACGAGTCCATAGACGGCGACGCCCGCGCGTTCGGCCGGATCGGCGGCGCGGGGAACGATGCAGACGAACAGAAACAGCAGCAGGGCCGTCAGCACCGGCCAGACAAAAGGCCGGGGCGCAAGTTGCGCCTGCGGCAAGAAGTAGCACATGTAGGCTCCGTGCGCCAAAGCGAAAAACAGCATCTGCGGAATGAACATCCCCCCGGCGCCCGCCGCATCGCCGACAGCCGACAACAAGAGCGCCGCGCCGACCGGAATCAGCGGTTTCAGCCGGAGATAAAAGAGCGACAGCGACAGCAGCAGGACCGGATAAGCGACCTTATACGGAATCACCGCCGCCTTGGTAAAGAACAGCGCGGCGCCGGCTGCGAAAAACAGCGTGGTCAGGCAGAGCGTTCGGGAGGTTCGTTGCATGGTTTCGGTAAAAAAGCCGCCTGTACTTACGAACAGACGGCTTCGATTATGGTCAATAAGCTCGTCGGCATGACCGTGGCGGGCGTGTGCCCGCACCGAGATGCGACGAACGGCATTCGGATTGGGATCAACCGCGGACCTGAGCGCCGCACCGCTGTTCGAACTGCGCGGTGAGGTTCCTCATCGCCTTTTCGATCGTCTTCTCGTCGAGCGTGCGGGTCTTGTCTTCGAGAATGAAGCTCAGGGCGTAGGATTTCTTGCCTTCGGGAAGTTTGTCGCCCTCGTAGACGTCGAACAGCGAAACGCTCTTGAGCAGTTTGCGCTCAGTGGCGAACGCCACGTCGCGCAGCGCCGAGAAGGTCACCTGCTTGTCGATCAGAAGGGCCAAGTCGCGTTTCACTTCGGGGAACTTCGAAAGCTCCTCGGCCGCGATCTTATGCTTGCGGGTCGATTTCACGAGCGCGTCGAAATTCATCTCCAGATAGTAAACATCCTGCTTGACGTCGAGCCGGCGGCGGATTTTAGCACTTACCGTGCCGATCTGCAGCAGCTCCTTGCCGCCAAGCGACATCGAGAGCGCCTCACCGAAGAGATCGTTTTGCAGCGTCTCGGTCCGGAGCGCATAGATATCGATGCCGAAGCGGCGCAGGAGTTTCTCGGCCACGGCGCGCAGCGTGAAGAACGACGCGGCCTGCGGCCGGGCGTTCCACGACGCAGGCTCGGCCACGCCCGTCACGGCGATCGCCAGACGGTACTCCTCGGAGTAGGCCGCGAGGCGGTTCTCCTCCGAGCGTTTCGACTCATCGTAGAAATAGCAGTTGCCGAACTCGTAGAGTTTCAGGTCGCCGTTCTTGCGGTTGGCGTTGAGCTGCACGGCTTCGAGCATGTTGAACAGCAGCGTCTGGCGCATCACGTTCAGGTCGGCGCTCAGCGGATTGAGGATGCGCACGCAGTTTTCGGGCTTGTAGGATTCCAGCCCCTCGTAGTAGGCCGCCTTGGTCAGCGAGTTGGACATGATCTCGGTGAAGCCGTTGGAGGTCAGGAAATCGGCAGCGAGATTCATCAGCTTGCTGCGGTCGGGCTTCGGCGCATAGGAGAGCGTCGAGCGGACGCGCGAGGGAATCTCGACATTGTTGTAGCCATAGATGCGGAGAATATCCTCGACGAGGTCGGCTTCGCGCTGCACGTCCACGCGGTAGGGCGGCACGGCGACGCTCAGCACACCCTCTTTCTCGGCGAGAATCTTCACTTCCAGCGCGGCGAGGATCGTGCGGACCGTATCTTCGGGAATCTTCTTGCCGATCAGCGAGTCGATGCGGGCGAAGGAGATGTCGAATTTGAAGTCTTCGACAGGATTGGGATAGATGTCGGTAATGTCGCTCGAAATCTCGCCCCCGGCCAGCTCTTTCATCAGCAGGGCGGCGCGCTTGGCGGCATAGACCTGCATGTTGGGATCGACGCCGCGCTCGAAACGGAACGACGAATCGGTGTTCAGGCCGAAACGCTTGGCCGTCTTGCGCACCCACACGGGATTGAAATAGGCGCTCTCGATAAATACGTCGGTCGTCGTGTCGCCGATGCCCGAATCCAGTCCGCCGAAGACTCCGGCGATGCACATCGGACGCTCGGCCGAGCAGATCATCAGATCGTCGGCCGTCAATTTTCGCTCCACGCCGTCCAACGTCACGAAAGGCGTGCCTTCGGCGCAGGTGCGGACCACGACTTCGCGGCCTTCGATCTTCGCCGCGTCGAACGCGTGCAGGGGCTGCCCCAGCTCGAAGAGCACGAAGTTGGTGATATCGACCAGATTGTTCTTGGGATTGATGCCCGCGGCGCGCAGGCAGTTCTGCATCCACTCAGGCGAAGGGCCTATCTTGCAGTTCTTCACCGTCACGCCCGCGTAGCGGGGGGCCGCTTCGTGGTTCTCGACGCGGACGGTCACCGGCAGGTCATGGTTGTCGGGAGCGAAGGCCGAGACGTCGGGCATCTTCACTTCGGCGTTCAGGCCCTGACTCCTGAGGTAAGCCGCCAGATCACGCGCCACGCCGATATGCGACGCGGCGTCGACGCGGTTGGGGGTGAGTCCCACCTCGATCAGGTAGTCGTCCTCGATGCCGAGGTATTCTTTGGCCGTCATGCCGACGCGGGCGTCGGCCGGAAGTTCCATAATGCCGTCGTGCGAGGCCCCGATGCCAAGTTCGTCCTCGGCGCAAAGCATGCCGAGCGACTCCACGCCGCGGATCTTG
>ENA-UBCA01001598-UBCA01001598.1-human-gut-metagenome-genome-assembly--contig:-NODE-1598-length-10759-cov-5.175075_pt1 | contig 10759 bp, 10 predicted proteins | sample MGYA00244228_ERZ654716 | MGnify/ENA primary metagenome ERZ654716 (study PRJEB26926, sample SAMN06164557) | human gut metagenome | biome: ENVO:00009003; feature: ENVO:2100002; material: ENVO:00002003... | reverse complement strand
GAGATGAGCGCTAGTCTCGTGGGCTCGGAGATGTGTATAAGAGACAGTCCATGAAGTTCCCGCGTCGCACAGATCAAGCGCCATGTAAAACAGCATGCAAAGACTCTGTGCCGGCCGGTACGCACGGTCTGACATGATTGTGAGGAAACGTTTTCTCACCCCATACACCGCTTCATATGCGCCGTAGGAGGCACTGTCTGCCTCATCCGAAAACCGGATGCACTCCCGCCCCCAAAGCAGATCCACGACCGCCGGACAGCAGGGCATCAGAGAATATTCCGTGATCCCCGCCGCCACCTCATGTTTCTCGCGCGGAAACACCGTACAGGTCTCCGACAAAACCGCATCCCCGTAGGTTAAAACCAGCCGGCAGAGCTTTCTCTCATCCAGAAACGGACAGCGCATTTTTTCATCGAGCGTAATGATTCGTCCATCCCCGCATTTTTTTGTATAATCAGATAAGGTCCGTCTTTTCGGACGGACCCCTTCCGGCGTTTCTGTTTTTTTCCATGCGGCAGCCGTCTTACGGTCCACCGCAATCTTCCATTCCTGACAGCATGTCAGACTGCACGCATCCGCGATGCATTGAAACTCATCATAATAATCGGGCTTCATTTCGTTCCCCCTCATGTCATTCTGCCGGCCTCTTATCAGAGAATCTTCGTCGTCCACTTCGAGCAGTCCCAGACCTCTCCCACGATATCCTGGTAAAACTCCGGCTCATGGCAGATTAACAGAACCGTTCCGCGGTACTCCTTCAGCGCACGCTTTAATTCTTCCTTCGCGTCCACATCCAGATGGTTGGTCGGCTCGTCTAAAAGCAGGATGTCCGGCTTTGTCACAAGCAGTTTTCCAAGAGATACACGGGTTTTCTGTCCGCCGGAGAGTTCGCTCATTTTCTTGTCGAACTCCTCCTCAGTAAATCCAAGCCCCTTTAAAATACCGGTCACTTCACTGCGGTATGCATATCCGTTCACCTGTTCAAATTCATGGCTTAATTTATGGTAAGTATCTAAAAGCTGCTCTAATGCTTCCCCGGAGAGTGTGTTCATCTGCGTTTCCATATCACGCAGCCGTTCCTCCATCTCGATAATGTCGCGTTTAGAATCTAATACTTCCTCATAGATCGTATGGTGGCCGGAAACATCCTGATATTGGGCAAGATAACCGATCGTTTTATCTTTTGCGAGCGTCACTTCCCCCTCGTCCGGATTTTCCTGTTTCATAATTATTTTAAGCAGCGTAGATTTTGCCGGCACCATTGATGCCGACAACCGCTGCTTTTTCATTTTCTTCAATATGAAAACTTACATTTTTTAAAATTTCGTCAGTCCCGAATGACTTTGAGATATTCTGACAAGATAAAATCATAATGATAACATTCCTTCTAATGTGGTTCGGATTGCCTTGATGAAATCCTCACTGTTTAACACAGTCGGATGCTCTAATGTTGTAATGAGCGCAAGGTCTTTTGTCATTTTACCACTCTCAATGGTAGATATACAAGCTTTTTCTAATTTATCTGCAAAATCCTGCAATTCTTTGATGCCATCGATCTCGCCACGTTTTCTCAAGGCTCCTGTCCATGCAAAAATCGTTGCGACAGAGTTTGTGGATGTCTCCTCACCCTTTAAATGTTTGTAATAATGGCGCTGTACGGTTCCATGTGCAGCCTCATACTCATAATATCCCTGTGGAGAGACAAGCACGGAAGTCATCATTGCAAGGGAACCAAATGCACTCGATACCATATCGCTCATGACATCCCCGTCATAGTTTTTACAAGCCCAGATATAGCCGCCCTCCGATTTCATGACACGTGCAACCGCATCATCGATCAATGTATAGAAATAGGTGATTCCAGCCTCTTCAAATTTTTCTTTGTATTCCGCATCAAAAATTTCCTGAAAAATGTCTTTGAACGTATGGTCATATTTTTTTGAAATGGTGTCTTTGGTTGCAAACCACAGATCCTGTTTTGTATCCAAAGCATAGTTGAAGCAGCTTTTTGCAAAACTTTCAATGGAATTGCACAGATTGTGCTGTCCCTGTACCACACCCGCTCCTGTGAAATTATGGATCAGTTCTCTCGTCTCTGTTCCATCCTCAGCAGTGAATACAAGCTCACATTTGCCAGGTCCCGGGATTTTCATCTCAGATGCTTTGTAAACATCACCATAAGCATGACGTGCGATTGTGATCGGTTTCTTCCAGTTTTTCACACACGGTTCAATTCCTTTTACAACGATTGGTGCACGGAAAACTGTTCCATCTAAGATTGCACGGATCGTTCCGTTCGGACTCTTCCACATTTCTTTTAAATTATACTCTTTGACACGTGCTGCATTTGGAGTGATCGTTGCACATTTTACGGCAACACCGTATTTCTTTGTTGCATTTGCGGAATCGATTGTAACCTGATCGTCTGTCTCGTTACGATACTCTAATCCCAGATCATAATAATCGGTTTTAAGGTCGATAAAAGGGGTTAATAATTCATCTTTGATCATCTTCCAGAGAATTCTGGTCATCTCATCTCCGTCCATCTCTACTAATGGGGTTGTCATTTTAATTTTTTCCATCGCTTATTTTTCCTTTCTGCCTTGTTTTCATGAATCTCACAAATGTTACTTTTTTAACAAATTATCCCAGCCATAGTGATCCATATTCTCAATGGTCTTCATAATATGCTGGTTTGCAAGCTTTTCTGCCAGTTGTGCATCATGCTGTTTTAATGCCTCCACAATCCTGCGGTGTTCATTATTCGAATCCACTGCCCTGTTCTTATCGGAAAGAGTGATCTTTCTGACGCGCTGGGCATAGTGATGAAAATCGGAAAGCACATGCCGTAATTCCCGACTGCCACTTGCGGTATATAAAATCTCGTGGAACTTATTGTCCAGCTCAACCATCTGTTCTGCGTTTCCTTTTGTTGCATGAAAGTCAGACAAAAAAATATTTTCCTCCAACTCATCCAACTGTTCTTTCGTGATATTCTCCGCAGCCCACTTAGCACACAATCCTTCCAGACGGCTTCTGATCTCATAAATGTCTTTGATATCTTTCTGGGATATGCCAACCACATAAGCGCCTTTATTGGGAATGATCGTGACCAGACCTTCGAGTTCCAGCTGACGCAGTGCCTCCCTCACAGGGGTTCTGCTGACGCCGAGTTCCTCACCGATTGATTTCTCCTTCAGTTCCTCATCTCTCTCATATTTGCCGGAAAGAATGTTCTCCCTTATCATATGAAAGACTCTCGAACCCAAGGAGTAATTGTCTTCTCCCATAATTATCTCTCCAAAGTATCTATCTTTAATTTCTTACAGCACTTACCGATCTCTTCTACCAACTCATTGTCTGTCAAAACGGTCACACGGCCTTCCTCATACTGCTTGTCTACCCATACTTTTACCATCTTGACAAGTTCTGAATTCTTATCGACGCCTTTTTCCTTTGGCAGATGATAATAAGAATTGATCCATAATGCAATTCCTGCCAGACCGGATGTATTGGATACGGATACAAGTGGTGGTCTGTTTAAAAATTTTCCCGTATCAAAAATGTTGTAAATTTCCTCATTTTTCAACAGACCGTCTGCATGGATACCGGCTCTTGTGACATTAAAGTTTCTTCCGACAAACGGTGTGCGGCTTGGCTGCACATAGCCTAATTCTTTTTCAAAATACTCTGCCAGCTCTGTGATCACAGTTGTGTCCATGCCGTCTAAGGTTCCCTTTAACTGTGCATACTCAAATACCATTGCTTCCAGAGGTGTATTTCCGGTTCTCTCTCCGATACCAAACAGAGAGCAGTTGACACCGCTTGCACCGTAAAGCCATGCCGTAGTCGAGTTGTTGACCGCCTTGTAAAAGTCATTGTGTCCATGCCATTCGATCAATTCGGATGGGACACCTGCATGTGTGGTAAGGCCATAAATGATTCCCGGTACGCTCCGCGGAATCACTGCGCCAGGGAAATTGACACCATACCCCATCGTATCACAGGCACGGATCTTGATCGGTATCTTATATTCATCCATCAGTTTCATCAGCTCGACACAGAATGGAATCACAAATCCATAAATATCGGATCTTGTGATGTCTTCGAGATGACATCTTGGACTGATGCCTGTCTCTAAACATTCACGGATTACACTTAAGTAGAGGTTCATAACCTCACGCCTTGTCATTTTCATTTTATAGAAAATATGATAATCGGAACAGCTTACCAGAATACCTGTCTCACGAAGTCCGATATCTTTGACTAACTGGAAATCCTGTTTGCTCGCACGGATCCAGCTTGTAACTTCCGGAAATTTATAACCGCGTTCCAGACATTTGTATACGGCATCGCGGTCTTTTTTACTGTATAAGAAAAATTCGCTCTGGCGGATCAGACCTTTTGGTCCGCCTAATTTATGTAAATAATCGTAAATGGTCACGATCTGTTCCGTTGTATAAGGAGCCCTTGACTGCTGTCCATCACGGAATGTCGTATCTGTGATCCAGATATTTTCCGGCATATTATGCGGCACGATACGGTCATTAAACGCAATCTTTGGAATTTCATCATAAGGAAACAGATTATGGAATACATTTGGTTCTTCCACATCCACTAACTGGTAGAAATGTTCTTCTAACTGCAATAGATTTGTCTTTTGATTCATTACAACTTCTCTCATAACATCCTCCTTATAGTAAACGAATATATATGCAAAATATTTGACTATTTTCACATGCATAATTGTATACAATTATACCTTCTTTATTTTAGGCACTCTTGCTGCTATTTGTCAATGCATAATATCTTATATTTATTATAACAATTAGTTATGGTTCGCTTTTGGGTTATGAATCCACTCTATGATTTCTGCGCTCAATCGCACAGTTTAAGATATATCTGTTTTCTTTTTCCAGGGAAACCGTACGATATACGATACTGTCCGTAATTTTTTCTGTCAGATCCATAATATCTTTGTGACATTCCTGATTCTCTCCGGTGTAAATGATCTGTCCATTTTTATCGAGATTCTGCGAATAGTCACAACTGAAACGTACCACAAAAAACTTTTCAGATGCCGTCTCCATGGTAACCGAAACAGCATATTTACCCAGAATCTGCCTGCATGCTTTTGTGAGTATCATCAGGAGGAAAAGAATCTTCCGGAAAATCTCCGGTGGGATCTCGCAGTCTTCTTTCTTTATCATATGGAAACTTTGTCCGGCATCCTCATGATGAAATTCATTTTTTAACCGGTTATACCCCATCAGATAATTACCATTTTCATGGATCATTGTCTCCAGATAATATCCGAGCAGATCCCTCAGATAATGTTCCATCATGTATTCTCCCACGGAATCCATCTGCCCTATCGTCAAATGCTGCTTCAGCATCGTCATGACAACCTCTGCTGCCTGCTTATAGAGCATGACATTCTCCTTTTGTCTCTCCTCAATTCTCTCAAAATCCTTCTCCGAGAAAAAGAGATTCATATTTGCCTGCTCAAGATCTGATTCTGCCTGTTTTTTCAGGCGGTGATACTCCAATGCCGCATTCACCGGTTCGATAAAATCAGCAAATGACGCACACGGTTTCATGATCAATTTGTAGATATCACATTCATTCAGAAAAGAGAGGATGTCTTTTACATGCTCTGCACTCGTCATTGCCACACGGACCGTATCCGGCGAGATCATTTTTGCCATGGTGAAAAATTCTCTTCCACTGAGTACGGAAAGACTCGTCTCACATACTAAAACATCTGTTTTCTGATGTTCTAATATATCCAGTGCCTCCTCCGGTCTCCCTGTAATCTGATAAGAAAAAGAAGGCTTTTCTGTCTGGAAAACTGCCTCAAGTCTTTTTCTCCCCACCTCATTCGGCTCTACGATCATTACAAATTCCATCCTCATCCTCCTGTGTACGTTGTGATTCTATATCATTATTTTATACTTTTATTGTTATGATTAACTTAACTATAGCAAACCCATTTTTATATCTCAATAGCAAAAAAAATTTATTTTTCAAAAACTGTAACACATTCTCCTCTGTTCCATAAGATACAGTGTAAGAAAAATTTGGAGGATTTAACATGAGTGATTTAGCTGCAACAAACTGTGGTGGATGTGGATGTAATGAGGGAGGATGCAACTCTATTCTCTGGATCATCATTTTATTGAGCTGCTGCTGTGGTAATAACGGCGGATTCTGTGGCAACAACGGATGTGGCGGTGGAAATGACTGCTTATGGATCATCTTACTTCTTCTCTGCTGTGGCGGATGTGGTAACGGAAACGGCTTCTGCTAATCGCAGGCAGACATCAATGGGGGACCTAAAGTTCCCCTGACCGGTAAACCACCCAGACTTCACGGTCTGGGTGGTTTTTTGTCGTTTACTTTGGTTTTTCCGTTTTCTCTTTGTTCTTTGCCACTTCCCGCTCTCTGACAATCTTCTTGTATACCTCACATTCCTCTGGCACACTTCTTCTTTTGAGACACTCTTCATCTATCTCATAAACACTGTTATTTTCCACCACTAACATGACATTTTTCCTCCTCGCTCTATCCTATGCTTTGAAAATTCGTTTGCGACATATCTGGCATATTGTTTCTTTTCGCACATAAAATAAAAGAAAAAGGCAATTCTTATGGACGAAGCTACACCACTTACCCCTTTCGATACTATGACGCAGACGAGAGAGATTCAGATGCTAAAAACCGTAATTCCATACATGAAAAGTTCACAAAAAAAACAATTTGCCATATTAATAAAGTATATGGAACTTCAAAATACGCTTCATATCTTTTCACAGGAAGAGCAGGTCTTATCCATGTGCTCTCTGCCGGAAGAGGAAAACAACCCACAGTCACTTTTAAACAGCCTCCGCCCTTTCTGTACCCCAAAAGAGCTTGAGACGATCGATATGCTGACCAATATGTTTTCCATGCTTGAAACCTATGAAACAATTTTTGCAGGATAACACCATCAGCCTTTATTTGTTGTAAAAAAAATCAGAGAGGATTTTCTATGGAAAATGATGTTTTTAAAACCAATCCGGTATTTCAGAATCTGTCACCGGAAAAGCTTTCTTTTTTAATGAATTTTGCAAACAGTAAAAAACCTACCGAAATGAAAGACATGATGCCATTTCTGCTCGGCACGCTCTCCTCTGCCAAAAAGCAGAATATCCAGTTCACAAAGCCTGAAACAGAACTTATGATTTCGATATTAAAACAGAGCATGTCACCGGAGGAAGCAGAAAAAGCAGATAAAATCATCCGGCTCATGAAAGAAAGAAGCGGACAGTCTCAATAGAGGCCGCCCGCTTCTTTCTCATACACTTTATGATGCATGTTTCCATCTGGCAATTTCTTACCAGATAGTTGCAACATTCACTTTTAGTACTTTATCAATTGGTGCTACACTGGTTCCCTTGCCATCTGTACCTTCAAAATACTTTGAGCTTGCAGACTCAAACAAAACATAAAGGTTATTGTCCACAATTGCGATTTCCTCGGAGCACGGAGGCATCTCCACCTTAACCGATGGTGTTGACGGGCTCTGGTTCAATGCAATCAGAGAAGAATATACTTTCAGGTAAGAAGAATTGCTTCTTCCAAGCGATGTACTTAAGTATACGGCACCCTGTGAATCAAATGCAATTCCCTGCACTTTGCATGGAATATTGTAATTACTCAATGCAACCAATTTGTCTAACTGTGTGTCATAGGTGTATGCATACATTTTGGAGCGGAACATCTTATTGTAAGTTGCGACCCAGATACGGCCACCATAACAGGTAATGCAGGAAGGTGTATTTCTCAGATAATATTCGTCTGAAATTGCAGATGCATCAATACAATAACCAGGTGCATCTTCCGCGATCAGCCTGATATATTCATAGGAGATACGCTCTAGTGTATTGGAATTAGAGTGACATACCCATAAATTTTCTCCGTCAAAAGCAACACCACCAAGGTGACTGTCTTTTTTCATTCCAAGTGTCACAAGATAATCTCCGGTTTCCCGGTCAAATACCATCAGGGCTCCCGGTTCATTTTTATCCTCAGTGTATGCTGTCATGATCACGTAATCCGGTGTAAAACAAAGTCCCTGCATGCACATATCTGCTGTGTTGATATAGTTGTTTACATAATCTTTTTCTCTGGTGGAAGGCATTCCCGGAATGGATAATTCATCCATAAAATTATAACTGCACTGTCTTAATTCTTTCTGGTTCATCGCAAGCAGATTTCCGGTGTGATAAGAATACATCTCAACGTTCAGATAACTGTCGATTGTCTTTGTCCATTTTGCAAAAAGAACAAGTTCAGAAGGACTTTTCTTTGTGATCTCTGTCACCTTCTTTGTATAACTGCTGTCTGTATACCATCCGGCAAAATTATAACCTTCCTTCACCGGGACATCCAGTGTCACCGGAAGTTCCTTTTCGTGATAGACCTCACGGTTGGAAATGCTGTTCTCTCCTCCATTCAGAATATAGGTAATATGATATGCCTTCTGACCGGTTTCTTCATACGGATCAACATAAACAGGTTTGTTTTCAATGATACCCGCCTGAGAGATTCCGATTCCTTCGATCGTATGGGCACGTGCGACCTGTGGATCGTTGATCACAAGAAGTATTGCATATAAAATTATGAAAATATTTCTTGTGATCTTCATAAATCCACATCTCCTCCTTTACTCGTCGAGTTTCTCTACTTTGCTTGCTCTTGCAGCAATCTCTTTCTCCTGTATATCAGACGGAGCCTGCTCATATCTTGAAAACTCATAAGAATATGTACCGCTTCCACCTGTCATGGAACGAAGATCCGTGTTATAGCCAAATAATTCCATATACGGAATATCTGCAACGATCTCCTGATAACCATGATCTGTCGGGTTCATTCCAAGCACACGTCCACGCCGCTTGTTCAGATCTCCCATAATATCTCCGGTATACTTATCCGGCACGACCACTTTCAATGATGCGATCGGTTCTAAGAGAACCGGGGAAGCCTCTAAGAAGCCTTTCTTAAATGCCTGCTTTGCAGCGGTTTTAAATGCCATCTCTGAGGAATCTACCGGATGATAAGAACCATCGTATAAAACTGCCTTCACACCGACAACCGGATATGCGGCGACAGGACCTTTCAGACAGGATTCCTGAATTCCCTTTTCTACTGCCGGGAAATAGTTCTTTGGAACTGCTCCGCCAACAACCGTCTGTTCAAATACATATGGCTGTTCCAGATCGCCGGATGGTTCAAATGTCATCTTGACGTGTCCATATTGTCCGTGACCGCCGGACTGCTTTTTATACTTGTACTCCACATCTGCTTTCTTGCGGATCGTTTCCCGGAATGCAATCTTAGGCTTCTTCAGTTCGACTTCCACTTTGTAGCGGTTTAAAAGTTTGCTGACTGCAACTTCCAAATGCTGGTCTCCCATTCCATAGAGGAGTGTCTGGCCATTCTCACTGTCATTGACTGCTTTCAGTGTAAGGTCTTCCATCATGAGTTTCTGGAGAGCCTGTGAGATTTTATCCTCATCGCCCTTATTCACTGCCTTATATCTCATGTAAGTATATGGTGTGGAGATTGAGGTCCGAATATACAAAATCGGATTTGCTTTTGTGGAAAGGGAATCCGTGGTTGCCGGGCTTGCTAATTTTGCCAAAGCACCGATATCACCTGCATGAAGTTCTTTTACTTCCTCCGGTTTGTTTCCACAGAGCACATACAGTTTTCCGATTTTTTCTTCCACATCTTTGTGATGGTTATATAACACATCATCCGTTTTCAAAACGCCTGAATTCACTTTGATCAGGGAGTATTTTCCAATAAATGGATCTACGATCGTCTTCCATACATAAGCTGACTTTGGTTTTGCAAAATCATAATCTGCACTGTACACTTCATTCGTCTTTGCATTGATACCGGTACAGGAACGTTTTTCCGGACTTGGCAGATACTTCACAATATCGACCAGCAATGTATACATTCCTCTTGCCAGTGTGTTGGAACCCATCAGAACCGGAACAATGCTGCCGTCTGCCACATTCACGCGGAGTGCCTGACGGATCTCATCCTCCGAGAACTCTTCGCCGTTAAAATAGCGTTCCATAAACTCTTCACTCGTCTCAGCGACAGCTTCCATCAATGCTTCCCTGCAGATATTTAAGTTGTCTTTGGAGTAATCCGGAACATCAGACTTTTCTACGGTTCCATCTTCTTTCCATCTCTTGGCTCTCTGCTGCAGCACATTGACATATCCTACAAACTGTCCATTCTCTCTGACCGGAAGATGGAACGGTGCGATGCGCTTGCCGTACATCTGCTGAAGATCTTCCACAACCTGCCGGTAGCTTGCCTCGTCAATATCCATATCCGTTACGAATACCATTCTCGGAAGTTTGTATTTCTCGCACATCTCCCATGCTTTCTTCGTTCCGACCTCGATCCCTGCCTTACCGGAAACTACAATGATCGCCGCATCTGCCACGCTCACTGCCTCTTCTGCTTCCCCTACAAAATCAAAATATCCGGGTGTATCAAGGATGTTGATCTTCGTATCGCCCCAGACAACCGGGATCACGGAAGTGTTGATGGAGAAAAGACGTTTTGTCTCTTCCTTGTCGTAATCACTGATCGTGTTGCCGTCTGCAACTTTTCCCATACGGGTTGTCATTCCTGCAAGATAAGCCATTGCCTCGACAAGACTTGTCTTGCCGGATCCCCCATGGCCTAAGAG
>ENA-UBCA01001591-UBCA01001591.1-human-gut-metagenome-genome-assembly--contig:-NODE-1591-length-10787-cov-5.224469_pt1 | contig 10787 bp, 9 predicted proteins | sample MGYA00244228_ERZ654716 | MGnify/ENA primary metagenome ERZ654716 (study PRJEB26926, sample SAMN06164557) | human gut metagenome | biome: ENVO:00009003; feature: ENVO:2100002; material: ENVO:00002003... | reverse complement strand
TTACATCCATGTTGCAAGGTGGTTAAAGTGGTGTAAATGTAGTAAAAAGTCGGCAAATTCCAGCTGTTTTCGCTGTCGATATAAGGAAAGGGGGTTTTGTTTTTTGCGCTTTGCCTGCTGACTGCGGCGTGCGCGGATGCGGAAAAACCGCCGAAGGGGGCCGTGACGCTGATTTATATAATCGGCGACGGCTTGGGGCTGGCGCAGGTCTCGATGCCGGTGATCGGGGGCGGTTACGTGCCGAAGGCATTTGACCGTGCGCAGGACGCGGCCCTGATTCGGACCCGCCGGCCGACAACCGCGTGCCGGACTCCGCTGCGGCGTGATGGACAACACCGGACAGGTCCGGCGGATCATGGCGCCGCTCGGACCCGGCGGCTGACGGTACGGAGGGGATTTGTACCGCAGCCCGAATTCCGGCTGCGGTTTTTTTTGTTTATTTGAGGGATTGTGCTACCTTTGTCTTCGCTACGGTTTCCCGGTCCCTTTGCGGTCGCCGGGAATTAAAAGGGAATACCGTGAGAATCGGTAACAATTCCCGTTGCTGTGTGCCCGGCTTTCTTGATTGAAAGTTATTTTCCGGCATTCTTGGCCACTGGTCCTCCGCGGACCGGGAAGGCGCCGGAGAGAAGGGCGAGTCAGAAGACCTGCCGTCGCGATTATACGGATTTCGCTTCTACGGTGAATGGAGCAGGTCTTGGGTCATTTTCAACCGAACGTATTGAGTGTGTCGAAAACAACCTCGGATGCCGGACTGCGCGCGCTTTGTTGCGTGTGCGTCGGAGTGTGCCTTTTCATCTTTGCGGTCCGCCGGAACGGAACAGTGTTCAACCAAAAACGGATAAAAGATGAAAAAACTGATCTTAGGATGTTTGCTGGCCCTGTTTGCATCGGGCTGTAACGACAACGAACCGGAACAGAAACCGGTCGAACTGAAAATCTCGTTCGCCGGGGAGAATCCCGTCGAATTTACGGTCGGGGAGCAGAAGCGGCTCGCCTTCACGGTGACGGGCGACGATCTGGAGGGGCTGACTTTCGCCGCCGAGCCTGATGAGGCCCTCTCCGGCTGGACGGTTGTTGTCTCCGCCGGGCGCGAGGGGGATGCCTACGCGGGCGCGCTCGATGTTACGGCGTCCGCAACTCCGTCGGAAACGGCCGTGACGCTGACCGTCACCGACCGCAACGGCAAGCCGTGGAGTGCGGCTACGCCGACATTGACGGCCGTGCAGGCGCCGGTGACGGCCATCGACCTGAGTCGGGACGGAACCGCCAACTGTTATATCGTCAGCGAGGCCGGCGATTATATGTTCGACGCTGCGGTGCGTGGCAACGGCAGTGGAGACGATGCCGCGATCGCGCTTGCCGACGGTATGAAAGCCGACTGGCTTTGGGTGACGAAAGGGCTGGAACAGGAAATTTCGGCCGTTTCGCTCGATGCCGGAAAAGGCCGCATCTTCTTTACGGCGGCAGGCGCCGCGAAGGGCAATGCCGTCATCGCGCTTGCGGATGCCGCGGGGGAGATCGTGTGGAGCTGGCATCTCTGGTTCACGCCGGAACCTCGGATGGTGACCTATGCCAACGGCCGCGTATTGCTGGACCGTTCGCTGGGAGCCGTCGGCACGACGCCCGGATCGGCCGAAGCTTACGGACTCTATTACCAGTGGGGCCGCAAGGACCCGTTCTGCGGGGGTACGGCCACCGAAACCTCGGCGACTGCTTTTGCGCAGGCGGCGGAAAATTCGGTCGTCAATCCGGCCTTCGCCGATACGCATGCGTGGAAGCAGGAGAGCGGGGCGGCCGTTTCGACGCTGGAGTACGCCGCGGCGCATCCGCTTTCGTTCCTTTCGAACAAGGGTGCGACCGGAGTTTACGACTGGCTGGCCAAGCCCCGCGCCGATTTGTGGAATACCGCGAAAACCTGCTACGATCCGTGCCCCGTGGGGTATAAGGTGCCGGACCGCGATACGTGGGACGATTTTGCGGACGAGCAGGACCGCTATGTGGACGGAACCTCGGAATGGGATGGGGAGAAGTACGGCATGACCTACATTTTCGGTGATCTGAGGGACTGGTACCCGACGTCGGGTTACCGTAACCGCGACAAGGGCAATCTCGCCGGTCTCGCTACGACCCGTACGGGACATTACTGGTCCAACTATCGTTCGGGAAACACGATCTCCTGTTTCTATATTTCGAAAAAGCTCAGTACGGGCAAACTGCTCCAGCCGCAGTCTTCTTCGAAATCCGATGCGGCATACGGCTATAACGTTCGCTGTTGCAGGGAGTAATCCGGAGCGGCGGAGTCGCAGAGCCGTTCGGAGATAGGGCTGAAAAGTCCGGAGCGGCCGGGGCGGTCTCGCAGGTATCGCTATTCGGCGACCCGGCAGGCCGATAAAAACGGCGTCCACTGAACTCTGGGTGGACGCCGTTTCCGCTTATGGTCGGTTCGGTGGCTTGGGAAAGCCGGGCAGTCTCTGAGGACTGCCGGCGGGGGCTTGAAAATCAGGAGCGGATGCCGGTCCGCGGGAGCTTGGGGAAAGCAGGCCGGGCGGCCGATTCGTGGAGCGGGTTGATTCGGGGAATCCGGGCCGGTCGGTTTGGGGAATCCGGGTTATGGCGCCGCGCGGTCTGCTTGGTCGTAGCCGGTTGAAAAACTACTTTCCGGATTCCGGGGCCGGTGTGTCGGACGCTTTCGTAAGCCGGAAGTCCACGGGAAGCGTATATTTCACGCGCACGATCTGCCCGCGCTGTTCGCCGGGTTTCCATTTGGGCGAAGAGGCGATGACGCGGCGGGCCTCTTCCCAAAGCGACGCGTCGGGCGCTTGGAGTTTTTGGATGTCGCTTACCGAGCCGTCTTTCTCGACGACGAACGACAGCACGACACGTCCTCCGATCCCCTTTTCGAAAGCTTCGGCCGGGTATTTCACGTTTTTCTGGACCCATGCCCGGAAGTTGCCGAGGTCGCCGTACGGGACGGCGGGATCGTCGGTCGGGAAGAGGGGCATCGTTTCGGTCACAAGGAACGCCTCTTCCTTTTCGGTTTTGCCGTTTTTAATCGCGATGGCGTTTGCCGCGGTTTGTTCGGCGTCATCCGCCTTGCCGTTGCTTTCGGACGTCGCAGGTCCCATATCCGCTCCTTTGAGCGTAATGACTATCACGCCGTTGCGGGCCTTTTCGCCGTAGAGTGCGGTGGCGGCCTTGTCCTTGAGGACACTCATGCTCTCGATCCGGTCGGGATCGAGTTTGCCGATCTCCTTCGTTTCGATTCCGTTGACGATATAGAGCGGTTTGTCCGTTGCGGTCGCTGTTGCGAGCGACTCGGATGTGCCGGGTGTCTCTGGTGTTCCGGCCGTTTCGGCCTGCATGTCGAACATGAACATCTGACGCTCCTTGTCGCCTACCTGTGCAATATGCGGTTTGCATCCTATGTAGCTGATTTCGAGAGCCGAATTGGCCGGAACGCGCAGCTCGGCCAAGCCTGCGGAGTTGGTGACCACGCCTATTTGCGAACCGCTGACCTTGACCAGCGCACCGGCGAGCGGGGCTTTGTCCTTATAGGTGGCGACGCTGACGGTCACCTGCTCCTGCTGTTGCTCCTGCGGCGCGTCGGGCAGGTCGTCGGTGGGGGTAAAGCCGGCTTCGGGATTTCGTATCAAGGATACGGCGACCGGTTTTTCGTCGTTTACGGCGATGGTTCGGGACTCGTAGCCGATATAACTGATTTTGAGTTCACTGCCTTCGAGGACTGTTATCACGGCCCGGCCGTCTTTGCCGGTGACAGTGCCTTTTTTGGTGCCGATTGTCTGTACGAGCGCTCCTTCGATCGGGCGTTTGCTTTTTTCATCCACCACCGTGAGCGTTGCCGTGCAGGTCTTGTCCTGCTTCTGCATCGCGTCGGCCACGGTTCGTATGTCGGCCGGCTCTTCGGTCGTTGCGGTTGCGGCCGCCGGGGCGACGATCACCGCTGCGCGCGTGGTGAAACCGAATGCGCACAACAATCCTATCACGGCGGGCAGCGTACCTGCCAGCCGCAGCAGGCCGTGCCTGCTTTTTGTCTGCATGGTCATCATTTTAAAGCGTTTTTTAGTTAGGGAGTTGCGCAGCCCGTTGGCTATTTCCGGACTATAACCGAAAAGCTGCCTGAAGATGGTTTGCATATATTCGGCGCGGTCGTAACCGCTGCTCAGCACGTCGTTGTCGGCCTCGAACTCTTCGGCCTCGGTCAGCCGCCGTGCGGCGATCCATGCGAAGGGGTTCCACCATAGAAGGGCCTTCATCAGCTCCATCAGGATGCGTTCGATGGAGTGGCGGTGGGCGATGTGGCTCGACTCGTGGGCCAGAATGGCGGCCAGCTCCCCGGCAGGCGTTTTGTCCCAGACGTAAATGGTGCGCAGGAAGGAGAACGAAGCGATTTCCTGCCGTGTGCGGACGAGCGTATAGTCGCCGGTCCGGGAAATTTCGGCGTTGCGCCGCAGCCGGCGGATGCGGATGACCTGCCATACCATGACGCCGGCGATCAGGGCCGCTCCCAGCAGATAAAGCCCCAGACAGAGACTTTCGGGCGTTACGGCGAAACCTCCGCCCTCGTCGGGAAGCACTTCGCCCGTCCAGACGGGGAGGTCGGGCGAGATGGCGGGTGCGGCTGCGACGATGCGCCCCGGCCATACGGGAATCCGCAGCAGCGGAATCAGGGCCGCGGCGAAGGTCGTCAGGAGCAGGTAGAGCCGGCACCAGCGGAATTTTACCCGGCGTTCGAGCAGGATGGCGTAGGCCGCCAGCAGGACTCTGCTGCAGACGAGCACTTCGAGCATGTAGATGATTGCGGGTTTCATTGTCAGCGATTTGACTGGTCGTGTGCTTGTGTTTCGGGCGTTTATCGTCGGTTGGTGTACGCTGTTTTCGGGCGTGTCGCTGCGGCTGGCGGTTTATCGGGTGGGCGCTGCGGCAGGGACGGCTGCGGTGTGTTTTGACGGAATGTATTGCAGCGGCAACAGCTGCGTTGCGGCTGCGGTGTGTTTTGACGGTCGTATTGTCGCGGTCTGAATGCCGCCGCACCGGTGTGTCTCATTCGTCTCGGAAGTCGTTTCGGCAGCGTGCCGCATGCCGTCCTGCGGCGGACCGGAGGTCTGCCCTTTGCTGCGGGCCGCGTGGCCCAGCAGGAGAATCAGGAAGAGCAGAAGCCGTTTCATGGCGCGTTATTTTTTTGCGTTCCGCATGATTTCGAGAATCTCGTCCATCTCCTTGACCGAAATGTCTTCGTTCCGCGAGAAAAACGACACCATCCGGGCCAGCGAGCCGTCGAAATAGGAGGTCAGCACCGACGACATGACGCCGCGCGCGTACTGCTCGCGGCCGACGAGCGGGTAGTAGCGGTGGCTTTTGCCTTCGGGTGTATGTCCCACGAAACCTTTGTTTTCCAGAATCTTGAGGAAGGTGGCGACGGTCGTGTACTTGGGCCGCGGCTCCTCGGTCTGGGCGATGATCTCATTGACCACCGCATCCCCCAGACGCCAGAGTATCTGCATGATCTCCTCTTCGCCGCGTGTGAGTTCCGTTGATTTTTTCTCCATGGTAAAAAGCGCTTTTTTCAGTTCCTATGCAAGTTTACTACTAATTTTTTAGATATGCAAATTTTACATCTAAAAAATTAGTAGATTGATGCGAAAAAGTTCTTTACCTATGTTTAATTAAGAAAAGAGCGGCTGTATGAAAGATAGGCGGGCCGTCAGGCTGAAAACGGGTCAGTGTATCCGGCGCTCCTGTTCGTTGTCCTTTTCCTCCTTTTCGTCCTCCTCCCAGTCGAACCACGGGAATTCGTGCCGTCCGGCCAGCGAAAAACGGGTGTAGGTGATCGGAAGACCCATTTCGAGAAAACGTTTCTCGTAAGCCGTTTTGACCGAAAGCACCTCGTCGGCATACCCCGAACCGTAGATGTCGGGGTTCGAAACCTCGCAGGGAAGGGAGTAGCGGCGAACGACCTCGTTGGTATAGGCGAACAGGTGTTTCGAGTCGGTCTTGAGATTGATCCACCCTGCGGGTTTCAACAGCCGGGCGTAGTATTCGAGGAACAGCGGCGAGGTGAGACGCTTCTTGGCCCGGCGGCTTTTGAGCTGCGGATCGGGAAAGGTGATCCAGATTTCGTCCACCTCGTTTTCGGCGAACAGGCCGTTGATGAACTCCACGCGCGTGCGCAGGAAGCCCGCATTGGCGATCTTCCGCTCGGTGACGCTCTTCGCGCCGCGCCACATGCGGGCGCCCTTGATGTCGATGCCGATATAGTTGCGCGACGGGTCGTGTTCGGCCAGCGCCACGGTGTACTCGCCCTTGCCGCAGCCCAGCTCCAGTACGATGGGGTTGTCGTTGCGGAAAAAGTCGCTGCGCCAGCGCCCCTTGAGGGGATGGTCGCAGTGGAATACCTCGTCGAATTCGGGTTGTACGAAACAGTCGAAAGTCAGATTCTCGCGGAACCTGCGGAGTTTATCTTTGCCCATTGTCTCTATTGGCTTTTTGCGATATGGATGCCTACCGCTTCGACGCCTTCGACGGGGCGGCAGGGGGTGATTGTCAGGTGGTAGTCGCCCGTCCCGTCGAAAAGCACGCGGCGGCGGTAAGGGATGTCGGCCTCGCGCGAGATCGCGGCCGGAGTATGTGCCGGGGGAATGACCATCACGAACGGTTCTTCGTGTTGGAGCGAGTCCGGCGTGCGCACCCGGATGCGGACGGTCAGCGTGTCCTCCGCGAACCGGTCGTTGCAGCGCAGGAACAGGGCGATGTCGCGGAGCGTCGTCGTGTCGGCGTTGGCGAGGGTGATAGGGGCGGAATCGCGCCACGATGCCGAGTTGACGTCGGTCGCAACGGCTCCGTGGGGCGACACGCAGCCTGCGGCGAGAAATGCCGCGGCGGCGAGCGCCGTGCGGCATGCCGCACGCATCGGCCGCATCGCTTCTGCATCGAGCAGGGCGGATACCGTGCGGAGTATTTTTGCGCGTACGGAACCCGGCGGGCGCATTGCCGCTCCGGCGAATTTTACGGCCGCAATATCCGCGTCGGAGCGTTTCCGCCCCTCGATCGGGAGGGGCGCGCGGCCGTCTGCGCCGGGGGGTGTTCCGTAGGGACCGGCGGTCGCGCGGTCTTGCCTGCCTGTCCCTGTCCCGTACGGACCGGCGGTCGTGCGATCCGGTCCGCCTTGGTCTGCCCTATATGGGGATACGGCTCCGCAGCGTGCCGTTATGTCACCTGCCGTCCGTTGCACCGTTATTCGTTTGCGCCGTTGCCGCCGTTGTTTCCGTTGCCGCCGTTATTGCCGTTTCCGTTGCTGCCGCCTTCGCCGCGCGGACGGTCGTTGTTCGGACGGCGGCGGTTGCGGTTGTTGTTCCGGCCGCGGCTGCTGCCTTCGCGGCGTTCGGCGCCGTTGCCGTTGTTCGTAGTGCCGTTGCGGGCTTCGTTGTTGTTGCCGTTGCGGGTGTCGCCGTTTTCGCCGTTCCGGTTTTCGCTGCCGGCGCTGCCTCTGCGGCCTCCGTTGTTGGCGTTGCGGTTTTCGCGGTTCTCTCCGTCACGGCGTTCGCCGTTGCTGCGGCGGTCCGGATTTCCGTTGCGGCCCTCGTTGTTGCGGCCTTCGTTGTTGCGGGGACGGTCGTTGCGCCGCGGGCGGCGTTCCTGCTGCCGGCCCTGCTGATCGGGCTGTTCCTGCCGGCCTGCGGCCTGCTGTCCCGCTTCCTGTGAATCCTGTCCGTTCTGCCGGCTTCCTTTGCCGCGGCTCCGCTTGCTGCGGCGCTTGGCCTGATCGAAGCGGGTGATGCTGTCCTCCTCCGAACGGTAGGTCGGCTCTTCGGCCGCCGGGGCGATGTCCTCGGCAGCTTGCAGCCGGTCTACCTTCTTGCCGGCGCGGTTCAGCGAGACGATCTCCCTGACGCGCGCGATGGAGAGCGTGGTGACGTTGACCATCGCATCCTTGCTCGACGAGAAGGTCATCGTGCCGGCCAGAATGTCGTTCTTGACCAGATAGTATTCGCCGTCCATGGCCTGCAGCGGTTCGCGCAGACGCGGGAATTCCTTGCGGGCGTCGACGTAGGTGTCGTACTCGTACATCATGCAGCACTTGAGCTTCGAGCACTGTCCGGCGAGCTTCTGGGGATTGAGCGAAATTTCCTGTACGCGGGCGGCGCCGGTCGTGACGCTCGAAAAACTCGACATCCACGATGCGCAGCACAACTCGCGTCCGCAGGCGCCCAGCCCGCCGATGCGTCCCGCCTCCTGCCGCGCGCCGATCTGCTTCATCTCGATACGTATGTGGAACCGTTCGGCGAAGACCTTGATCAGTTCGCGGAAGTCCACGCGCTCGTCGGCGATATAGTAGAAAATGGCCTTGATCTTGTCGCCCTGATACTCCACGTCGCCGATCTTCATGTTGAGTCCCATGTCGGCCGCGATCTGGCGCGACGCGATCATCGTTTCGTGCTCCAGTTCGATGGCTTCCTGCCACTTCTCGATGTCGTAGGGCTTGGCTTTGCGGTATATCTTCTTGAATTCGCCGTTGAAGGGGTTGAATCCCGTGCGGCGCATCTGGCGCGCCACCAGATCGCCCGTGAGCGAGACGATGCCGATGTCGTGGCCGGGCGAAGCTTCGACCGCCACGATGTCGCCCCGCTTGAGCGGCAGGTTGTTGACATTCTGGTAGAACGCGCGGCGGGTGTTCTTGAAACGCACTTCGACGATGTCGGTCGGAAGGTTTTCGGGGTACTCTTCGAGCCATGCGGTCTCGTGGAGTTTGAAACATCCGTCGCAGAGTTTGGCTTCGCACTCCGAACCGCAGTTGCAGAAGGAGCAGCCGCGGCCTACTTCGGGTTTGAATGCTTTCGTATGTTGTTTTTCGGTATCCATGGAGGGTATAATTTGCGTAAAGATACGCAAAAATTCTGAATTTTTTAATTTTTAATTGCCGCTGAGGTACAAGCGCCGTATGCTGCGTCGTATGCGGAGGATCATCATCACGGCGGCGGCCGACAGACCGAACGAGAAACCGAGGAAAAGTCCCGACGGACCCATGCCGAGCGTGAAGCCGAACAGGTAGCCCACGGGCAGGTTGAGCAGCCAGTAGGAGACGAAGGCGATCGGCATGATGATCTTCACGTCCTGAATGCCGCGCAGGATGCCTACCGAGACATTCTGAATGCCGTCCGAAAGCTGGTACAGCGCGGCGAAGACCATCAGCTGCGAGGCGATGGAGATCACTTCGGCGTTGGTGGTGAAGAAGGTCGGAATGACGTTGCGCATGGTGATGAAGACCAGCGCCGCGAAGGCGTTCCACGCCAGCACCAGATGATACGACGCCTTGGCCGCCAGCGACAACTCGCCGATGTTGCGGGCGCCGTAGCAGTGCGACACGCGGATGGTGGTGGCGGCGCCGATCGACATGACGATCATGAAGGCGCAGTTGCCGATGGTGACGGCGATCTGGTTGGCGCTCATGGTCTCCTTGTTGAACCAGCCCATCATGATGCCGGTGCCGACGAACGCCGAAGCTTCGAGAAACATCTGCATCGAGATCGGAAGTCCCATGTGCAGCAGTTTTTTCACCGTGGCCCACGAGTAGTTGCGGGGCGAGAATCCGTCGAGGTAGCCGCGGTAGCGCTCGCGGCTGTAGAAGTAGCCGACCATCAGGATCGGGGCGATGATGCGTGACAGCAGCGTGCCCAGACCCGCGCCCTCGGCGCCCATTTCGGGAAGCGAGAAGCGTCCGTAGATGAAGACCCAGTTGAAGCCTATGTTGGCCAGATTGGCGACGATCGTCACGACCATCTCGACTTTGGTGTTGCCCACGCCTTCGAGGAACTGCTTGAAGGCGAAGAAAAGCATCACGAACGGCATGCTGAAAACCAGCATCCGGTAGTAGGGGATGGCCGCATCGACCACGTCGACGGGCTGGCCGAGGCGGTACATGAGCGGGATGACGGAGTATTGGACGACCGCCATTGCGAATCCCAGCAGCGTGTAGAACAGGATGCCGTTCTGCAGCAGCCCCGCCGACTTCTCCCGGTCGCCCTGCGCGTAAAGCTCGCCCACGAGGGGCGTCATGCCCAGCGCGATGCCGATGGCGGCGATGAAGAGGATGAAGAATACCGAGCCGCCGAACGACACGGCGGCCAGCGGCACGGGGTCGTCGCCGCCGTAGCGGCCGACCATCAGGTTGTCGGCTACCTGCGTGAGAATCTGGCCCAGCTGCGTCAGTACGACGGGCAGGGCCAGTTTCAGATTGGACTTGTATTGATCTTTATAAGTCGAGAAACTGTACATTGCGTTCCGGATTTAGGATGCAAAGATAGCTAATTAACTCCGGATTGCAATCCGCAGCCCCGTCCGATACGAAAAATCCGCCCCTCCGGGCGGATTTAAGCATCAGCAGGGGAGGACGATATCGATGCAGCAGCCTGCGCGGTATTCGGGGCAGACGCGGATTTCGCCTCCGAGTCGCGTGACGATCAGGCGGCAGAGATAAAGCCCGATGCCCGAACCCGGTTTGAAGGGGTCCACTTTGGCGAAGCGTTCGAATACCCACTCCCGCTTGTCGGGGTCGATGCCGATGCCTGTGTCGGCCACGCGGATGCGTAGTCTGCGTTTGCTGTCATCCTTCTCGCAGGAGAGCGTGACGGAGCCTGCGGCGGTGAATTTGGCGGCGTTCTGCAGCAGGTTGTCGATCACGCGGGTCATGTAGAAGACGTTGGTCGGAATGATGCAGGGACTGTCTCTTATACACATCTGACGCTGCCGACGACTCCTTACGTGTAGAT
>ENA-UBCA01001589-UBCA01001589.1-human-gut-metagenome-genome-assembly--contig:-NODE-1589-length-10788-cov-9.497531_pt1 | contig 10788 bp, 7 predicted proteins | sample MGYA00244228_ERZ654716 | MGnify/ENA primary metagenome ERZ654716 (study PRJEB26926, sample SAMN06164557) | human gut metagenome | biome: ENVO:00009003; feature: ENVO:2100002; material: ENVO:00002003... | reverse complement strand
CAGTCATGACACAAGAAAAGCTCCCTCACAGGAAGGAGCTTTGTCTACAGTCTGAAGCCACCTCTAAACGAGGTGGCTGATCTCTGCCAGAGTCGGGACACAGGCATATAAACACTTTTTGAGTTCTGCATCCGGCTGCGTCTGATCCGGTACCATGACAACCTTGCAGCCTGCACGGTATGCACTTAAGACACCGTTAGGAGAATCCTCCACCGCCATGCACTCCTCCGGGGCGAGTCCCAGCTGCCCGCAGGCGTAGAGATAAATGTCCGGAGACGGCTTACCTTCCTCTACCATGGTAGCACAGATCAATTTTTCAAAGTAAGATCTGATTCCTGTAAGCGTCAGATATTTTTCGGTCCGCTCCAGATCCGTTGCCGTGGCAACAGCTGTGGTAATGTGTCTCTTTTTCAGATCTTTCAGAAGTTCCACAGCACCGGGCTTGCATTTGATGCCATCCCGGTCCAGTGCTTCCTCCATTAATTCTTTTCGTTTATTCCGCACGGCATAATAATCAAATTCCTCGCCGTACCAGTCCTTAAGCTGTCTGGGGGCAAAAGGCCTTCCAAGACTGCGCATCGTCAGTGCCTGCTCATCCGTCATCGTATAGCCGTAAGCCTCCACTGCCTTCGGCCAGAAAATACGGTAATATTTTTCGGTATCGATCAACGTACCATCCATATCAAAAATAACTGCCTGGATCATAACTGTCCCTCTGTATCATCCATCTGCCCGGCGTGCTCCGCTGTTTCTGTATTTTCTGCGGCGTTATCCTCTGTCCGATCACTGTCTGCACTGCCTGAAGCTTTTTGGGTTTTTTTGTCACGCTTTTCCTGTCTACGCTTTTTCCTGCGTTTTGCCATCTTTTTCACAAGTAATACGATCAACAGTATCCCTACTGCTACTCCGATGATGCACATTACGATCATCCGGGTATGGCTGCCTTCTGCCTCCGCGATACGGAAGCTGCCGGGTACCTCCATGGTGAACTGTCTGTAACTGCCGATCACCGTGGATTCCACTTCTCTGTATTCGCCGTCCTGTTCTACCCAGACCACAGTATTGTCGGCATCCTCACAGTAGACACGTAAGGTTGCTTCTCCGGTATAGTCCGGTGCGTCCTCTTTCATGGAGTTGGTCATGGAGACCTTATATGTGTCCCCCTCTATCTGCAGATGCAATGCAGCATTCGGATAGAAGTTACCCTCTGCCATGACCAGAGGTTTGTTGGCATCATTTTTCTCTGCGGAAGCAATGGATGCGGTCCACTCCTGATACTCCGCTTCCAGTACACGATTGCCGGTAATATAACTGAAATCATAATCCGGCCATACACCGTAATAGCCTTCCTTCTCCGGCACCTCCGGAATCTGATCTGCAGACAGATAGTCTCCATAATTACATTTATAGGAAGCCACTTCCTCGCCATCTGCCAGGAAAGTGATCGTAAACTGCGAAAAAGCTTCCGGAACTCCATCCTTTGCGCAAAGTTCCTGATAGGACAACGGTGTCGCTCCGCCCTGGTAACCGATGCCGTCTACACCGCCGACGCCGCCTTCTACATAATAATTGCCGTACAGGCTGCCGTCATCACTGACTTTACCTGCAATGCTGCCCTTATTTTCTCCGGACATATCCAGATCATTGTATGCATAACTGTAAAAAATATCGCAGCCTTCTCCGGCGATACCGCCGATATTATTTTTACCGGTGATCCTGCCCATGCTATAGCAGCTGCGGATCGCATAGCTGGCAGATCCGGCAATACCACCCACATCACTGCCTCCGGTACTTTCAATGGGTGCATAGGATTCACAGGAGATAATTGCTCCGTATTCCGCCTTGCCGACGATACCTCCCACGTTATCTTTTTTACCGGTGATATCACCGAAATTGCGACTGTCTCTTACGACTGCCTTGATGGTCTGCTCCACATCGAAGCTCTCCGTTCCGGTCAAGGTGATGTCATCCTCCGGGTCAAAATCATATTCCGTTGCCACCTGTCCGACGATACCGCCGACATTGGTATCCGCCTCTACCGTACCACGATTTACACACAGTGTGACTTTACCTTTTTGGAAGCTGGAGGTGTCATATAATGCTTCTTCGGTTCTCTCAGGTTCTGCCTCACCAGCCTCAGCATCAGGATCTCCGGGGCTCACTTCCCCCTTGCTGGCGGATTCATCCGAAGTATCCTCCACAGAAATCCCCTCGTATCGGAAGAGATCATCGCGGATCTCGCTGACCAGTCTGCGCAATACCCTCGCCTGATCCATCAGCTCATCCATGTGTGCGTCAGTGTTGTCTGACCCTGCCTGTAATACATCTCCTAACTGACCCAGCTGGTCAAATGCTTTATCCAAGCTCTGATTCAGTGTATCCAGATTATTCTTAATGCCACCACTGCGGTCCGTGGATGCACTAACCATATTATCCAGATGCTTCGTGGCATTTTCACCAAACTTTTTCAGCGCCGCTTTATAACTCTCTGTATCATCCGGTACAGAGAGCGTAATATCACCTCCGCTCAGATCATTGCCGCTCAGCGTGATATCGTGTCTGTTGCCGTTATTTTTATCGTCCTCTGCCTGTTTGTTCAGGTCATTATTCAAAACCTTCAGGTCATTGCTGACACCGTTCAGTTCCTGATTATAAATATACCACAAGTCATTCGTGGTTCCGGTAAGGGAATTTCCAGCGCTATTGGCATCCTTCAGATTCGTACTGATACTTTTGCTCAGCGCGGATGCCTGTCTGCTGTAATTGCTGACATCCTTCTGGGTCGCATCCAGCATATCCAAAAATTTATCGGTCTCGGTATCCAGCTCCTTTAATTTGTCACTGAGATACTGGATCTCCAGAAAAGGCTCCATCTGGCCTACGATACCGCCCACATCTTTTCTGCCCTGCACATAACCTGTATTGGTGCAATTCTGCAGATAACCCTGATGCAGTCTGCCTACAATACCTCCGGTATTGTAACCCACATGCTGATATCCGATGGCTCCGGAATTGGAGCAGTAATAGATCTTACCATCAGAGATGCCTGCGATACCGCCGGTATCCGTATGCGCAGTCACATTGGAAGTACTGTTGATCTGCTCCAGATTGTCCATGGTAATATCATCCAGATCATAGGTCACTTCCGTGCTATAGGTATTGATGCTGCCACTGTTGCTGCAGTTATTTAAGATACCGTGATTGTTCCCGACAATACCACCTGCGGAATGATTGCCAATGACATTTGCGTTGGATTCACATCTGCGGATCTCGCCGGTCTCTTCATTCACCCCCGCAATGCCACCGACTTCATTATCGCCGATCACATTACCGGAAAACTTACAATTCTCAATGCTGCCGTAATTCACCCCGACGATGCCGCCGACCTGATTCTGGCTTCCGGAGGGAGATATTTCTCCGCTCACCGTGAGATTACGTACTTTGGCACCTTCCTGCACATAACGGAAAAAACCTGCCGCAGAACCATTCCCCGTAAGCTTTACATTGGAGATCGTAAAACTATTACCATCGAAAATTCCCGCAAATGTTGGGATACTGAATTCACTTTCCATGCTCAGAACGATGTCGTTGCACAGCACTACTTTGATACCTCTGGACCAGCTGTCCAGCACACAGTTCTCCGCAAGCCTGCGCAGATCCTCCTCCGTGCTGATCTCTACAATTGCATAATCCTGCTCCTGCGTGGTGTTGCTATAACCGCTGCCGCCCTTATATTGTTCATAGGTTAACGTCTCTTCCGCATAAGCGGTTGCCGGTGTCTGCAGCAGTAATGCCGCTCCCAGCAGGAAACATAATAATCTCTTACTGTTCATCTTCTGTTCCCTCGCTTTCTGCTGTATTATTCGAAAGCTCCTGTGCTTCCAACCTGGGGTACGCATTCTCCGCTGCATCCTCCCGCTCCATGGTCACGGTATCCTTGGGACGCACCACCGCTCCCATCTCACCATCGATGACACCGATGAAATCACCTTCCAGCACACCGTTGACATAACCCTTGATATGACCGTTCATTCGTATCCTACCGGCAGAAGGCAGCGGCTTCGCCAGATCACGCTTTAAGGTAAATGCTGTCTTCTGAATAATGATATCTCCGATCAGCAGTGTCTGGGGCAATGCCAGCAACACCAATAAAATAGAGGTCAGGGTACCACGTCCCAGCGCCAGTCCGATCGCTGCTACCGCTGCATTAGAAGATACATAACTGATAATGAATCCGGCAGCCACCAGCATGGAACCACTGGTAACAATCGTGGGGAACGCCTGGTTCAGCGCCTCGATGGCAGCTTCTTTGATCGGCATGTACGTCTTCAAATCCATATAACGGCTGGTGATAACGATAGCGTAGTCGATCGTCGCACCCATCTGGATGGCGGACACTACCAGATATCCCAGGAAGTATACATTTTCACTCAGCAGATACGGCAGTGAGAAGTTCATCCAGATACTACCCTGAATCGTTACTACCAGCAATACCGGCAAGCCGGCAGACTGGAAAGTGAACAACAGGATGATCATAACGAACAATGCTGTCAGTACAGTGATGATGGTGTTATCTGTCGCGAAGGAATCCCCCAGATCCTTATCACTGGTGGCATTTCCGACTAACAGGATATCATCTATATTATAGAACTTCGCCACGGTATTACGTATCTGATCCAGCGCTGCGATGGTCTCTTCTCCTTCATAAGGTACATTCAGTTCCAGAACGAAACGGGAATTATCTTCTCCCAACAGCTGATCCTTTGCAATCATGATCTTGGAATGTGCGTCCGATAAAGTCTCCTCCAGATCATCATCCAGCGTGATGTTGCCGCTTTCTTTCTGATCATAAATGAACAGGAACATATCGATAAAAGGTACTTCGTAATCGTTGACACCGCTGACCAGAGCACCGTAATCACTCTGATCCAGGGCATATGCCGAATACAGCATATCCGCCACTTCCACATCCAGATCGATCAGCTCTGCAAATTGTCTGGGATTCAGTTTGTCGGTCAGCATGTAACCATCCATAGCTTCAATATTGCCAAGTCCCTGAACGGATTTTACCACATCCAACTTTTCCAGTGCCTTCAGGGTCTGTGCCTCTTTTTCATAATCACCGTTGGGCACAATGACCGCCAGCTGATTCACCATGCCAAATTCCTTATTGACCATGCTGACTGAGAATTTATTCTCGCTCATACTGCTGGATTCCAGTGTATTTACATCATATACATAATTCGCCTTGTTGGACAGAAAAAATGCTGCAATAACACCCACGATCAGTACCGGAGGTACAATGTAACGGGTAGCCACACAGAATTTTCCCACTGCCGTGATCTTCGGTACGAAGCTCTTATGATGCGTGTTGTCAATTGCCTTGGAAAAGGTAAGCAGCAGTCCCGGCATCAGGAAAAATACTGCTACCATACTGAAAATAATGGATTTCGCCAGGATAATACCCATATCGTAACCAATTCTGAACTGCATGAACATCATGGCTACCATACCTGAGATCGTGGTCAGGGAGCTGGAAGAAATCTCCGGGATTGCCTTACTCAAAGCCACTATTACAGCCTCTCTGGCATCCTTGTCCTCATGCTCCTCCATAAAACGGTGTGCCAAAATGATGGCATAGTCTACTGCCAGACCTAACTGCAGCACCACTGCGATAGAGTTCGTCACAAAGCTGATAGTACCGAACCAGTAGTTCGTTCCTTTATTCAAAATAGCTGCCACGATAAATGTGGTCAGATATACCGGGATCTCCGCATAAGTTGTGGAAGTAAATAGCAGCACGGCTACGATAACCACAGCTGCCAGAAGCAGAATGACGATCATATCATTATTCAGGTCATCCGCATCACGCTCTTCCTGACCGATATCCGAAGAATAATAAACATCATAATCAGACAGGGCATCCAGTACCTCAGTCAGATGCTGCTGTGTGGCTTCCGTATCCGCTTCCTCATCAAAAGTGACAGACAATAAAGCCTCCATGTCATGATAATGGTCCTCAGTGTCATCGAAATCCAGCATACTGACACCATCCATTTTTTCCACCTGATCCGCCAGCTTCTGTGCCTCATCAAAAGTCACATTACAGATCAGGATCCGGGCGGAACCGTAGGTCGTAAACTCCGAATCCATCAGATCCAGTCCCCTTCTGGTCTCTGTCGTATCCGGCAGATATGTGGTCAGGTCATTATTTACTTTGACCTTATTCATGGATAATACGCAAAATATGCATAAAACAATAAAGATCAGATAGAATCCTTTTCGTTTATCTACGATAAGTGTGGCAAGTTTCATCATAAAGGAGTTATCTTTTTTGTCTTTTTCTGTGTTGTCTGCTGCCATAGTTTCCTCCTGCTGTGTCTCTCTTTGTACCCTTATGTATCTGATTTTTCTATTCTTAGTTTAAGAGTTTTTCCCGCTTCTGTAAAGCCTTACTACAAAAATAAAAAATTGTATTACTGTCATCTAATAAACTTGTGTTGATTTTCTAACACAAGCAAAATATAATAATAGGGAAGAAAAAGCAAGCCACAAATTGTGTTGATATGTCTGTTTTTGAACATTGTATTGACGTGTGTTCATTGTTTTAGAAAAAATTCAGATTTGCATTAGATACGTATTAGATCTTATCTATAAAAAGTGATTTCTGTTTATTTTTCGGAAAAGATGGAGGATTGACGTATGGAAAAAATGGATCGCCGCGTGCGCAAGACCCGTGCCCTGTTGCTGCAGGGATTAGTCAAAATGATGGAAAACCACGATATTCAGGATATTTCCGTCAAAGAACTCACAGAGCTGGTAGATATCAATCGCGGAACCTTCTATCTGCATTATGATGATATCTACGATATGCTCCATAAAGTGGAAGATGAAATGTTCCGGGAGTTCAACGAGATCATGGAGCAGGAACCGCTAGGTACTCCCACATTGTCCTCTGACGGTCTTCTGTTAGAGTTCTTCCGCTTCTTAGACCGCCACAGAGATCTCGCCAGAGTCATGATCGGTCCTCATGGAGATCTCACCTTCGTTAACCGCCTGAAGGGCCAGATCAAAAAGCGCACTCTCCGCTTTCTGGAAAGTGCGCAATCCGATGCTAACTATGAATATCTCTGTTCCTTCATCATTACCGGTTGTGTCGGTGTCGTAGAGACCTGGCTGAAAGAAGCCACTCCCCAGTCTCCGGAAGAAATGGCAGGGATTCTTGGAAACATGCTTGTGCGTCAGCTTACTTTTGCTCCGGAGCCTGCATAGACCGTCCCGGCTGTGTCGGCTCCGGCATGCCTACACTTAAAGAAGTCACGACCTCGCCATCCAGGAAGAAAGATACGGTTTCACCTACCTGGAGGTCATCCGGCGTGGCATCCGTTCCGTCAATCGTGATGATCGTATCATCATTGACCGTGATAGTCATAGTGTCACCGCTAAGGGTTAAGGTCATCTCATCTAACATATCTTTCTCGGGTTTCTGACCGTCCGGGGCTTCTCCAGTAGGTTTTTCGCCGTCCGGTGCCTGAGCATCAGACTTTTCCCCACTGGGTACCTCACCAGCGGGTGCATCTCCATTAGGAGTGCCTCCGTTGCCGTCTGGTGCCTGTCCGTCAGGCTTATCGCCTCTAGGTGCTTCGCCGCTGGGGCCTTCTCCAATAGATGCTTCCCCATCCGGGGTTTCCGGCTTCTCTGCCAGTGCAATGGAGATCACATTGCCGTCGATGGCTGTGATCTGACCGAGATAAGATTCCACCTTTTCTTCACCTGATTCTGTTGCCGCATTTTGTTCCACCGCGCTCTGTTCCGTCGTGCTCTCCGGTGCGATCGTCTCCTTCTGTTCTGCCGATTCACTTGCTGTGCTCTCCGTGCCCGCAGATGTTGTTCCTCCGCATGCTGTAAATCCGGTCATCACCATGGCAGCAGTCAACACTGCGCACATTACTTTTGTATTCACCTGGGGTAAATTCCATCTTCTCATCTTCTCATTCCTCCTGTTCCATTCATTCCTTAAAAAACTTGTGAATATTTACTTCCCCTTATCTGCCTCTTATGATAAAGGTCATCTGCGAAGGAATTGTGAGAAAAATGTGGTGATTCTGTGAATTTTTCAGGCATGACATTTCTGTCATGTGTACTATGTTGGAAGCGTCAGCTTACGTGTCGATTCTTCCGTTTTGTTGTAAATATCGAAGAAATGCGGTACAGCCTTCCAGGACATCATTGTAGGTCGTCCCAAACTCTCCCGTGTACCACGGATCCGAAATGTCCCGCTCCGATCCGGCATAAGATAAGAGCCTGGCTACTTTCCCATCCGGATCTCCGCCGAATATCCGCAGCATGTTGCGAATATTTGCGCTGTCCATACCGATCAGATAATCATATTCCGCATAATCTGCCTTCGTTACCTGCCTGGCCCGCTTCCCCTCGCAGGAGATCCCGTGCCTGGCAAGCTCCGCCTTCGCCGGCGGATAGACCGGGTTCCCGATGCCATTCCAGATCTCCTCTGTGCTGGTGGCAGCGGAAGCGATCTGAAAATGATCGGCAAAATTTGCGTCGGATACCAATTTTTTCATAACAAATTCTGCCATGGGGGAACGACAGATATTGCCGTGGCAGATGAAAAGTACTTTTATCATTATTGCATAACCTCGCAAGTCTTCAAAGTCAAGTTGGGACAACCCCATTATTCCTGCACTCTTTACAGTTATCACACAACATAATATCATCATTTTCATAGTCAATATAATGCTGACTACATCTTTCACATTCGGCAATATCATGATGCGCACCACAATTCAAGTACATACCTTCTTCTGCTAAATTTTCATTAATGCATATATGTTCTTCAAAACATTCATCACAATAACTTCTATTAGCACCATGAAAATTCCTCCGTCTTTCAGAGTTTCATACCTAATAAAATCTGCGTATTCAGTAACCGCAATAGTTTTTACCAATTTCGTACTTCCTCCATGCTCGCAATATGTTTATGCATAATCGGCATTTTCAAGATATTCTCTCAATTCTACGTTGTCTTTATACCTCTCAAGATTCATTCGATATTCTTCGATATATTTTCTGTGTTCAATAAAATTAATTCCTTTAATGTTGTCCTTCAACGATTTGAGGAAGTCAATTTTTTCCATAATTAGTGGAATTTCACTTCCCGACCATGAATAAGATGAAGGAAATAGAGGGATTTCTTTAAAATCTTCCGGATTCTTGTTTATTTTTAGGAATTCAAGAATATATTCCAATTTCCAATCCGGCAAGACATTTACAACCATCTCAATAAGCTTTTTACATTTTTTAAGTTCCAAGCTGGTTTCTCGTAATTTTTCAATCAACCAATATTTCTTTCGTTCCAATATGGTTTCGTCAGTTGTATTAGTAAACAGCATATCGGCCGGTTCTTTTATATGAAAGATCACGTCATCATCTATAAGAACCTTAAATGCATATTCCACACATTCACGCCACTTATCGTCCCCCCATATTAATTCAATGATTTTATGTTCATTTCCATCCCCGCACATAGTGTCTTTAGACTTAATCCAGTCGACATATTCATTCCATACTGTAGGATGTTGCTCAAATATCCTTTTAAAAAGTTTGCCATCATAATCAATATGGCAATTATTTTCTATGGCACTCATATAAATACTTGCTAATGCAATAATATCATTTTCAAAGAAATTAATAATTCCTTCAACAGCAACATCATCATACACATAACTCAAAAAATTTGCCGACATTTGGGGATTAGTCAATACCGCTTTTATTACCACTGCCTTAAGTTTACTATCGCGTTCACAATAACGAGCTACAACTTGTACTGCAGGGACTATAGGCTTATCCTTTGCCAAATTATTAAATACAAAGGTTTTATAATCATTAATAATCTTCTCATCTATAGTTTCTTCCGGCATGCATTCCCAAATAAATGCCATCCACTCGTCTTTCTTAGCAAACACTTCATTATTTATAAAACAATACGTAGCTTCATATCCAATATGATCAAGTAAATATTTTATTTGGCGGTATCCATTCAGGCTAAATGGAGCCTTAGCATCAAAATACGATTTAAGCACCTCCAAGTACAGCTCCGTATCACCTTCTATGATTTCAAAAACACAATTTAATCCTGCATTTAGATTCCATTGTTCCCTATCGCAGACTGCCTTTTCCAGAAACTTGCAAACACTAAATAATTCTTTGAAATCTTTCAAATCATATACACTTATTTCTTTTGAGATAGCTTCCTTACGCAATCGCTCATCTTCCTCTATTGTTCTACCTATCAAATGCTCACGAGTCAGCATTCTATAAATTCTGAACTCTGGATTTCGTGCAGCAATCATGTAGCGTTCGTCAATTTTTATGCCAAGTCGCTCAGCTTCTTTTTTGTATCTTGCAACAACCTTCGCATCAAAAAAATTCGGTGTATTCCTGTCAATTACACACTCATATATTGTATTAAAATCTGTCTGCAGATAATTCTTAGTGTCCTCTTCGTCCAATCCATTAAAATGAACTTCCGAAAGAATGCTATTAATAGTGTTATCATACTCTTCATTCTTACGTAAAATAGCCAAATTCTTCCATATTTGAGTTCGTATATCTGCTAATTCAGCAGTAAACCCCAATGTCATCCTCACAAAGTTGACTGATCTACTATTTCTAATCTCTTCTGTGAAAGATATTTCTGTTTTTAATGCATATTCTACAATCCTGTCTCTTATACACATCTCCGAGCCCACGAGACTAGCGCTCATCTCG
>ENA-UBCA01001584-UBCA01001584.1-human-gut-metagenome-genome-assembly--contig:-NODE-1584-length-10813-cov-21.966815_pt1 | contig 10813 bp, 9 predicted proteins | sample MGYA00244228_ERZ654716 | MGnify/ENA primary metagenome ERZ654716 (study PRJEB26926, sample SAMN06164557) | human gut metagenome | biome: ENVO:00009003; feature: ENVO:2100002; material: ENVO:00002003... | reverse complement strand
GCAGCGAGACCATGATGGCCAGCTGGTAGGCGTTGACGATCCAGATCGAGTCGGCCGCCGAGATACCCAGTTCCAGTCCGATGGTGGGCAGGGCGACGTTGGCGATGGCGCTGTCGATCACCGACAGCGAGACGCCGAACGCTACGGCCAGGATGGCCCACAGGCGGCGGGGCATCGGAAGCCCGTCGTAAGGTCGAATTATATGGGATGCAGCGTTCATTGCAGGGACAAAGATAATCTAATCGCGGCTCAATTCAAATTCGGGTCGGCCCGCAGGCCGGTTGCAGCCGGATCGGCCGGGTTGCGGGAAACGGCTCGCCGCCGGTTTCGGGGATGTTACTGACCGCACGTAGCGTGTCTGCCGCCGGATGCTGCCGCCTGCCGCCTCTCTCCGAGGTCTGCGTTTTGGCGGCACCCACGCCTCCGGCTGCTGCGGTGCGGGTTCCGGATGCCGCGGCAGTCGTCGGTGGCGGCCGTCTGCACTCCTCCCTTTTGTGTTTTTTGCCCTGTCCGTGCGGTTTCTGCCGCCCTCCCGTGCTGTAAAAAACGGAAGCCCGGGATTATCCGGGCCTCCGTCACACAACTATGAAATTTGAACTTTTTATTTTAAAAAATGAGGCTGTGTTCGTTTTAGGGATTGTCTGTATTGGGACTACCGGCGGCTGCTTTCGGGGACGATTTCGCCCTCGGGTTCGATGCCCTTGAGGTATTTGCCGAGGAATTTCTCCATCGCGCGATAGAAATCGAAGCGGTTCTCCTCGTTGTGGAAGCCATGTCCCTCGTTGTCCTTGACCATGTAGTCGACATGCACGCCGCGTTTGCGCAGGGCGTCGACCATCTGGTTGCTCTCGTTGATGTTCACACGGGGGTCGTTGGCGCCCTGTACCACCAGCAGCGGGGTTTTGATCCGTTCGGCGTTGAGTGCCGGGGAGTTTTCGCGCAGCATTTGGGCGTCCTTTTCGGGATTGCCGACCATCTCGTACATCATGTCGAGCATCGGTTTCCAGTAGGGAGGGATGGTTTGCAGGAACGAGAAGAGGTTCGATACGCCCACGTAGTCCACGGCGCAGGCATAGAGGTCGGGATCCTTGACGATACCCTGCAACGTGGCGTAACCGCCGTAGCTGCCGCCGTAGATGGCGATCTTCGAAGGATCGGCGATGCCCTTTTCGATCAGCCAGTTCACGCCGTCCGTAATGTCGTCCTGCATGGTCTGGCCCCATTTGCCGTAGGCGATTTCGGTGAATTTGCGCCCGAAGCCGGTCGAACCGCGGAAGTTCATCTGCAATACGGCGTAGCCGCGGTTGGCCAGGAACTGCACCTCGGGGTTGAATCCCCACGAGTCGCGGGCCCACGGGCCGCCGTGGGGGTTGACCACTACGGGCAGGTTCTTGGCGTTGTGAAGCGTCTTGCCGACGGGCAGCGTGAGGTATCCCTCGATTTCGAGGCCGTCGCGCGAGGTATAGGTGACCGGGGTCATCTCGGCCATCTGTTGTTCGTCGATCCACGGTGCGAGGTCGGCCAGCTTGGTCATCGTGTCGCTTTTCACGTCGTAGAAGTAGTAGGCGCCCATCGTGCGGTCGCCGCCCGCATAGACGATGTATTTGTCCTCGGCTTTGTTCGAACCGCCGATACCGATTTCATAGCCCCGCAGGTGCTTCTCCATCCGGCCGAGCATCTCTTCGGTAGCCTTGTCGAAGAAGTGGCGGGTCTTGCCCTTGTGCCCTTCGTACGACACGCCCAGCAGTTTCTTCTGCGCGTCGCTGTACCACAGGCCGCCGAGGTCGTATTTATCGTTGGTGTAGAGTTGTTCCAGCTCCTCGCAGGTCGCGGGATCCATCAGCACGAGTGCCGATTTGTCGCGCCCGAGGTTGGTGATGGCGTAAACCAGCTTGTTGTCCGGGGTGAAGGTGGCGAACGACACGCCCTCCTTGAAGTTGGTCGTCAGTACGGGGCGGAAAGGCTCGGCTTCGGTTTCGCGGTAGCGGATCTGCGTGTTCACGCCGTCGACGATGGCGTAGGCCACGCGCAACTTGCCGTCATGGTCGGTCAGCCAGCTCTGGATGTCGCCGGGATTCTCGCACAGCATCGTCATCTCGCCCGTGTTGAGGTTCAGGCGGTAGGGGTCGAAGATCATCGGGTTGCGCTGGTTGGTGCCGATGATCATCAGCGAGTCGATCTCCTCGAGCGGGTCGATGATCTGTGTCCGCACGCCCGGGATGGCCGTATAGGCCTTCGGGTTGCTGCCGTCGATGTCCACGCCGTAGAGTTGGAAATTCTCGTCGCCGCCCGTGTCCTTCAGGTAGAGGATGCGGTTGTTGTTGGCCCAGAAATACCCGGCCAGGTCGCGCTCTGTCTCCGAGGTGATGCGTACGGCATCCTTGCCGTCGACAGGTTGCACGAAGATGTTGCGGCGGCTTTCGTAAGGCGCCATATAGGAGAAATACTTGCCGTCGGGCGAGATCTGGTAACCCGTTTTTTCCGAGTTGCGGAAAAAGGTTTCCATCGGCAGCTCGGGGGCTGTCTTGGGTGCGCATGCGGCCAGCATGGCTGCCGTGGCGGCGAACATAAAGAGTTTTTTCATGGGTTATTCGTTGGAATTTTCGTTTTGTTTTTTCGAGCGCAAGGCATCCCGCCAGATGCCGCAGACCGAGAGGGTCAGCAGGATCAGGAGCGGTATGTCGCCGGTGTGCGATGCTCCGGGAAACATCAGGTGCGTGGCTACTTTGATTGCAAAGGCTGCCACGGCGATGAAAATGGCCAGGATGCGGATGACTTTTTCGATTTCCATAGTGGGTGTCTTTTTGTTTTTGACACTGCAAACTTACGAAAGAAATTTTGAAAAACAAATAAAATTTATTGTTTTTCGATAAAAATTTTATGATAAGCAGCTTTTCATCTGTCTGACCGCAGGGAAACCGTAACAAAAAAACGCCCGGAGGCGTTTTTCGTAATGGATATTGTCCCGACAGCCGGGTCTATTCCGCATCGACGAATTTGTAGAGCTGGTCGCCGCGGTGGATCGGTGTGTCGGTGTGCACGGCGCAAAGGGTGCCCTGTGCCACGGATTGCGCCGGGGTGCCGTCGGTGTCGTGCAGCTCGGCGAGCGTCTGTTCGGCGATGCCGGTGGTGGCACCCATGAAGAAAATCTCTTCGCCCACGGACAGCGGTGCGGCTTCGACCAGTACCTCGGCCACCGATATTCTCTTGTAGAAGTTCGTCACCTTGCCTACGTAGACCTTGCGCCGCGTGGCGGCCGAGCCGTAATGTTGGCTGTGTTCGGCCACGGGACGTCCGGCGTAGTAGCCCTCCCAGAATCCGCGGTTGAAGACCGTGGCGAGCCGCTCCTTCAGCCCGGCGGCCAGGGCGGGGGTGTAGGTGCCCGCTTCGATGGCGCGCAGCGCCTCGTCGTAACACGACACCACGCGCTTGACATATTCCGCGCCGCGGGCGCGTCCTTCGATCTTCAGCACCCGGACGCCCGCACCGATGAACCGGTCGAGGAAATCGACCGTGCAGAGGTCTTTGGGCGAGAGGACGTAACGCCCGTCGATGTCCAGCGCCGCACCGGTCTCCGTGTCCGTGACGGTGTATTTGCGACGGCATAACTGGCGGCAGGCGCCGCGGTTGGCCGAGCAGTTGGTTTCGTAGAGCGAGAGGTAGCACTTGCCCGAGATGGACATGCATAATGCACCGTGGGCGAACATCTCGATCCCGACCAGCTCGCCGCGCGGGCCCCGGATGTCGTTCTCGACGATCTGGCGGTGTATCTGCGCCACCTGTTCGAGCGTCAGCTCGCGCGCCAGCACCACCGTGTCGGCCCACTGCGAGAAGAACTTCACGGTTTCGGAATTCGAAATGTTGCTCTGGGTCGAAATATGCACTTCGACCCCGATGCGCCGGGCGTAGAGTATCGCCGCGAAATCGGTGGCGATAATGGCGTCGATGCCTTCGGCCTTGGCGCGGTCGATCACCTCGTGGACGGTCAGCATCTCGTCCTCGTAGACGATGGTGTTGACCGTGAGGTAGGTCTTGACCCCTGCGGCGTGTGCCGTGGCGACGATCTTCGCCAGGTCGTCGAGCGTGAAGTTCGCAGCCGATGCCGAGCGCATGTTGAGCTTCCCGACGCCGAAATATACCGAGTCCGCCCCGGCCTGTATGGCTGCGGCCAGTGCTTCGTAAGACCCTACGGGGGCCATGATTTCTATCTCGGAGCGTTGCATAGTGTCGTTTGCGGGGGGATGTCCCTGCGTCGTTTGCCGCAGGGGTGTTGGCGGAATCAGTTTTTGCGTCCCATCAGGCTCAGGGCGTATTCGCGCATCCGTTCCGTGCGGGATTTTTCGACCGAAAGGGTGTCGAGGATGCCCAGCGCCCTTTCGAAGCGCAGCGAAATCTGCTGTTCGGTGAGGCGTGGTATGTCGAGACGGTCGTAGACGGCTTTTATCGTGGCGATTTTCTCGGCGTCGGGCATCTGTGAGCGGTGTGTCGAGCGGAGCACTTCGCGCGTAGGTTCGTCGGCGCGGCTTATGGCCGTGATCATCAGGTAGGTCTGTTTGCCTTCGAGGATGTCGCCGCCGATGGCCTTGCCCAGCCTCTCATCGCCGTAGCTGTCCAGCAGGTCGTCCTGCAGCTGGAATGCCAGTCCCAGTTCGATGGCGAAGCGGCGCAGCTTGCGGCAGTCCTCCTCCGAAGCGCCGCCCAGCAGGGCGCCGATCGTGGTGGCCCCGGCCAGCAGCACCGAGGTCTTCAGTTCGATCATGTGCATGTATTCCACGACCGAAACCTTCGGCTTGCGTTCGAAATCCATGTCGTACTGCTGCCCTTCGCATACTTCGAGCGCCATGGTGTTGAACGTCGAGAGTATCTGCGGCAGCAGCTGCGCCGGCACTTCGCCCAGCAACCGGTAGGCGCAGATCAGCATAGCGTCGCCCGAGAGGATCGCCACGTTCTGTCCCCACTTGGCGTAGACCGAGGGTTTGCCGCGCCGCACGGCTGCATTGTCCATGATGTCGTCGTGCAGCAGCGTGAAGTTATGGAACACCTCGACGGCCGCGGCGGCCGGCAGGGCATGTTGTATCTTGTCGGTGAAGATGCCGTTGGAGAGCATCAGCAGCATGGGGCGCAGGCGCTTGCCGCCGCCCGCGAGCGAATAGCCGATCGGGGCGTAAAGTAGCTCGGGTTCGGCCGGGAACTCGGTTTGGGCCAGGTAATTTTCGATGGCGGAGAGCAGTTGCTCGTTCGTTTGCATAGTCTGACAATACTTTTGGATCGGAATCTGTCCCAAAAGTAGGAAAAAAGTTTGGAGTAGCCGAATTTTGGATTAACTTTGACCTGATAAATTCTAACCTTTAACCTGAACACGATATGAAAAAACTCGCTTTCGGCGTGGACATCGGCGGTATCAACACTGCGTTCGGCCTCGTCGACGAAAACGGCGACCTGTATGCCGAATCGGTCATTTCGACCAAGAAATACCCCAGTGTAGACGACTATCCGGCCTATGTCGAAGACCTCTGCCAGGCGATGCATGCACTGGCCGACAGTCTTTCGTTCGAGTACGAACTGACGGGTATCGGCATCGGCGCCCCAAATGCCAATTATCATAAGGGTACGGTCGAAAACCCCGCGAACCTCTGGAAATTCCGCGAAGGAGACCCCAATCCGGACGAAAGCCGCCGTATTTTCCCGCTGGCGGACGACATCCGGAACTGCTTCGGGGGTGTGAAGGTGCTCGTGACGAACGATGCCAATGCCGCGACGATCGGCGAGATGATCTACGGCAATGCCAAGGGCATGCGCGATTTCATCATGATAACGCTCGGTACGGGGCTCGGATCGGGTTTCGTCGCCAACGGCGAGATGGTCTACGGCCATGATGGCTTTGCCGGAGAGTTCGGTCATGTCATTGTCGAGCGTGACGGCCGCGAGTGCGGCTGCGGGCGTAAGGGCTGTCTGGAGACCTATGTTTCGGCTACGGGCATCAAGCGCACGGCATTCGAGCTGATGGCCAAAATGTCGGCCCCCAGCAAGCTGCGCGACATCGCTTTCGGCGCTTTCGACGCTTCGATGATCTCCGCGGCTGCAGAGCAGGGCGATCCCATCGCCCTCGAAGCCTTCCGTTTTACGGGCGAGATGCTCGGTCGTGCACTGGCCGACGTGGTGACCGTCACGTCGCCCGAGGCGATATTCCTCTTCGGCGGCCTGTCGAAGGCGGGCAAGCTGATCTTCGAGCCTACGCAGTGGTACATGGAAGAGAGCATGCTCTTCGTATTCAAGAATAAAGTGAAGCTGCTTCCGAGCGGTATTCAGGGTAAGAATGCCGCGATCCTCGGCGCTTCGGCCCTGATCTGGCAGGAAGAGAACAAATAATTCCGGCGGAAGGCCGGGCGACGGGCATCGCTTCGGTGCACCCAGGCGGGAAACGGGCGGCGGGCCCGGGCTGCCTTGTCTTGTCGGTGTCGTTTCCGGATTCCGGATGAAAAGAATGCCGGCGGAGTTCACACTCCGCCGGCATTTCCATTGTATACCGGCTGCCCGGTCTTCCCGTGAAGGGCTATTTGTTGTAGGCGGTCAGCATCCAGACCATCTTCTCCTGCTCCTTCAGGTAGTCGCTCATCAACGCCACGGTAGCCTCGTCACCGGCCTCCGAAGCCAGTGCGAGCAACTTGCGTTCCTCGCCGATAAGATAGCTGTAAGTGGTGAGGATATGCCCGATGGCCTCATCGCCGCGTGTTACGCCGGAAATCTCCTTGACCTTGGCGACCCTGAGGTATTCGCTGAACCTGTTTTCGGGCTTGCCGCCCAGCATCAGGATGCGTTCCGCGATCTGATCGGCCTTTTCGGCAGTATCGTCGTACAGCTCTTCGAACTTGCCGTGCAGGACGAAGAACCCGTGCCCTTCGATATCCCAGTGGAAACCCCGCAGGTTGGTGTAAAATACTTGAAAGTCGGCCAGCAGCGAATGCAGCGCCGATACTACGCCCTGTACTTTCTTCTCGTCCAGGTGCAAATAATCCAGTGTTTTCATAATCGTTTTTATTTTAATAGTTTGCATATCATATGATTCCCTTGATCCGGTCTTCCGAGGCCGACAGGGCCGCCTTGGCCCCTTCGCCCATTGCGATCACGATCTGTTTGTAACGTATATCCGTCACATCGCCTGCTGCATATACGCCGGGTACCGACGTGCGGCACTCCTTGTCGGTGAGGATTTCTCCCGCGCGGTTGGTGTCGAGGATGCCGGCGAACAGCTTGCTGTTGGCCGAGAGGCCGATCTGGACGAATACACCGTCGAGCGGCAGCCGTTTTTCCGCTCCCGTCGAGCGGTCTTTCATGCGCAGGGCCGTCATGCGGCTGCCGTCGCCTTCGACCTCGAGCGTCTGCACGTTCGTATGTACCTCTACATTGGGGAGCGTGCGCAGCTTCTCCTGCAATACCTGGTCGGCCTTGAGGGTCTCCATGAATTCGAGAACCGTCACCGAAGCGCAGGTGCCCGCCAGGTCGATTGCGGCCTCGACACCCGAATTGCCGCCGCCGATCACGGCCACGTGTCTGCCTGCGTAGAATGGCCCGTCGCAGTGGGGGCAGAAGGCTACGCCGCGGCCGATATACTCTGCCTCGCCCGGCACCCCGAGCCTGCGCCACGAAGCTCCCGTGGCGACGACCAGTGCCGGGGCGCGGAAAACCTCCCCGCCTTTGGCATGCAGCTCCCGGATGCCGCCGTCTATGTCGAAACGCTCGATGCGGCGGTTGTCGCAGATGTCGATCCCGTAGGCCTCCATGTGTCTGCGCAGGTCGCCCGCGAGCTCTGCTCCGGTCGTGCGCGGCACCGAGATCAGGTTTTCGATGCCTACCGTTTCATTGACCTGTCCGCCGACCTTTTCTGCCACGACCGCCACGCGGAGCCCCTTGCGGGCTGCATAGATCGCGGCCGAAGCCCCGGCGGGGCCGCCCCCGGCGACCAGCAGGTCGTATTCGCGCACGTGGGGCGTTATGCCTGTGTCCGAAGTGCCGAAGCGCTCCTCGAGTTTGTCCAGCAGTTCGGCCAGCGAGCCGCGGCCGACGTGGATCAGCTCTTCGCCGTGGAAGACCGCCGGCACGGCCTGGATATTCAGCCGTGCAACCTCCTCGGGGAACAAGGCTCCGTCCACGACCGTATGGGTGATCCGGGGATTGGAGAGCGCCAGCAGGTTGAGCGCCTGTACCACATCGGGGCAGTTGGTGCAGGTGAGCGACATGTAGGTCGTCAGCGCGATCTGCCCGCCGAGCGCCCCGATCCGTCGGCGCGTCGCTTCGTCGGGCAGGTTTTTGCCCTTGCCGTCAGCGTTCAGCACGGCCAGTATCAGCGAGCTGAATTCATGGCCGTTGGGCACCGCCCGGAAGTGGATGCCGGTGTCCTCCTCGTTGCGCAGAAGCCGGAACTCCAGTCCCTGCCCGTCGGTGATTCGACAGCCGATCTTCGCGGAACAGGCGGCCGTCTCTTCGAGCAGCTCGAGCAGCTCTCCGCGCGACGCATGGCCGGGGTCGGCCGTGACGTCGAACACGTAGGAGGCTTCCAGCCCCTCGAACAAGCGGAGCAACTGCTCCCTGAGTGCATGATCCAGCATGGCCCTTAGATTTTACCTACCAGGTCGATACTCGGTTTGAGCGTCTCGGCGCCCTGCTGCCATTTGGCGGGGCATACTTCACCCGGGTGTGCCTCGACGAACTGTGCCGCGGCGACTTTGCGCAGCAACTCCTCTGCATTGCGGCCGATGCTGTTGTCCTGAATCTCCACCAGCTTGACCTTCCCCTCGGGGTTGACGACGAACGTGCCGCGGTAGGCTACGCCTTCTTCCTCGATCATGACGCCGAAGCCGCGCGAAAGTACACCCGTGGGGTCTGCGAGCATCGGGTAGTTGATTTTGCGGATGCTTTCCGAAGTGTCGTGCCAGGCTTTGTGTACGAAGTGGGTGTCGGTGCTTACCGAGTAGACCTCCACGCCCATGGCTTTGAACCGGTCGTATTTGTCGGCCATGTCCACCAGCTCGGTGGGGCACACGAACGTGAAGTCGGCCGGGTAGAAAAAGAAGATCGCCCATTTGCCTTTGAGGTCTTCGTTCGTGACCGTTACGAATTTGCCGTTGTGGTAGGCCTGAACCTTGAATTCGGGTACCGTTGAATTGATGATTGATGTCATAGCTGTACTTTTTTATTTATGTGAATATTTTTTGCTGCTTTAGTTTTCTTCCTCTTTGTTGATACAAAAATAGGGGAAATCTTTGTATAAATCAAATTGATAATGTTTATGTAGTTATAGTTAAAATCTATGATAGTGCTTTTACCGCGCTCCGGCCTGTGTTTTGCCGTTGCCCGTAGATTTTATAAAAGTACGGAGCCCGGCGTATCCGTGCAATCGCAATTTCAGGGGAATTTTCCCCGCCCGATACCCGTTATTGGGGATATGCGCCGGAATCCGGAACAGGCGGGGCCGGGAACAGGATCGGAGTGCCCGGGGCAGTCGGGATCGCATCATGCGGGAATCCGGAATAAGGATTCCCGCAGGCCGCCGGGGTTTTCCCGGTGCCGGGAGCGGGGTGCCTGCAATACGAAAGCCCCGGAGCGTTAACTCCGGGGCTTGGGCTCTCCTCCCGCCTTGGGTGCGGGGTGTTCCTGTTTTATCGCATCGCGATCTGCGAGGTTCCGATCAGGCGGCCGTCGCAGAACAGTTGTACGGTGTAGGCACCAGCGGCAAAGCCTGTGCTGTTATAGTAGATACCCACTTCGAGATCCTGGTTCTGGTAGTCCACTTCGCGCATGGCCGAATAACTCAGGCGTTCGCCCTCGAAATCGAAAGTCGGCATGGCCTCGGTCGTCAGCACATAGCCGTCGGGCGAGGTGATACGGACGTAGACGGTCTTTTCGCCCGGTGTCGCCAGCTCGTTGGCCGTCAGTACGAAATCCACGCGCAGGCGCGCGGCATTCTTGATCCTCGATACGGGTTTGCTGTTGGCGTTGAGCGCCGAGAGACGGATGTCGCGGGCGCGGATCACGGCGCCGACACGTACCTTGTTGTCCAGTTCGGCAGCCTTCTCCTCGGCCATTTCGGCGCGCAGCTTCGCCGACGAGATCTCCTTGCGGTAGGTTACGTTCTCGTTGATGAGTTTTTTGTTGAGCGTATTGAGCGAGTCGATCTGGCGGATGTAGCTCTTCATGACCGTGCGCAGCGTACCCACCTCCTTTTCGTACTGTTTGATCTTGGCCAGGTTCCATGAACGCTCCTTTTTCAGGCGCGTCATCAGCGAGTCTGCGCGGTCGCGTTCCACGTTGAGGTTGGCAGAGATGCTGTCGTTGGTCACCTGCAGGTTGTCGTAGTCGGTCATCAGGCGTCCCAGGTCGTTCTGGATCGAGTCGCGGTCGGCCTGCAGCAGCTGGTTGTCGACCATCTGCTGGCGGTGTATGCTGAAATAAAGTACCGAAAGCGCCACCAGGATCACCGAGAGGATGATGATGACGATGCGGTAGCCGCGGATGGATTTTTCCGGGACGGGCTGCGACGCCATGTAATCGTCGTCCTCGAATTCCGAGGGGTCGTACCCTTGCTTATTTTCTTCCATAAAAACAGTTTTTCAGTGTCGAATTTACCTGATTGTTCGCCGGGTCAGGGTTATCCTGAGGCAAAGATAACAAAATTTTTATTTTATGAGGCTCGTCATCGGGTATTTAAGCCCCTTGTAGCCCGAAATATAGGCATTGATGCTGCCTACGCGGACGGGCGACTCGATGTAAAGCGGGATTTTGTTCTCGTCGTCCGAGATCCATAGCGTGAAGACCG
>ENA-UBCA01001583-UBCA01001583.1-human-gut-metagenome-genome-assembly--contig:-NODE-1583-length-10823-cov-5.630665_pt1 | contig 10823 bp, 10 predicted proteins | sample MGYA00244228_ERZ654716 | MGnify/ENA primary metagenome ERZ654716 (study PRJEB26926, sample SAMN06164557) | human gut metagenome | biome: ENVO:00009003; feature: ENVO:2100002; material: ENVO:00002003... | reverse complement strand
TCTACACGTAAGGAGTCGTCGGCAGCGTCAGATGTGTATAAGAGACAGGAATTATTCTTGCTAAAAATGAGATTGCGAAGAAGTATAATATAAAAACAGGTGAGGCAATCTGGCAGGCAAAACAGAAATGTCCCGACCTCATAACCGTTCCTCCCCACTTTGATTTGTACAAGCGATTTTCAAAAATGGCGAGGAGAATTTACAGTGAATACACCGACAAAATCGAGCCGTTCGGACTTGACGAGGCATGGCTTGATGTTACCGACAATAAGAATATGAACGGCAAAGAGATTGCACTCGAAATTAATCGCCGTATAAAGCAGGAACTCGGAATAACCGTAAGCATCGGAGTCAGCTTTAATAAAATTTTTGCCAAATTCGGAAGTGACTATAAAAAGCCTGACGCTATAACGGAAATCACACGGAAAAATTACAGAGATATTGTGTGGAACTGTCCTGCAAAAGACCTTTTGTATGTTGGCAGAGCAACGGGCAGAAAGCTTGAATCTATCGGCATTTATACGATTGGAGATATCGCAACCGCAGATGTTACACTGTTGCGGTCATATCTTGGAAAATGGGGCGACCTAATTTACGGCTTTGCAAACGGATACGACTCTTCCCCTGTTGCCCATATGAACGAAAACAGCGAGGTAAAGTCAATCGGTAACTCAACCACAACTCCGAAAGATATGGTAACCTTTAACGATGTAAAACAGGTTATATTCGTTTTGTGTGACAGCGTTTGCAGAAGAATGCGTGAACAGGGATTTATGGCAAAAACGGTTTGCATTACGATTCGTGACAACGAGCTGATGTCATTTAACCGACAGCACACAACGGAAATCCACACAAATCTTACAAAGGATATAACAAATACGGCTATTGAGCTTTTCAAAAAAAGCTATAAAATGGAAAAGCCGCTGAGAAGTATCGGGGTAAGCGTTACGGATTTTATTCACGATGATCAGCCGCATCAGATGAGCCTTTTGCGTGATGAAAAGCGACTTATTCAGAACGAACAGCTTGACAAAACACTTGACAGATTAAAAAAGCGATTCGGCAATTATGCTGTTCGCCCTGCCGTTTTGCTCGATGACAAGGAGCTTTCGGATTTTAACCCAAAGGAGGATCATACAATTCATCCTGTCGGATATTTATGATAACGATGCATCTTAGGCGAAAAATTAAAGATGTTTCTCTGATTTTAATGGAGGTAACAAGCTATGAAAAAGTATGTTAAAGTTACTGCCACATTTGATTGTGACGGAGATCTTATCCCCGAATATATTGTGTGGGATGACGGAAGGAGATACCGCATTGACAAAATTTCCGATGTGCGGTATGCGGCGTCTCTCAAAGCAGGCGGTGCGGGAATACGCTACACCTGCCATATCCTCGGCAAAGAACGATATCTGTTTTTGGAGGAAAACAGGTGGTTTGTCGATGCCAAACAATAAGCGGAGGATTATATGCATAAGGTCAAAGCAAAGGGAATTTTATCTGCCGCAAACGGCATGAACATTTACAGAGGATGTCAACACGGATGCATTTATTGTGACGCACGCAGTAAATGCTATCAGATGAATCACCGATTTGAAGATATTGAGGTGAAAGAAAATGCCCCGGAATTGCTTGAAAACGCTTTAAAAAGGAAACGCAGAAAATGTATGATTGGTACGGGTGCGATGAGCGATCCGTACATTCCCCTTGAAAAAGAACTGAAACTGACACGAAGATGTCTTGAAATAATCAACCGCTACGGATTTGGTGTAACTGTACAGACAAAATCGGCATCTGTTATGAGAGATATTGACCTGTTTACGAAAATAAACGATAAAAGCAAGGCTGTGTTACAGATGACGCTTACAACGGCAGACGAAAGCCTTTGCAGAATAATTGAACCGAATGTTTCCGTTACTAAAGAAAGATTTGAAACGCTCAAGGCATTTCATGAAAACGGTATTCCGAGTGTTGTGTGGCTTTCTCCGTTTTTACCGTTTATAAATGATACAAAAGAAAATATCGACGGACTTTTAAAGTATTGCATTGACGCAAAGGTTCGTGGAATAATATGCTTTGGCATAGGTCTTACTCTGCGTGACGGTGACAGAGAATATTTTTACAGCCGGCTTGACAAACACTTTCCGAATATGAAAGAACGATACATTTATACATACGGAAATTCATATCAGCTTACAAGCAGTAACAATAATGTTCTGATGAACAGGATTTCAGAAGTTTGCAGAAATCACGGAATTATGTTCGGAGTTGAAAATGTGTTTTCGTATTTGCATAAGTTTGAAAGCAAAACCGAACAGCTAAGTCTGTTTGACGGAATATAGAAAAATAAAAAAGATATACGGCAGAAAATTTTACCGTATATCTTTTGTTTTTTAAGTATTCACTGTTTTACAAATGTGATTTCATAGTCGTTATATTTAAGCACAACAGCCGAAACTTTACCGTTCTTTTGTGTGAGTATGGCGGAAGTATTTGTTCCGTCATCAAATGACAAATTGACTTTGTCCGAAGCTGACACGGTATATTTTCCGCTGTGAGTTCCGTCATCCGGACTTCCCGGCGAAAGCCATAAAGTAAAAGTGCCGTCATCGGAAAATGACACAGAACCCTGATAAGCGCTGTAATTTGTGTTGTAAACCTCACTCATTTCAACCTCATCACCGCTCGCATTCTTTGCACCTTCGGGAACCCATGCAGATGAGGTAAGCTCGGCGGTTACTGACGGTGAAAGCACATTAACGGCAACTATTGCCGCAATAATAAATATGCAGGCGGCAATAACCGATGAAACGATTGCTGTTGTTTTCTTTTTCTTATTCTTCTTTTTTACAGCCCTGTTAGCCTCAAATTTTGCATAGTCAGGCTTTTTAACAGATTTCTTACTCATTTAATCACCGATATTTTACTTAAAGGATACAATAATTCCGCCGTAGTTTACGGTAATTTCAGCAGGAACATCACCGTTCCATTTGGTTACGGCAGCAATAACATTTTTATCGTTGGAATATGTTATTACAACGGAGTCGCCCTCAACTATGTACGCACCTGAATTTGCCGAGGCACTTGTGATTCCGTCAATGAATGTTCCGTCCTCATTAAAAGTAAATCCGCCGCCTGAATAAGCAGAGCCGAAAAGATCTCTCAAAGAATATTCTTCAGAAGAATTTTCATCTTTTGCATAGTACGGAATAAGAGTTGCACTGAATTTTGGCTTTTGCTTCTCTCCGCTGATTGTCGGAACAACAATTTCACTGTCATTTGAAGATGTTTCGGCTGTGTATCCCTGTTCTGTCGGCTCTTGTGAAGCTTCACCCGATTTGGTTGCAGGCTGTGTGGTTTCGGATACAGAGTCGGAAACATTCTGTGTTAAGTTTGTATTACCGATGGTTGTTGAAGCAGCCACAGTCGGTACTGTTGTTGCCGAATTATTATTTTTACCCGAAAGATTCATAAACAGGATAACCGCACCTGCAATTACTGCAACAAGTACAACAACACAAATAATTATTATCAATGATTTTTTTGAACTTTTAACTGCGTGTTTACCGCTCATTTTGCGTTCTTCCTTTCTTCAGCCTCTTTTTTAAGCTTTAAAAGATAACTTCTTTTCATCATTTTTCCGTTATAGAAAATAAATTCATCACCGTCAGCCGATTCATCAATTTCAAGATCCGAATAATCTTCTACGACAGGCTCTTCATCATCACGGAACTGACCTTTGCGTCTGTTCTCCATTTTCTTATCAATTGTTTTGCTCTTTGAATCCTTGTCAACAATCATTGAATACATATTCTTATAAACTGCAGAATTGATTATAAAAGATAAAATTGACGGAACAATGAACAATGCAAGAACAATTGTGAAAATGATGAGCAGTACCGGAGTAAAACTGCACATAAGCACTGTTGCACAAACGAGGAATAAAATAAAAATTCCGAAAACTGCAAACAGATTGTGTTTAAGCTCACCGACTGTCATAAGTGCGCTGTTTTTGTAAATATCCTTCATCTTGATATCAAAAGTAACCGTCATAGGCGGAACATAGAAGAACATAAACAGAAAGAAAATTGCAATTAAAATACAAATAACAAGCGGAACATAAAACATTCCGTTCTTTGAACCGAGTCCGAGATAAAGGACAATTGAGTAGTAGCTGATAAAAACAGCGGCATACATCACAACGCCGTGTATGAGGAATCTGAGCAGATTTTCCTTTATTCCGCCGATGAAATTTGAGAAAACATCAACATTTTCCTCTCCCCTTACCATATGGGAAGTAACCTGAGTTACGCCGGCATAAAACGGAAAAAGCGGAATTATCGTAAGAAAATATATAAACATTGAATTAAGACCCGTAAGGGTATTAATCAAAAAGAAAATTCCGAATATTACGGCAAACGGCAATGCAAAAAGCACATTCGTTAGCAAAAGTCGTGGTAAATTGTGAAACAATGACGAGAAAAATCCTGTCAATGCTACAGCGTTCTTTTCCGATGCCATAGCGCCCTCCAAAATTAAAAACTGAACGCTCCCGAAAACAAGCACCACAAAGCCGTGTCCAGCAAGGTTGAACAAAAGGTCATTATTAGTGCCGAAACGGATCGAGAACAAAAATCAATCACCTCATTTTTCAAAGAATTTGTTTGATGAGAATGACCGATTAAGCTGAAAAACATCTGTTTTGAAATTTCAAAAGCATATGCCGACAGCTTTACAAGTGCCAGACAGAACAAAAATGTTCCCGGCAACACAACAAGCAGATAAAAACCTGCTCCTTTAAGTGAATATGTAATAATAAGATATGCCGCAGTAAGTCCTGTTCCAAAGCCTTTAAATGCTGAAACAAACGGCAAAAACGGTATTCCCCACGGTGCAAGTCCCAAGAGGAATACAACCGTGAGAAATATAAAATCAGATGCAAAGCAGGCACAAAATGTGCTGACGGCATTCTGACCGAGCCTTGCATCAAGATTTGTAGTAAACAGAAAATCAAGGGAATCAAGCATTTGCTTATCGGCTTTTGATGCATAAATTGAACCGAAAACAAGTCCGGTAAGAAAAGCCGAAACAAAGATAAGCACCACGGAATACCGCCTTATAAAAAATCTGACATCAGACGGTGAAATTCCCTTTGATCTGCGAAAAAGATAACGCTTTTTAAAAGAAAATACAATGCTTTTCATAAAATACATTCCTCTCATTGGTTGTCCGTTAAAATATATGAGGAATGTATTCATTTTATGTTAAGGCAAAATTATTTGCCAAGCTCCTCTGCCCTCTTTGTACAAGCGTCCATGCCGTCAAGAACAGCCTCATAGAAGCCGTGTTCTTTAAGCTTATCCATAGCGGCAATTGTTGTGCCTCCCTTTGAGCAAACCCTGTCTATGAGTGTTTCAACAGGCTCACCGCTGTCACGGAGCATTGCTGCCGAACCCTCAAGAGTTGCACAGACAAGGTTCATTGCCTTGTCATAGTCGATTCCGCAATTCTTTGCGTAATCAGCCATAGCCTTTGCAAAAAGATAAATATAAGCAGGGCTGCTGCCGTTTACCGCAATTATTTCATTCATATGGCTTTCGTCAATATATTCGCAAACACCGCTGCCTGCAAACATATTGTAAACGATAGTTTTGTCATCATCGCTGATATTCTCAGACGGACAAAGGGCTGTTGCACCCTTTTTGAGCAAGAGAGGCGTATTAGGCATAACCCTTACAACAGGGCAGTCACACTCAAGACCTTTTCTTACATATGCAATAGATATGCCTGCGGCAATTGACACTACGGTTTTGGCTGTTGTAATGCTGTTTTTGAGGGACTCAAGAACTTCAGGATAATTCTGCGGCTTGACTGCAAGAACAACAATTGAACTGTTCTTTGCAATTTCATCGGCAGATGTCATTACATTTGCACCCATATTTTTCATAGCGGCACACTTTTCTTCGCTTACATCAAAAACATTGATAAAATCAGCCTTGCCGTCGTTTTGTGCCATAAGTCCTTTTATAATGGCTGTTGCCATATTGCCTGCGCCTATGAAACCTATTTTTTTCATTTTAAGACCTTCTTTGCAAAAATTAATATCAGATACCGAAACTCGGGTTTGAGTAACATGAGAAATGGAATTTGTGATAATTGTGCTGACCGTCACGGTCATAATCGCCGTAGAAGAAGGTTTCCGCCTCGTCAACCCTTCTGTACAAAAGTCCCCAATAGCAAGAACCTGCCGCATGGTGGTACTGCAAAAGTGCATCAATAAAGTTCTGCTTATTGACATTATTCAAATCTCTTGAACCGCCCGAAGCAGAAACATAATCCTTGTGGATATATCCTGTTGTGCCGTTTGAAAGCTTAACTTTATACCAGTTTGTGTTATAACGCTTGCCGTCAACAAATTTAAGTTTTGTTCCGTAGTTCATACGGGTAACAACGGAGTAGTTAGTTCCTGCACCTCTTCTGAGGTTTACATCTGAACCTGTAACCGTACCCGAAGCGCCTGCTTTGATAGTACCGCTTGAACCTGTGTTCAAGAGAACAGACTGAAGTTCGGAATCATTGTAGAACACACCGCTGCCTACATTGTATGCAAAGCACACAAGTGCGTCAAACTGTCGCTGATTGAACTTTATGCCGTTGTTTACAAGGTAGGAATTTGTCGTGGTGGTATATCCGCCCTTGTTCACGGTCTGGCAAAGATAAGCATATGCCTGATTTGAAGTTATGTTGTTGTAGAACTGTTCGCCTGAAATTACAACCTTACCGTAACCGAGTGTAGGATCGGTTGTAATGCTGTCTGCTGTGACTTTTGAGAGAAATCCCTCATAGTTTGCAATAAGCTTGATTACCTCGTCACTCGCTCTGCGCTCGGCACAGGCTGTGGTGGTTTTATTGGTTGTTGAGGTTACAAACACCTCGCCCTCACCGCCGCCTGCCGTGGTGTAATACTTTGATTCGGTTTTAAATTTAGAATATGCTTTTACAGACCATTTGCCTGATTTTGAAAGCTTTTGTGTACCTGTCCAGATATAGGAGTTACCGTCTTTAACCTTATTTTTTGCGGTGACCTTATAAGATGTTGAACCGTTTGTAACTACAAAATACACGCCTACCCTGTCTGTGTCGGTAATAGCCTTAAAGCTTACATTTGAATTAAGCGGAGCGGAGTTTGGTGACGCATAGCAGAAACGCACGCTTTCCCTCGGCATAACATGGATAAGACAGGTTGCCGCACCGTATGATGTTGAGGCAGTGATTGTTACATAGCCCTTGCCTACCGTGTCAACAACACCGTTCTTAACTGTTGCGATTTTCGTATTTGAACTTGACCATGTGACACCGCTTGTTCTTGATTTCAAAAGCATTGACTTCTGCCACGAAAGATTTACATTACTGTTGGATATATTTACCGATGAGCCGGATTTTACGGTAATTTTGCAGGTTGCAGAATGCGAACCGCTTTTCGCAGTAATTGTTGCAGAGCCTGCTTTCTTGGCTGTTACAATACCACGAGAGTCAACGGTTGCAACGCCTGTATTTGAGCTTGACCATGAAACACTTCCGGACGCTGTTGCAGTAATTGCAAATCTGTTGCCTGTGAAAATTGATTTGCTTGATACGGAAAGTTTAACAGATGAACCTGTTGACGGTTTTGTGGTTGTAGGCCGAGTCGTTGTAGGCTGTGTCTGACCGTTCATCTTAACATAGTCTTTCTTTACATAGCCTGTTTTTGAATTTGATTTAAGCTTAATATTATACCAATCATTGTTATAAAGCTTTGTGCTTACAAAAGTAACCTTTGTATTTACTCTCATACAATCAACAACCGAATAGCTTGTACCGGCACCGCTTCTGAGATTTACATAATCGTCTGTTATATAACCACTTACAGTTGACGCTGACGCAGTCGGCTGAGTTACAGGTTTAGTTGCCTTTGTTGTAGGTTGTGTTGCCTTTGTTGCAGGTTGGGTTGAACTGTTCATTTTTACATAGTCTTTTTTTATGTAACCTGTTTTAGCAGTTGAAGTAACCTTAACCTTATACCAGGCGGAGTTGTAGAGTGAAGTGCTAACAAAAGTAAGCTTAGTGTTCTTTCTCAGGCAACCAACAACAGAATAATTTGTGCCTGCTCCGCTTCTGAGATTCACATAATCGTCAGAAACATAACCTGTTACGCTTGATGCCGTTGTCGAAGAACTTACGGCAACATATTCCTTTGTAACATAGCCTGTCTTTGAATTTGATTTAAGCTTGATTTTGTACCACTTTGAGTTATAGAGCTTTCCGTCAACAAAAGTAAATTTTGTGTTCTTTGCCATACAGGTTATAACCGAATAATTCGTGCCTGCACCGCTTCTCAGATTTACATACGACGCATTTATATAGCCTGATGCGCCTGCTGATACGCTTGCGGAAACCTCCTCGGTTGATTGAGCCGCATTAGCCGAAAATGCAGTTATTGCAACAGCACCTACCGATACTGCCATAAGAACCACAAGGGCTATGCAGACTATGCGAACAAACAATTTTTGCTTTTTCATTTAAGTACACCTTCTCAAAACTTCTTTGAATTATAATTACTTGTGAAAATTACCGAATATTTTTCCTCTTAATCTGCGAACATACTGCATAACAAAGACGGTAATTGCATAATCATAGAGCAAAAAGAAAATATTTCCGGCAATCAAAAATGCCCACGGAACATAAAAACCGAAAACGGTAAATTCATCTGTCGGAATTGACAACAGCCATGTTGCGACAAAGAACGAACCGATGGCGGCAACATTAAATACCGCAAACTTGAGTATGTATTGAACTGCCCTGTTTTTGATTTTAAATTCAAAAGCACCCTTTAAAATCGGATAATAGCCAAAAAGTGCAATGAAATATATAACAGCCTCTTTATCGCCGGCAAGAAGCGTTGAAAGCACGGCAGTTACACAAAACACACCGATTGCCCATCCATAACCGTATTCAACAACTATGCAGGAAATGAGAATTCCTGCAAGACAGGGCAAAGCGTATGTTCCGATTGGAACAAGAGATGTCATCATCATAAAAACGAGTGAGAGCGCCGCAATAATTCCGCAAACCGCAATACGCATTGTCCCCTTTTTGATACCGTTTTTCTTCATATTAACATCCCATTCTGCAACAATCACACAAGCAGTTTGCACACATCATTCCTGCACAAATATCACAGAAGGATGAACCTGTTGCGTTAGGATTTGTTTGAGTGTAACCGCCGTAGTTGTATGCCCTCTGGCTCTGCATATTGTTAAGAGCGGCTCGGTATTCCGTGTTGTTGGGGTCCATATTGCACGCAGTTGTGAAATATGAAAAAGCCTGTTCAGACCAACCTCTGCGGTATGCAATCATGCCCTTGAGATAATGCCATTCGGCGGTTCTCATTGACTGTGCTGTGTTTTCAAGAATCTGATCGGCCTGATCAAGAAGTCCTCTCTGAATGTAAATTCTTACATTGTAGAACTGTGAGCTTGAAGAATTTGCGTTATAGGACGAACTGCCTGTTGAGCCTGTACCCTTACCCTTCTGACGCATCTGATTAATCATATCGTATGCCTCATTAATCTCCTTCATTTTCTGCTCCGCAACATCCGCAAGAGGACTGTCGGTGTAGTTATCGGGATGATATTTTTTAGCAAGGTTTCTGTACGCTGCTTTTACTTCTTCATCGGTAGCTGTTTCAGACACACCGAGAACCTCATAAGGATTATTCATTATTGACCTCCGTATCAAGTTTGCTTGTTACTCTGTTTTGTGATGCAGGGAATCCCAAAAGCATCATATTATCTAAAATTCCCTTAAAATCGGTAAAGTTCAAAAGATTGTAGGCATCATATGCCCTTGCAAGTGACTGATTCAGCACCGCTTTTATAAAATCCGATGATTTTACCTCACCTGTTTTCTTGTTTACAAACGGATTAAATCCGTTTGATTTGATATCTTTTTCTATATCATCTGCGGCATCGACAAGATAAATCCACCTGCCGATATGATAGCCGAATTCATAGAGAACTCTTTTTTGAATTTCATCATGAGCCTCAGCCGACAATACAGCAGCGAGCATTAATGCCGTTGGATGAGCCGACATATCTACAGACGGCTTTTCCGAATGTTCTGCATCATACTGCATCTTCATCATATCAGAAACCGCTTTGTCCATATCGGGATACTTATCTGCCGCCTTTTTCCTCTGATGAGAAAAGAAAGGCTTTATGATTCTGCACAACAGCTTTTTAAAAAATCCGCTGTCCTGAATATCATCAATAATTTTATAATAAACCGATATCATTGAAAATGCGGCAGCCTTTCTGTATGCGTCACCGGAATCTGTTGCAAACTTGCATTTTTTAAGAGGATTACAGGTGCATCTGCCGTCTTTAAAGCCTTTGCATGAACGGTTAAGCGACATTAAAAGCATTGCATAAAATGTGCAGTCATAGCTTAGCGTAAATCTTGTAAACACGGAGTAATCCTTACCCATTTGCCTGCAAAGACCGCAATACACAGCCTTATAAGCCTCGGATTCACGAACAAGCAGTTCGCTCTTTTGAATCTGCAAATAACCAAACACGGATTTTCTCCTTTATACAATAATACATAGTATATTGTACAACAAAACAGAGTTAAAAGCAACAGAATAACGGTATATTCTTTGGATAATCAGCCAAAATGAGCTTATTAACGGGAAATGTTGCAAAAATTTTCTTCTCATATTATAATCATAGTGCAGATGTTCTCTTCTGTTAAGAATCTGTCTCTTATACACATCTGACGCT
>ENA-UBCA01001581-UBCA01001581.1-human-gut-metagenome-genome-assembly--contig:-NODE-1581-length-10828-cov-5.011232_pt1 | contig 10828 bp, 10 predicted proteins | sample MGYA00244228_ERZ654716 | MGnify/ENA primary metagenome ERZ654716 (study PRJEB26926, sample SAMN06164557) | human gut metagenome | biome: ENVO:00009003; feature: ENVO:2100002; material: ENVO:00002003... | reverse complement strand
ACGAGATGAGCGCTAGTCTCGTGGGCTCGGAGATGTGTATAAGAGACAGTTGACGGGGAAGCGGTAGTCCATGATGTAAGCTTCTCACTCACACCGGGCGAAATCCTGGGGCTTGTAGGAGAATCCGGAAGTGGTAAAAGTACACTGATCAAAGCTGCTATGGGACTTCTTGGTTCAGGAGGCCTGGTAACCAGAGGCGACATCTGTTATATGGGACAGAATATTCTGGATATTTCAGAGAAGGAAAAAAGAAAAATCCGGGGGGCAGGAATCGGCATGATTTTTCAGGATGCAGGAGCCTCTCTTTGCCCTATCCGTACGATTGGTGACCAGATTTATGAGAGTATGCGCGCCCATAAGAAAGTGAGCAGAAATGAAGCAAAGGATCGTGCCATGGAATTGTTTGAAAAGCTGAATTTTAAAGACAGCCAGCGCGTGTGGGACAGCTATCCCTTTGAATTATCCGGCGGAATGAACCAGAGAGCAGGGATTGCCATTTCCATGCTGATGAATCCACCGATTCTTTTGGCAGACGAACCTACAAGTGCACTGGATGTATCGGTTCAGCGTCAGGTAGTAAGAGAAATGTTAAAGCTCAGGGAATTGTTTGGAACAGCAATTATAATTGTAACCCATGATATTGGTGTAGTTCGGGCAATGGCGGATACCGTTCTGGTTCTGAAGAATGGAAAAATGGTGGAATATGGAGAGGCAAAAAAGGTGTTGAACCATCCACAGGATCCATATACGAAGAAGCTGCTGGCAGCAGTTCCAAGGCTTAAGAGAAAGGAAAGATCATGAACACACTTTTGGAAGCTGAACACTTAACGAAGGTATTTGCGCAGAGGGGAAAAGAGCCTTTTAAAGCTGTGGATGACGTAAGCTTTTCTTTGCAGGCAGGAGAAACACTTGGAATTGTTGGCGAATCCGGCTCCGGAAAAAGTACACTGGCGAAGATGATCACAAGGCTGACGGATATTACCGATGGTACTTTGAAATTCCAGGGAAAAGACATTACGAAATTAAAACAGAGCCAGTTAAGGGATGTATATGGAAATATCCAGATGGTTTTTCAGAATCCGGTGGGTTCTTTTGATCCCAGAAGGACACTGGGTGACGGAATTGGTGAGAGTCTTAGAAACCGTGGAATGAAAAAGGCTGATGTGGAGAAAAGAGTAGCAGAATTGCTTGAGCAGTGCGGCCTTGAGAAGGAATATGCAAAAAGATATCCTCATGAGGTAAGTGGCGGACAGTGTCAGCGGGCTGCGATAGCAAGAGCTCTGGCAGTAAAACCAAAAGTTCTGATCTGTGATGAGGCAACCAGTGCTCTGGATGTAACCATACAGAAACAGATCATGGAGCTTCTGGAAGACTTGAAAGAGAAGAATGGGCTGTCTTTTATTTTTATTTGTCATAATCTGGCCCTTGTTCAAATGTTCTGTGACAGGGTTCTGGTACTGTATGAGGGAAAAGTAGTGGAAAGCGGAATTCCCGATGATATCATCAATGAACCCAAGGAAGAGTATACGCAGAGACTGGTGGATGCGGTACTTTCGTGAATGTGATTTTTTTGGAAGTGCGATAGTGGTATGAAAAATACAGGCAAAACTATGCCGGATAAGAATATATAGATATCCCCTTGGGTGGGTTGTTGACGCTTTAATGTGGTGCTACAATACAGTTGTTTGTAAGGTGCGCGCCAGATAAAAATAATATTTTCACAGGAAAGGAAGTATATTTATGCATATACCTGAAAATTATTTAAGCCCGTCAACATGTGCTGTAATGACAGCAGCCATGCTTCCGGTGTGGGGATATTCTATTCATAAAATAAAAACAGAGATACCGAAATCAAAGATGCCGCTTCTTGGTATTGGGGCAGCCTTTTCATTCCTGGGAATGATGTTTAATGTTCCGCTTCCGGGCGGTACAACAGGACATGCAGTAGGGGGAACTCTTATTGCCATACTGACAGGAAGTCCTGCAGCCGGGTGCATAGCGGTTTCTATTGCTCTGCTGATACAGGCCCTTCTTTTTGGAGATGGCGGAATCCTTGCATTTGGGGCAAACTGTTTTAATATGGCATTTATATTGCCATATCTGGGCTTTTTCCTGTATAAACTTCTTTTGAAGAAAACAGGTATGCGCAAACTTAGCGCGGCAATTAGTTCATATATAGGTATTAATGCTGCGGCCTTTTGTGCAGCTGTTGAATTTGGTATTCAGCCACTGCTGTTCAAAAATGCAGAAGGCCAGGCTCTTTATTGTCCGTATCCGCTAAGTGTATCAATACCTGCAATGATGATCGGACATATTACATTATTTGGTCTGGCAGAGATTATTCTGACAGTAGTGGTACTTACCTTTGTTGAAAAAGTTACACCAAAAGCATTGGATGCTGTTCCGGATAAGACAGCATTTAAACCACTGTATATACTGATGGCTGTTCTCATCGTACTGACTCCTCTGGGACTTCTGGCAACCGGTACTGCCTGGGGTGAATGGGGTGCTGATGAAATCGCTGGTCTGGTAAGTGGCGGAAGCCAGCTTGGATACACTCCGTCAGGAATGACCAATGGATTTGAACTGTCAACTTTGTTTCCTGATTATTCTATGTCCGGGTTACCTGAGTGGACAGGATATATTCTTTCGGCTATTGTAGGCGTGGCACTTCTGGTGATCATTTTTAAGATTATTTCTTCAATGATGAAAGAGAAAGTTGATTTTAAAAAGAAGGCTGCATAACAGATGAATGATCATAAAAAAGAAGAAACTATGCTTCCAGACTGGATGTGTTCCGGAGAAACTTATGTTCCATCTAAAGATAAAGAAGCATTTTTAACAAAAAGTACGAAATCAGTTTTATCTGTGCTTGCAAAAATGCGGTTTTATGAAGGGAAGGATGGCAAATTTTCTGCCACTCCTTCTCTGAAACTGTTTTATACACTTCTATATATTGTTCTTACTGCATGTTCGGGAAATTATCTGTTTACTCTGATTATGTGTGCAGCAGTGACAGTCAGACTGGCGTTTTTTTCGGCAAAAGCTATCCGTCAGATCCTGAGAGGAACAGCAGGTGCGGTTCTGTTTTCTATATTGATCCTTCTCCCATCTGTATTTATGGGAACTCCTCAGACTTTAATGAATATTACTTCAAGAGTATATGTATCTGTAACTCTGGTTGGTATTTTGTCATCAGGGACATCCTGGAATAAACTGACAGGAAGTATGAGAACTTTTCGGCTGCCATCCATATTTATTTTTACGCTGGATATTACTTTGAAATATATTTCGGTGCTTGGAGAGATATGTGCAGCTATTCTTACGTCTGTCCGGTTAAGGTCAGTGGGAAAGAATCCTCAGAAAGCAAAAGCTTTGTCAGGTGTGTTGGGAATCTCATTTCTGAAATCTGGTGAAATGGCAGAGGAAATGCATGCAGCAATGTGTTGTCGTGGATTTACAGGAGAGTATAAGAAAAAGCAGAAATACACGTTATGTGCAGCGGATATTTTCAGCACTTTTATTATGGCTGGATGTATTGTATTGTTCTGGTATCTGAACAGAAAGATATGATAATTGACAGGAAAAGACAGAAGAGGGTAGTTATGATCAGACTTGAGAATGTATGTTTTGCATATGAAAAAGAAATTGCACTGAGATATGTGGATCTTCACATAAACAGAGGAGATTCTATAGTTATCCAGGGACCTAACGGATGTGGAAAATCAACACTGATTAAACTATTGAATGGAATTATTTTTCCATCGGAAGGAAAATATTTTTATCAGGGACATGAAATTAATGAAAAAGCGTTAAAAAACAGCCAGTTTGCAAAATGGTTTCATCAGCAGATGGGATATGTGTTTCAGAATGCAGATGCCCAGCTTTTCTGTGGAAGTGTGGAGGAGGAAATTGCATTTGGCCCGGTCCAGATGGGGCTTTCGGAAGCGGAGATAAAAAAAAGAACAGAAGACTGCCTGCACTTATTTGGATTGGAAAAACTAAGAGATAGACCACCCTATCATCTGAGTGGAGGGGAGAAAAGAAAGGTTTCACTGGCATGTATTCTTTCGTTGAATCCTGAGGTCCTGATTTTGGATGAACCTCTTGCAGGACTTGATGAAAAAACACAGGATATGCTGGTGGATTTTCTGCAGAGTTTTCATAAAGCAGGAAAAACGTTGATTACGATTACACATAACAGACAACTGGCTGAAACTATCGGTACCAGATTTGCCTGTATGAATGAAGAACATGAACTGAAGATACTATCATAATATTGATAATTATCTTTTCGTTAAAAAAAGTACTTCCTGCGGACGAAGTACTTTTTTTAATGAGTTTTTAGATGCGCATTGCGCGGAGGTCTGTGCACCTTTATTTGTTGTTTGACACAAATCTTTGTGCGGATACATGGATCATTAAGTATCTCGCTGACTGATATTTAATGATCTCTGCATTGATTATATTTTAACAAAATTATGGGAAAGAACAAGCCTCCCAGGGGGATTTGAAACCATGAAAAAAGTAGTATGAACTATGCAATATATGAATAGGTAAATATCCCTCAGGGGGTGTTTGACAATTGTTTACGATCTGAATTTTACTTAGTTGCTGTAGCCAGAAGTGCTTTAATATCTTCCATATCATCAGCAAAATAAATTCCCTGCTGGCGATTTTCTGAGGACAGCCCCATCTTGATCATATGGTCAAGAAGCTGTTTCAGGCTGTCATAATATCCATTCAGATTATATAGAATACAGGGGGCATTAAGGTGTTTTAAGGAAACCATGGACATAACTTCTGCGATTTCCTCCAGAGTACCTGTGCCTCCTGGAAATGCAATAAATGCATCACCTAGTTCAATCATTTTTGCTTTTCTTTCAGCCATATCTTTTGTGACAATCAGTTCTGTGATCTCATCATACTGCAGTTCAGAATCTATAAAAAACTGTGGTTCCACGCCTGTTACTTTTCCTCCGGCATTCAGCACACTTTCTGCTATCTGTCCCATAAGACCGGACTTCGATCCGCCATATATCAGAGAATTTCCACTTTCTCCAATCCATGTACCAAGTTCCCGGACAGCATCTCCAAGTGCCGGATCATTCCCCTCCAAAGCTCCAAGATAAACAGTAATATTCATTGTAATTTCCTTTCTTTTTCCATGTACATGGCAATTGTTTTATATAACTGCCTCAAATAGCATTACCATCAGCGGCATTGTAATAATTGAGAACAGTGTAGTCATGACATTGATGGCACTGGCATAACGTGAATCATTTCCGTATACCTGGCACATCTGGGTTATTGTGGAAGCAGACGGTGTGATGATTGCCAGAAAGACAATAAGCATGATTTTATTTCCGTCTGCAGAGAACATAGCCAGATGGCTGATCTTAATCATTACAAGTGCAAGCAAAGGCACTGCAATCAGACGAAGAAATGATACAAAATATACTCTTTTGTCAGCAAAAATCTGTTTCAGATTCATTCCTGCAAACAGCATACCGGTTACGATCATACTGGCCGGTCCTATCATGCTGCCCACTGAGCCAAGAGTATTATTGATGATCTCCGGCAAATGGATTTTTGCGAAAAAAAGTACAACACCGATAAAAATAGAAATCATGTTAATATTTAACACAATCTTTTTCCAGTCGTAGGAAGATTCCCGGCTGATAATCTTTTTGCAGTGTGTCCACAGAAAGATGAGCTGCACACTCATAAAAACACATCCATATAAAACCCAGTCCTGTCCAAGAATAAAGGTCACAATGGGTACGATCAAATTTCCTGAATTAGAATAATAAACAGAAGCAATTTCCACTTCATTCAGATGCAAAAGCTTTCCGGATATGGAGATAATGATCAGGAGAAGAACCTGGGTCATGACAGATGCAGCCAGAGCAAGCAGCAATCCCTTTACAGTATCCATCGTGTAATCTACCTGAAAAGCATTGATGATTACACAGGGAATGATCAGATAGAGAATGATTTTGGATAAAACCTTGCTGTCTTCATCTTTTACAAGCCCAACTTTCACGATCAAATATCCCATGAAGATCATAAGAAACAATTGAATGATCTGTTCCATGAGCAGTATGCTGATATTCATAAATATCCACCTCGTATTCTTAAAAATGTCCGTCATCGGGAATATTGTATTTCCTCGATTTCTGATGTCGGAACTCATTATAGAACTTTCCAGATTACGGTTCAATAGTAATTTTGGTGGTTGACAAATTTCAGAATCTGCATATAATTATCAATGGTAATTAACAAAGATAACTATATAGGAGCGTACAATATGACAACTGAAAAAATCAAGCGAATGCTGGATGCATGCTATCAGGCGAAGCGGATACGGGAATTGCTTCCGCCGCTGCCACAGGGAGTTACCCCGTCTTACATTCAGTATCTGGATAACATTCATGCATTGGAAAAACAGGGAATCCAGATAAAGATATCGGATATCAGTGATGTAATGAATCTTCCACGTCCCGGTGTTACCAGAACTGTAAAGGAAATGGAAACAAAGGGATATCTCCGGAAAATTTCTTCCCCGGATGACGGACGTGTCACTTATATATCCATTACAGAAGAAGGAAGAAAACTGTCACAGAAATATAATGAGTATTATTTTGGGGAACTGGTTCCCTATCTCAGTGAGATATCCGAAGAGGAAGCTGACTGCATGATCCGGACAATTGAGAAATTTTACCAGATCATGTGTGAGAGGAGGAATCACTATGACAAATGATAGATCTGATTTCACACAGGGAAATATTCTGAAAAAGCTGGTTTCTTTTATGATGCCCATTCTCGGGGCACTGATCCTGCAGGCAGCATATGGTGCAGTTGACCTTCTTGTTGTGGGAAGGTTTGGCTCTACTGCCGGACTTTCTGCAGTTTCTACAGGCAGCCAGGTCTTAAACCTGGTTACTTTTGTGGTTGTACAGTTTGCAATGGGTATTACAGTTCTGATCGCCCGCTATCTGGGAGAAAGAAGACCGGAAAAGATAGGAGCTGTTATCGGCGGCGGTGCAATTGTGTTTACAATGATTTCGGCTGTGCTGTTTGTTATAATGGTAGCTTTTGCACATCCGATTTCTGTGCTGATGCAGGCGCCGGAATCAGCCGTCAGTCTTACATCCAGTTATGTACGTATCTGTGGCGGCGGTATTTTCTTTATTGTAGCTTACAACCTGCTGTCTGCAATTTTTCGTGGACTGGGTGACAGTAAATCGCCGCTTCTGTTTGTGCTGGTGGCATGTATTGTAAATGTGATCGGAGATCTGGTGCTGGTAGCGGGACTTCATATGGATGCAGCCGGAGCTGCTATTGCAACAGTTGCTGCTCAGGCACTTAGCGTGGTATTCGCACTTATCCTGCTTGTTAAAATGAAACTTCCGTTTACGATCACAAAAAAAGACTTCAGGCTGAATGTACAGTGCAAAAGATTTCTTCAGATCGGACTTCCTCTTGCATTGCAGGAATGTCTGACACAGATTTCCTTCCTTGCGCTCTGTGCATTCGTAAATCGTCTGGGACTGGAGGCTTCGTCCGGCTACGGGGTTGCCTGCAAAATCGTTAACTTCGCCATGCTGGTACCAAGTTCTCTGATGCAGTCTATGGCATCCTTTGTATCCCAGAACATAGGAGCGGGCAAGAAAAAACGAGCAAAACAGTCCATGTTTACAGGAATCGGAGTAGGGCTTGTTGTGGGATGTGTGGTATTTATACTGGTTATGTTCAAAGGTGATATGCTGGCTGGTATTTTCTCCACAGATGCAGAAGTTATCAGTAATGCATTTGACTATCTGAAAGGCTTTGCACCAGAAACCATAGTGACAGCAATCCTGTTCAGTATGATTGGCTATTTCAATGGAAATAACAAGACAGTCTGGGTAATGATCCAGGGACTGATCCAGACACTTCTGGTACGTTTGCCACTGGCATATTTTATGAGTATACAGCCAGATGCAAATCTTACCAAGATCGGACTGGCTGCCCCTGTGGCAACAGTAACGGGAATTATCCTGAATGTGGGATTTTATATATACCTGAACCGCACAGAAAATACACCGGGCTGATTCTTTCTGGACATTCTGATAGTATTATGTCATACTTGAATAAATATTAAAAATGAACAGGAGACATCAGCACAATGTTAGATGAGAGAATATATCAGAATTACATAGGCATTCTGAAAGAAGAAATGATTCCTGCAATGGGATGTACAGAACCGATCGCGCTGGCATATGGAGCAGCCAGAGCACGAGAAGTTTTGGGAAAAGAACCGGAACATATCACTGCAAAATGCAGTGGAAACATTATAAAAAATGTCCGTTGTGTTATCATTCCGAACTCCGGCGGATTGACTGGAATTGAAGCAGGTGTAGTTCTCGGTGCAGTAGCTGGAAACGCATCCCTGAACATGGAAGTTCTTTCGAATGTAAATGAATTTGAAAGAAAGAGATGTCGTGAACTTCTGGACAAAAAGATATGCAACGTAGAACTTCTGGACTCCCCGGTAGTCCTGCACTTTATCATAGAAATGCAGGCAGGGGATGACACAGTAAGTCTGGAAATCAAATACGATCATATTAATGTAACAAAGATTGTAAAGAACCAGGAAGTCCTGCTGGATTCAGATCATAAATCTGAGGAAATTCTGGTTGCAGCAGACAGAACTCTGCTCAATCTGGAAGACATTAAAACATTTGCAGATACTGTAGAAATTGATGATGTCAAAGAAATTATAGAAAATCAGATCCGCAGCAACATGGCAATCGCTCATGAAGGAATGACTGGTAAATACGGTCTTGGAATCGGCCGGATAATACGCGAAACCTATTCCAATGATATGCTTACCAAAATGCGCAGCCTCACAGCCGCAGCTTCCGAAGCCAGAATGGGCGGATGCGATATGCCGGTAGTCATCAACTCAGGCAGTGGAAACCAGGGGATTGCCTGTTCCGTACCACTGATCGTGTATGCCAGAGAAATGGAACTTCCGGACTATGTACTTTACCGCGCACTGGTATTTTCTAACCTCTTAACTGTATACCAGAAACAGTATATCGGTAAACTTTCCGCATTTTGCGGTGCGGTATCCGCATCCTGTGCAGCCGGTGCGGGGATTACCTACATGGGAGGTGGCGAACTTTCAGTGATTAAGAAGACCATAGAGAATACTCTTGCCAATATTCCGGGAATCATCTGTGATGGAGCGAAAATATCCTGTGCAGCGAAAATCGCCGCCAGCCTTGATGCTGCATTCCTGGCACATCACCTTGCTATGAACGGTCAGTCCTATGCGCCATATACCGGAATCCTCAAGGAAGAAGCCGGCGAAACCATCAGCTGTGTAGGACAGATCGGCAAAGAAGGAATGAAAGAAACAGACAAAGAAATTCTGCGGATTATGTTAGAGCGTGTTTGATTTTATGACAAAGTAAAAAAGAACGGTATATTCTCCTGCTGAAAAAAAGACATAATTGCACTGGTTTTGTGATAAGACAAGAAAAAATAATGACTATAAATTTCAATTCATCTATTATGTTCATCTGAAAATAGGAATATAAATGACCTGAAACGAAAAAAGTATAATTACGGTCATCTTAAGAAACCGATGAAAATGACCTGAAACGAAAAAAGTACAATTACAGTCATGTATAGAAGGGAGTATGAATGACCTAAAATAAGAAAAGCAGAATTGTGGTCATCTTAAAATGAAATTATGAATGACTTGAAATAAAGAAAGTGAAGAATAGAGTCAATATAAAGAGATTTTTTGTTTGACTGAATTTGCTGAAAATAAAATTTAAGTCAAGGAACTTGAGAAAGTAAAAAATTTTTACGAGGTAAGCAGATAGATATGACTATATATGAGTATGGAAATCCAGATGCGGATACTGTTTTGATTCAGTTGACTGGTGATCATGAATTATCTGTTCTTAAGAATGAGGTTGAAGAAATCCGAAAACGGACTTCAACAGATTTCAGACTCATTGCTGCAAAAGTTGATGACTGGAATTATGAGTTGTCTCCATGGAAAGCACCGGCAGTGTTCGGAAATGAAGACTTTGGTGATGGTGCTGTCAGGACACTGGAGCAGATTCTGACATTATGCACAGACAAAAGCAGGACATATTATATCGGGGGATATTCTCTTGCGGGGCTGTTCTCGTTATGGGCAGCATATCAGACAGATGTATTTTCCGGCATTGCAGCTGCTTCACCGTCTGTCTGGTTTCCGGGATTTATTGAGTATATGAAGGAACATGAAATTAAAAGTGAGACAGTTTATCTAAGTCTTGGTGACAGAGAAGAAAAAACGAGAAATTCGGTGATGTCACAGGTTGGAAACTGTATCCGGATGGGATATGGGTGGCTCATAGAGCATGGGATCAATTGTAACCTGGAATGGAATCAGGGCAATCATTTTAGAGAACCGGATATAAGAATTGCGAAAGCATTTGCCTGGGTAATGGAGGGGAAATAATATGTGGATATTATTTGCATTTGGTTCTGCTCTGTTTGCAGGCTTGACAGCCATATTGGCAAAATGCGGAATCAGAGATATTTCAGCAAAAGTCCTGATCTTTCTGATTTTGTCAGGACTGTCAACGGGGATATCCTGGCTATGCTATTTCAAAGCACTGCAGACAGGTCCGGCCAGTGTGGTAGTTCCGATTGATAAACTGAGTATCCTTGTGACCATTGCATTCTCATATATTGTATTCCATGAAAAACTGTCATTGAAATCAGGGACAGGACTGCTTCTTATTGTTGTTGGAACGTTAGCTTTGCTGATATAACT
>ENA-UBCA01001570-UBCA01001570.1-human-gut-metagenome-genome-assembly--contig:-NODE-1570-length-10867-cov-5.317980_pt1 | contig 10867 bp, 7 predicted proteins | sample MGYA00244228_ERZ654716 | MGnify/ENA primary metagenome ERZ654716 (study PRJEB26926, sample SAMN06164557) | human gut metagenome | biome: ENVO:00009003; feature: ENVO:2100002; material: ENVO:00002003... | reverse complement strand
GTTCTTCCACGCTGGCTGTATTGATATTGATCCGCTCCGCCTCCCCAGCCGGCGAAGAATCCGTCACCGATTCAGGCTCGTCCTCTGTGGGACCCACCTGGGAGACGGACGGGCGTTCCTGCTCCATATATAAGATTTTCCCGCCTGTACGCCGGCCAACGAACAACCCCACCAAAAAGCTGGCAAAGATCCCCGTCAGGACCAGCAGGAGTGCAGGAAATTTCACCTTCCCCATGGGCAAATTCCCCCCAATATGCATTGACACCACAGCTGACAGGCTGATATAATAGGACATACCTTTCAGCTGTTTGCTTCATTATACACGATTTTGCCGCAGTGGGCAAGCCACTCCAGAGAATATGATGGTGATGAACATGAAGAACGTGAGAATTTTGAAAATTTTATCTGTTTTTCTGGCAATGTTTTGGGTGCTTCAAATGTGGAGCCTTCCAGCCGCTGCGACAGCGGCGGATCCATCCGAGACAGCTGCTACAGAAGACACTGCCCCCACAGAATCTGCCCCGACAGCACCATTCCCACGATAGCCAGCCCCCGCAGCAAATCGACCGTATAAGCTCGTTTTTCCATCTGCAAGGCGTGTTATTTCAGGTATTTCTGTTTCTTGAGGTAATCGGTCCAGATCACATATCCCGCGGGATGGAGGTGGATTCCGTCCTTCGTCAGGTCGATGCGCAGCTCGCCGTCGGCGTCGGAAAGCAGCGGCGCCAGATCGACGAACGTACACCACGGCTTGGCGTCGCACAACTGCACCAGCCGCGCATTGAGCGCCCGCACCTGCGGATTGTGCCCCTTGAGTCCGGGATAGGCCAGCCGCCGGGTATTGACCGGCAGCACGCTCTGGATATAGAGCCGGCAGCCGGGAACGGCTTCGTGCACCATGTCCGCCATGCGGGTAATGTTCATCACAATCGTATCGACGGGCTGCCCGCCCGTCAGGTCGTTGATACCAGCCATCAGGAAGATTTTGCGGGGCTTGCTTTTCAGGATGTCGGGCAGGCGGTCGATCATGCCGAAGGTGTTGTCGCCGCCGATGCCGCGGTTCTCGACGTCGCCGCGTTTGAGCAGCAGGCTCCACCACCCCTGTTCGGTGATGCTGTTGCCGAGGAAGACGATCGCCCCCTGCTGCAGTCCCTCTTCGTCGTGGGCCGCACGGCGGGTATCGTAGTAGGCATTATGGAATTTCTGCGCCGAAGCGCCGGATGCCGCGAAAAGGGCGGCCAGAAACAATATGACGATGCGTTTCATAATCAGTCTTTTTTAATTACGCCGTCGATACCGGTCTTGACATAAGACCACTGATCGGCTTTTTTCAGGTGAATCATATCGAACAGGAAATAACCGTCGCAGGCATTGATGCAGGCGGCGACCGAAGCGGTGATGGCCCGGTTCTCCTCCTCCTGCGGCACCTTGTCCTCGGCATCCCAGTTTCCCACGTCGGGACCGCCTGCCACCATCGGGCAGGCCCCCATCGTACGCTCTTTGGCCAGCAGGCAGAATCCCTGCATGGTCCATTCGGTCGTGCCGTAAACGCGCGTCGGGGAGGCGTAGGCGCCGATGAGCATCTGGTCCATCAGGTCGGCATAGCCGTAGTTCATGTATTTCTTGGTAGCCCACGAGAATTTGGACGAGGTATCGTAATTGGGGCTGGCCCAGTTGACGCCCACGTCGTAATAGCTGGCATACCAGCCTCCGACGTATACGCCGAACTTGACCGACGGATTGACCGACTTGACGGCGGCGCGCGCCTTCTCCATAAAGTCGTGGATCACCTTCGCCCGGAATTCGAGCCACTGCTTCATATGCACGGGCACCGGCGAGGGTATGCCCGAAGTATGGCCGGCAGGCAGAATGTCGGCGGGGAAACCGGCAACCGACTGGCCGATATACTTCTCGAACTCCTTGCGCGTATAATTCGAGAAATCGCTGGTAAATCCGTCGAAGCGCCCCCGGTCGAGGAAGATTCCCGCCAGTCCGTCATAGGCCGCGAGGTCCCTGAGCATCGAACAGAGATACTCCTGCACTTCGGGCAATACCGGATTGAAGAACTTGGCGGACTGCGAGGTTGACATGATGTTCGTGATGCCGCCCGCCAGATTCAGATCGGTCGTCCACGCCCGCTTGGCCTCATCCCGGAAAACGACTCCGGCGCCGCCCAGCGAGGTCTGGTTGCCGCCCGTAAAGGTATTGATCGCGGCGTGAATGCGCAGGTCGAGCGACTTTCCGGCGTCGATAAACGCCTGCAGGTAGTCCCACGTGGCCGTACGTTCGACCTTGGAATATCCGCCCGGCAGCCATGCGCCGAGCCATTCCACCTGATCGACCACCGACGTACGGAAAAGCACGTCGCCGGTAGTAGGCCGCACATCGACCACGATATCGGTGAATCCGGCCTCCTTGGCCTTGGTCAGATCGCGCAGTATATTCTCCTTGCTGTTGGCGAAATCGGGGAAGTTGGCGGCGGCATCGACCCAGATGAACCGGGGTTTCTCCACTCCCGGCTCCGGATCGGGATCGGGGTCGGGATCGGGCCACTCCCATTCGGGCTCCTTCGAATCCGAGCCGCACGAAACAGCCCCGTATCCCAGCGTCAGCGCCACCAAAGCCGCCGCAAACCATTTGATATTCTTTTTCATCTTCAAAATTATGTTTGTTTTAGGACCTGCATCCCCGGTCAGAGGGATGCAGGCAAAAGGGGTGTTACTTGTCGATACAGTCGAACTCCCAAGCGACCAGCGCATTGGTATTGGCGTCCGTATAGTAGAGATTCATCTTGTATCCGTCGGCCGATGCCGTCATCAGCACGTCGCCGGCCGCATTGACCACCGCCCCGGCAGGCTTGTATTCGTTCGATACGAAAACCTTCGACGGCGACGTGTCGCACGCACCCGTCATCTGATCGGGCGTCGTCACATCGAACATGTAGGCCTTGAACTCTCCGTAGGTGAAATGCGCGCCCTCATAAATCGCCGCATATTTGGCGTTATTGAACGTACATACATCCACACAGTTGTAGTTGGAGTTGGCACCCCATGTCGCAGTGGCGATCTTGTGGGTTACAGCACCCGTCGCATCGACACGATACAGCGCATTGGCACTATAGTAGGCAAGGAAGTAAGGATCGTCGGGATTGGCCGAATAAGCCTCCACGTCGGCGTGGCCGTTGCCGTTCCAGCCGGCGGTCGCCCCCGTAACCGAGATCATCTGCGGCTTGGCCGGCACGCCTCCGGTAATCACCCAGCGGAGGAACTTGCAAACGGCACCGTTCCACGTATAGATCACGGCCGTAACGATCGCATCGCCCTTCACGTTGCCCTGCACCGAAATGTGCTTGCCCATCGAAGCGCCCGTAGCGTTCGTATAGGAGAGCAGCTCGGCAGGCATTTCATCCGTCGATGCCGCCGCATAAACCTTGAATTCGGCATTGGGATTAGCCAAGTTCGCATAGAGGATGTTGCCCGCGTCGTCCGAGGTCATACCGCCGTCGGCCGCTACGCCCTTCATGTCGTGTGTACCCAAGAAATCACCTGTCGCGCGGTTGAACAGGAACTTGTCCGCACCGGTCGAAAGCACGAGCTTGTTGCCCGACGCCGCCAGAGAATAGATCTTACCGCCGGCATTGACGATTCCGAGTTTGTCGAGCGATACGTTCTGCCAAACCTCCGTCTCGCTGCCCGCACGCCAACCGTATTTGATCTTGGGCGGAATCTCCTTGCTCACGGAATAAACCCGCTTGGTCACGCCGTCATGCGCCGTAACCGTAAATTTCACGCCCTCGCCCTCGTAATTGGCCGCAACGGCGGGATCGGGCGAGATCGTGGCGTGGGGAGAAAGAATCACCTGCGCCGTCACCGACGAAAGGTCATCGACCGTAATGAGTGAAATCGTGTTCCGGTCGTTATCGATCACACCCTGAATAGCCGGTTCGTCGGTGGCGAAAGAGATGATCTCGCATTTATCCGATTTCTTGATGTTGCCCGTCACGCAGAAATTGCGCTTCGAACCGTCGACACGCGTCAGCGTAAACCAGTTTTCCTTCGTCAGATCCAATACCCCAAGCATCGGCGTGATGAAACAGTTGTCATCCAGATTAGCCGTGACGCGCATCTGGGTAATCGAAGTGGTATTCGACGAATTTTCGGGATAATAGTAAGGAACATCGATCACGATACGCTCCTGTCCCTCGGTCACCGCCGCGGTGAATTTTGCCAGCGGGTCGTTTTTATACTCCCCGGTAGCGAACTGCGCCGAAATGGTGTTCAGCCCCTGATCCACGACCGACGGGGTCAGCTCATCCGGCTCATGGCAGCCGCCTAAGCCGAGCAGAGCCGCCAATGCAAATAATTTAATGCTATTTTTCATGGTTTCGGTTTCTTTTAGAGATTATAACCACTCAGGGAATTGCTTGACGGCCGAATTGTTGCTCAGCTCGGTTTCAGGCAGCGGAATACGGTAAAGCTTCTCTTCGAAAAGGCGGTCCTTACGGTCGCAGTCGACGTAGGTATAAATAAACTCGGCACCCTGCTTTTCGATTTTGAGACCGTGTACGCGGCTGTTCTGACCGGAATAAGCCGTATGTGCGAGTTTCCAGCGGCGCATGTCCCAATAATGATGTCCTTCGCAGTAAAGTTCGATCTTCCGCTCCTGCCGGATCGCCGCCATCAGCGCCTCGCCGGACTTATTGGAGTAAGGCAGGCCTACGCGCTCCCGAATCTGGCGCAGGTCGTCGTTCGCACCGTCGGCGCCCAGCATGTAGCACGCCTCGGCGTGATTCAGAATGACTTCGGCCAGACGAATGGCGATCCAAGGCTGCGTACAGGCTTTCGAATAGTCGGTATAACCTTCGTTCAGCATTTTGCGCAGATAATAACCCGTGGTCGTACGGCCGTTGAGCGCCGAACCGTCGTCGTAAACGGCATAGCCGTCTTTACCGCTCACATAAGGTTCGAGAGCACGGCCTTTCCATTCGCACCCGTTGTAAAGCACGGAAGCATGGAAACGGGGTTCCAATTGAGCATAAGGCGGCGTATCGGTCGTACCGGTCGTCGTATTGTGCCACGGTGTCCAGTCGGGATAACCGCCCGTCGTCGCCAGTTCGTACGACTCGACCATCTCCTGCGTCGGAGTGGCCCGGCCGCCCATGGTCGTATTGTCGCCGCCCGGCATAAAGAGCTTGTCCCAGCTATGGTTCGGGCCGCCGACCAGATAGTTGTATTCCAGAATCGACTCCGTATTACCGTCGCGCATCGAGGTAAACGCCTTGGCGTAATCGGCGGCCGTTTTGCCCGGCATCAACACATAACCGAGTTTGAATACCTCTTCGGCCGCGGTTTTGGCCGACTGCCAGCGTTTGGCATAGAGCATCGCGCGCGACAGCATCGCATACGCGGCACCGGAAGTAATGCGCCCCGCTTCGTTGTCCCATTTGGCCGGAAGGGTCTTGGCGGCATAGGAAAGGTCGCCTTCGACCATATTCCACCCCTCCTCCTCGGTCGAGAGGGCCTTATTCTCGGTAATCGCCAGCAAATCCTCGTTATAGAGAATCACCTCCGGAGTGCGCTTCAGCAACTGGAAATAGAGGAATCCGCGGAAGAACCGGGCCTCTGCCTCGAAACGCTTGTAAGTGTCGCCGTCGAAATTGCTTCCGTATTTTTTCAGTCCGTAAAGGAACTCGTTGACGCGACGGATACGAGTGTAGGTATCATCCCATGCTCCGAAATGGAAAGCGGCCGTCGATGCGGCAAGTCCGCCCTCGGCGAAAGCGATGATATTGGCAAACCCCACGTTCGTGCCCGGCGTGGCCGAACCGAACTTGAGCGTCTCGGTCAGGCCGTCCGTCAGGCCGACCTGACTGTCGCCGGTCTCAAACGCCCCGTACCGGGAGATGTAGGGATAAAACCCATTGACATACTGAGTCACATAATTGACGTCGCTCCATACGATCTTTTCCGACACCTTGTTGGTCGGACTCATGTCGAGCCAATCGTTACAGCCCGTCATGGCGACCGTAGCAGCCAGCAAAACGATATTTATGATTTTCTTTTTCATGATTTTGAATTTTGTCGGTTAGAACGAAACTTCGAGACCGCCCACAACCGTACGCTGCTGCGGATAGTAACCGTTGGTCACGCCCGGCCATTCGGGATCGACGCCTTCGGGCAGACCCGACCACGTACAGAGGTTGTTGCCCTCGATATAAACCTTCACCTTCTGGATGCGCAGTTTGTTGGTCCAGTTTTTGGGCAGCGTATAGCCCAGATGAACCGATTTCAGACGCAGATACTTTCCGTCGCGGTACCAGAACGACGAAGCATAGGAGTTGTTCGTGTTAGGCGGATTGAGCGACAGACGGGGATACTCCGCATTGGGATTTTCGGGCGTCCATGCGTTTTCTACAAGATAACGCGGCGAGTTGGCGCCGGCCTTGAACGGACGGGTGAAAATCGTATTGTCCTCATTCCAGTTGTAATAAGTACCCGTCAGCGAAACGTCGCAAACGGCAGCCCCGACAAACAGAATATCGAATTCAAGTCCTTTCCACGAAGCATTGAGATTGACACTGCCGTTGAACTGCGGACGCTGGCCGCGACCGAGATAGGCGCGGTCCTGATCGTACGTAATGGCGCCGTCGCCGTTGAGATCCTTGTATTTGATATCGCCCACACGGGGACGCGAGCCGGAGATCCACGGCGAATTGTCGATCTCCTCTTCGCTCTGGAACAGGCCGTCGGCCATAAAGCCCATCGTCATGTAGCGGCTCTTGCCGGTACGCTTGGCGTAATCGGGCGTATTGGGGCTGTCCTGATAACGGAGCCAGCGATCTTTCGCCCAAGTCATATTGACGGTCACGCCATACTGGAAATCTTTGCCGATGTGATTACGATGAGTCAGTTTGACGTCGATACCCTTTACATCCTGCGCATTGTTATTTATGTAAGTGGGGTAATAGCCGCCCATCGAAGCGGGTTTTCCGGTGTTCGATCCCAGAATATCGAAAATATAGTTGTAGAAAGCATCGAACTCCACTCCGAGTTTTCCGCTCCACATCGCCAGATCGAAACCTACGTTGTAGGAATAATTACGCTCCCAAGTCAGAAGTTCGTTCGCAACCAGCGACGTCATGATACCGTTCTGCCCCACGCCGCCGAGTACGACGCTCGGTGCCGTACTGACATTGGAGAACGTACTCAGGAAAGCATAGGCCGCCGAGCCGGAGTCGTCGCCCAAGGAACCGAACGATGCACGGAGCTTGAAGTTGTCGACCGCGTTGCGCAGGGGAGCGAAGAAGTTCTCCTCCGACATGCGCCATCCGAGCGATACCGAAGGGAAGAATCCCCAGCGGCGTCCCGAAACGTTGCCGATAAACTTATAAGACCCGTCATAACGTCCGGAGAATTCGAACAGATATTTATCGGCATAATTGTACTGTCCGCGGAAAACCAGTCCGACCTTGCGCGAAGCGTCGCTGGAACCACCTATCGGCTTATCTGCCGGAGTCGTCGCTTGGTCCAGTTCGGGCAGTTGCGGGAACGGAATGTCCTTACCCGAAGCCGAGAATTTATTGGTCTTGTAATCGCGGGTTTCGATCAGCGCCAACAGATCGACTTTGTGTTTCTCCGCAAAGGTATTTTTGTAGCTGATGCTGGCCTGAGAGGTAATTCGGCGCCACTGCGAGAATCCTTCGGTCAGGTTATTGGTTTTCTTGCCGGTCGTGACATTCGCATTGTTGCGCGGATCCGACGCCTTGGAATAAGTGATATCCTGACTGGTCGAATTCGGCGTGCTGGCCAGCATGAGGAAGTAAGGCGTACTCAGGATTTTGGATGTCGTAGAGCTGCGGTCGTACGCACCCATAACCTTCAGGCTGAGACCCTTTACCCACGGAAGATCCCATTGCAGGGCAGCGTTGGTCTGTACGGCTACGGTCTGTGATTTCGAATAGCCCGACAGTTCGGTAGCGGCAATCGGATTGATCGTATTCCCGTAATTATTCTGGCTCGCGGTCGGAAGTCCGTCATAGGTCTTCGGCAGATAAGGATGCGCATAGGCGGCCTGCTCGGCAATCGAGAGCCACGGGGCCGTCGAAACGCTGGTGCCGGAAGTTCCTCCGGCAGGGAATCCGGGTTCCTTCCGATCTCCTATCTGACCTGCCACTCCAAACGTAAAGGTCAGACTCTTGGCAATCTTGGCTTCGATATTCGTACGCAGGTTGTAGCGGTCGTAATCGAAATTCTTGACATTACCGGTCTGATTCATATAGCCCAGCGAAGCGAAATAACTGATCCGGTCGCTGCCGCCCGTCGAAGTGACGCTGTGCTGCTGAATCGTACCGGTTCCGAAAATTTCGTCGATCCAGTTGGTGTTGCCCCAGCCGTTCGTGCCTTCGCGCATCATCTGTACATGCTTGGCCGTGAAGATCGGCTCCTGACCGTCGAGTTCGAGCGCCTTGTTGTACCAGTAAGCATAACCCGGACCGTCGAGGAATTCGGGATACGAGGTATTGAACGACGCACCGTAGGACCCCTTGTAAGTCAGATTCATCGCACCCTGTCTGCCCTTCTTGGTCGTTACGATCATCACACCGCCGGCTGCTTCGAGACCGTAAACCGCTACGGCGGCGCCGTCCTTCAGCAGCGATACCGACTCCACATCGTTGGGGTCGATGTCATTGATCGAACGCTGCACGCCGTCGACGATATAGAGAATACCCGACTTCGCGCCGCGAATGGTCATGCTGGCTTGGTCCTGACCGGGCTGTCCGGAATTCTGCACGGAGATAAGACCCGGCAGACGGCCGGCCAGTCCCTGCGAGATATTGGACATCGGCATCTTCTGAAGTTCCTTACCGTCGATCTGCGACACGGCCGCCGTCACGTCGGCGCGGCGCTGCGAGCCGTAACCGAGGATGACGACCTCGTCCAAACGGGCGGCATCCTCTTTCATCGTAACGTCAAGGTTGGAAATCCCCCCCCCCACAAGTTATTCTCTGTGAGGACATTCCGATATACGTAAATTCCAGTATACCGCCTTTGGGAACCGCAATGGAATACTGTCCGTTTATGTCGGTCGTCGTACCCTTGTTCGAGTCCACGACCACCACGGTCACACCGACGAGCGGATTGCCCTGTTCATCGGTAACCGTACCCCCGACGGTAGGCTGCGCAAAGGCCGTCCCGGCCCCCGCCAACAGCAGGAACAATGTCCACAGACACGTCCTCGCCGCCAGAGAATCTCTGAATCTAGAGAAAAACTCTTTCATAGAATTACATTTAAGTTAAGTTTTTAGTGTTTTATATTGGTTGCAGATCAGTTGCTTCCTTCGGCGATTCCGGCCGCCAGCTCCGACCACCAGCCGCGGTTGATGATATGGACGATATCGAAGATCATCAGTCCGTCGGTGTCGCGAAGCGCCTGCGCCACGGCGCGGGTGAATTGCGCGGCATCGCCCTCGTACTGCTCGACATAGATCGAACCCGTCACGGGAACCACGCCGCAGGTGATTTTCTTCGCCCACTCGGCGCCGCCCTCGATGCAGTACCAGTAATTCTGCTCGTCGGACATTCCCGCTTCGGTACGCTGCCCGACGACTCCGTTTGCCTTGTCGACTTCGGCTTTGGTAACCAGCGTATAGTAAAGCCCGGTCATATAGATGTCGAGCAGGTCGGCATAACCCGTATTCCTGTATTCGGGCGTCGCCCAATCGAAATAGCGGGCGGGATCGAACTGTTCGCTGGCCCAGTTGACGCCCACGTAATAATAGGTCGGGTACCATGCGCCCGTATAGTCGCCGACCAGCAGCCGGGGATTGATCTCCTTGAGCTGCCGGTGGGCTTCGGTCACGAAGTCCTTGATAACCGATGCGCGCCATTCGATCCACTTGCGGAACAGCGGGCCTTGCGACCAGTCCCACTTGCCGTCGGCATCCTGCGTCCAGCGGAGTATATCATCGGGATAATCGGCGACTTTCGTTCCGGCATAAGCTTCGAAAAGCTCCTTCGACAGCGGACTGAAATCGGAGGTGATATTGTCGAAACGCACCCGGTCGAAGACGATGCCGTCCACGTCGGGATACTTCTCGGCGAACTCCCTCAGAATCGCCAGCTCGTACTCCTGCACTTCGGGATTAGCCGGGTTGAGCATGCCGTTGTAGTTGCTCTTTATTTCGCTGATCGGCACGATCTTCCCTTCGGTATAGACCTGCGACTGCCAGTCGGCATGATCGCCGTAGATGATTCCCCGGTCGAAGAAGTTGTGACCGCCGGCGAACACGTTGAGCGAACCGTGCACGCGCATGCCCAGCTTGTGTCCCTCCTCGATGAAATAGCCCAGCAGATCGTAGTTCTCAGGACGGGTCACGCCGTCCCATTCGCCCATGTAAGGCGCAATGTCGCTCTTGTAGAGCGTTTCGCCCATGATCGACTTCACGTCTACCACCACATCGGTAAAGCCCATGTCGTGGATTTTGGACACGTAGTAACGAATCGAATCGGGATGACTCAGCGTAGCGTAATTGCCTTCGCAGTCGAACCACATGTAAAGCGGTTTCGACTGCTGTTTTTCCTGCGTACAGGAGGCGGCTGCAAAGGCCGCGAGACAGATAAGGAGAAGTTTCTTCATATGATTCTTTATGGATTAGTTCACTTCGGAGATGACGACCGCCGTCGAAATTTTGCGCTCGACAATCACTTCGGCGCTGCCCGTGTCGCTGGGACGGTTGAGCACCTTGCCGTCGCTGCCGACCATTGTCGAAGATCCGCCGCCGTCGAGATTGACCGCATCGACGGCACCCAGCTCGATCAGTTTGTCGGCCAGTTCGGCCAGCGTAAACCCGGCGCTGCCCCGCATATTG
>ENA-UBCA01001538-UBCA01001538.1-human-gut-metagenome-genome-assembly--contig:-NODE-1538-length-11050-cov-6.693224_pt1 | contig 11050 bp, 8 predicted proteins | sample MGYA00244228_ERZ654716 | MGnify/ENA primary metagenome ERZ654716 (study PRJEB26926, sample SAMN06164557) | human gut metagenome | biome: ENVO:00009003; feature: ENVO:2100002; material: ENVO:00002003... | reverse complement strand
CGGAATACGACCGCAGCGGCGAGAACGTCAATACGCAGGTCTACGCCATCGAACGTGCGGGCATGCACGCCGCGGACCGCGTGATCGCCGTTTCGAACCTTACCCGCAACATCGTCATCAACCGCTACGGCGTTCCGGCCGAAAAGGTCGTGACGGTGCACAACGCCGTGCGCTTCGCCGGCGGCCCCTGCAAAATGCCCGAACGCGGCGTGAAGGACAAGATCGTCACCTTCCTCGGACGCATCACCTACCAGAAAGGTCCCGACTACTTCGTCGAGGCAGCCGCCAAAGTGCTCAAGCGCGTACCCGACGTACGCTTCGTGATGGCCGGTTCGGGCGACATGATGAACCACGTCATCCGCCGCGTGGCGCGGCTGGGCATCGCCGACCGCTTCCACTTCACGGGGTTCCTGCGCGGCGAGGACGTACACAAGATGTTCCAACTGTCGGACGTATACGTCATGCCGTCGGTCTCGGAACCTTTCGGCATCTCGCCCCTCGAAGCGATGCGCTCGAACGTGCCGGTGATCATCTCCAAACAGAGCGGCGTGGCCGAAGTGCTCGACTTCGCCGTAAAGGTCGATTACTGGGACGTGGACGCGCTGGCCGACGCCATCTACGGCCTCATCCAATACCCGGCCCTGTCGGGCATGTTCGCGTCGAAAGGACTCGAAGAGGTCACCAACCTCAAGTGGAACGACGCCGCGGCGAAGATCAAAGCCGTATACGAAGCGGTCATTGAAGAGAACAAAAAACAATAAAAATACAGATACCCTATGAAAACCGTCTGCTTATATTTTCAGGTACACCAGCCTTGGCGACTGAAGAAGTACCGCTTCTTCAACATGGGCAAGGACCACAACTACCTAGACGACCTCCTGAACCGCTCGATCATGCAGAAAGTCGCCCGGCAGTGTTACCTGCCTATGAACGCCCTGCTGCTGAAGTTGATCAAGGAGAACAAGGGTAAATTCCGCTGTTCGTTCTCGATCACGGGCATCGCCGTCGAGCAGTTCCGCGCCTTCGCGCCTGAGGTGCTCGACTCGTTCAAGGAGCTGGCCGCCACGGGATGCGTCGAGTTTCTGGCCGAAACCTACTCCCATTCGCTGGCGTCGCTGGCGTCGAAAGAGGATTTCACCGAACAGGTGAAGCTCCATACGGCGATGATCAAGAAGGAATTCGGCGTGAAGCCCACCGCCTTCCGCAACACCGAGCTGATCTACTCCGACGAGATCGGCGCCATGGTCGCCGACATGGGCTTCCGCACGATGCTGGCCGAAGGCGCCAAGCACGTGCTGGGCTGGAAATCGCCCAACTACGTCTATGCCAACGCCATCAATCAGAAACTGCGCCTGCTGCTGCGCAACTACAAGCTCTCGGACGACATTGCGTTCCGTTTCTCGAACCGCAGCTGGGACGAATGGCCGCTGACGGCGGACAAATACGTCAAATGGCTCTCTTCGGACGAAACGCCGGGCGAGGTCATCAACCTCTTCATGGACTACGAGACGTTCGGGGAGCATCAGACGGCGGATACGGGAATCTTCGAATTCATGCGGGCGCTCCCCAAAGCGATCCTCGCCAAGAAGAACGACATGGAGTTCGCCACCGTAAGCGAGGCCGCCAAGAAGTACCAGCCGGTATCCGTACTCCACTGTCCGCACGTAATGTCGTGGGCCGACGAGGAGCGCGACGTGACGGCGTGGCTCGGCAACGAGTTGCAGAACGAGGCTTTCTCGAAACTCTACGCCCAGAAAGAGAAGGTCGCCGCCCTGAAAAGCCCCGATTTCGACTATGTATGGAGTTTCATGCAGACCTCGGACCACTTCTACTACATGGCGACCAAATGGCTCTCGGACGGCGACGTACACTCCTACTTCAACCCGTACGACTCGGCATACGACGCCTTCATCAACTACATGAACGTCCTTTCGGACTTCATCATCGAGCTGGATCAAGCGGTGGCCGCCAAAGCCGCCAAGGCAAAATAAGGCTGAAACCGCCGCAACACGGGGGGGGGAGGAAGCGCCGGACAGGCTTTGTCGGGGCGCAGCATCTAATACGCCCGCGCACGAAACACCCGCGAAATCCCGCCCGAAATCAGCACCGACGACGCGGCGCTGTCCGTATTGCAGAAAAACGGATTCAGGGGCCTTTCACGCCCTCCGGGGATACGATGAGGGACGCGGAAGGCTGACGCATGAAACGCAGCCAGACAGCCCCGCAAACACGCCCATAAGCCCGCATGGCATCTGCGCCGCCGGACGGAACGGCAGGGGAGGGGCAACGGGGAACGCCGGAAACACGCAGGAAAATGCCGGAGATACGCCGGGGAATACCGGAAAACACCGGGAACACGCAGAAAAATACCGGGGGGGGGCAAGGGAAGAACATCCGGGAAATCCGGAAATGCCGGAGAAGGAGGCCGGGAAATGCCGGGAAATAGACTCAAATCAAATCAGCCGCAGTCAATACTGCGGCTGATTTTTCATATAAGTCGAGACAAAGGCACCCGATCCGGCAACAGCTTATCGTATCCGGTCCGACGGATTGCAGCAACGGCCGGAACGATAAAAAAAAGCGGCAGACCGCGCCTCTTCGGTCTGCCGCAAGCAGGAATGTTACTTAAAAGTGGGAGTTGTTAACCAAAAAACTTTGGGATGTGCCGTTCCTGCTTTAGGGATTTGATTTCCCGCGCTCCCGGCACCGTCCCGAAGGACGGCGCCGGATTCTGCGGAAAAGGGGGATTCTTTTTAGTTGGCTTTCTGCTTAACCTTGATATCAAGATTGTGAACGCGGTCCGTGCCGTAATCATAGGATACGGTAACTTTCACCTTGACCGTCTTCTCGCCTACGAATTCGCTGTCGGCATTACCCTTGACCGTAATCGTACCGGTGGTTGTGAAATCGCCCGCAATCGTAATTCGGTCAACGAGAACCTCCGGATTCATCACCTCGTACTTGACAGCGACTCCGAGAACCGTATTCTCATCGGCAGCCGCAGCCTCGAATACGTTGTTGCCGTTGATATTCGCCAGCTGGAGGAGATCGCCCACAGTCAGGGAAGCATCGGCATCGCTCGCAGAAATCGTAGTAGCGGCATTCTTACGCAGGCTGATCGTCTTATCCTTGATCGGGTCGGGAATCTCGACATTAAGCTCCTGCTCGTCAAGAACATAAGAATCGAGCATCAGTTTTACGCTGAGCGCCATGTTCAGGCCCTTGTACTCAGTACCCCACGTCAGGGTCTTGGCGTCGGCGTCTACCGAAGCACCTTCGTACTCTTCGGCGTCTACCGAGAAGACAACCTTTCCGATTTCATTGCCCTTGGAATCTTTGGGTGCAACCCAAGTGTTGTCGAGATTAAGTCCATCGGGCACATAAGCCGTCGTCGTAAGCTTTGCGTTCAGACGCACCGGATTCGCATAGTTGTCGCCCTGTACCAGCTCGCCTGCAAAGCCTTCGAAATTAACCGTAACGGCAACCGTTACATCGAGACCCCAGTCGGCAGTAAGTTTAGCCGTGAGTTCGTAGCTCTTCTCCTTTGCTCCAGTGCCGAGCTTGATAGCGATGTTCTTTGCATCGTCGGTCGCCTGCACGAGTTCGGTTCCATCTTCCGCTTCGTCGGCAGTAGCCTCGAATGTAGCGGCATAGATCGCATCTACGAACGTCTGCTTGTCAGCGAAGTACTTCGGAGCCCAATCCTTATTCCAGAGTTTCTCGGCATACGTCTCGATCACCGTGTATTCGCTCGTTCCCGCCAAGTAATCCACCGTTACGGTCTCCGGAGCCATCGTGATCTCAGGCATACCCTCGATAACGACGGGCAGAGTAATCGTAATATCGGTGTTCTCATAGTTGTAACGTGCTTTGACCGTGTAAGAACCGCTCGTCATTGCACTGTTGCCGGCTACGACAAGTTCCAGATGCTGCTCTGCACGATCGTCAGCAGGAGAGCTAGTAAGGATAATGTCAGCGACATCGAACGGCAGTTCGTCGGTCATTTCGGTCTCGCCGTCGAAGATCTGGATATCCTCGAAGGATCCAGCCTTCAGTGCGTTGTAAATCACGTGGCCGATCTGAGGCTTCGTGGGATCGGGATTCAGCAGGTAATCCACAGCCTCGTAATCGTCGCCGGCACTAACCGTTGCATAGTTCCACGTTACCGTCTGCGGCTCGGAAACGATGACGTCGGTGTTGTCCTTGATGATGGTGAACTGCGATTTGGCGTTCTTAACCACGCGGCAGGTGTATTCGCCCGATACGAGGTCGAACGAGAACGGTTCCGAGGTAATCACGTCGTCGATCAGAGCCGGAACACCCTTGCCCTTTTTGATCGCCGCCGTGGTTGCCGTAAGCGTATAGCTGTCCTTGTTATCTTCGGGATCTACCGTCGCTACGGCGGCGTCTTCAGGAACAACGGTCTTGAGAACGGGAACATCCTCGCCCCAGATTGCGGCAAGCTCCTGCGGTTTGCCGTCTTTCATGTAGTAAATCTTCACATCATGGAAGAACTCAACGACGGTTTCCTCGTCGTTATACTTCAGACCGCCGTCGCCCTCGAATTCCGGGAACTGGGTATCGTTGTCAACTACCAGTTCGAGGTTTCCGTCCTCTTTCATACGGCCGGCAACCAGATCGGCATTGATCGCGCCGCCTGCATTATACTGCGTACCGATAAAGGCACTGGTGAAATCGCTGCCCAAATCCTCGCCCGAAATGGCATCTTCGGGCGTAGCTCCGGCGACACCGGTGCCTGCGAGTTTCACATTCAGCGCAATGGCCAGCGTTTTGCCGTTTCCGTACTCGTACTGAGTCTTGGCGACAACGGTAAACTTACCGGTCACGACGTCCTGATCGATCACGTCTACAACCTCGAACGACGCAGCGCTGCGCGTCTTGATCTCCTCCGTTACGAACGATACGTTCTCCTTGGTCATCTTGACTGCCAGAGCCGCAGGCGAAACCATGAAAGTAGCTTCGATCGCGGCCTCGTTGCCGCCTTCGTCGCTGCCCAGATAGAACTTGTAGTCCTCACCTTCACCGTCAACCATCGCGATATAGGGAAGTCCCTCGATGGAAATGACATTGTTCGATACCTCTTCGAGCGAAGTCGGAACGTAAACCAGCGACTGGATGCGGCCGGCAAGGTCTGCGATAGCGCTCCAGAGATTGCGGAGCTGCGTGTCGTAATTGTCGAAACGATCCTTCAGATCGGCTTCTTTCAGGTAGATTGCGCTGCCGTCGGGGTTGAACAGCTTGCTGTTTACACCCTCCTCGATCATCGCCTCGATAGCCTCTTTCAGAGTTACGTTGGCATCGGTCAGCTCCTTGAGGATCGTATCGGTGATGGTCTTGCCCATTTCGGCTTTGACCGTCTCGTCATTCATGTACTCAGCCATGTACGAAGCGAAGTTGTCGCCGAGGACCTTCTTGATGGCATCGGTGACCGTAGCCGTCTCCGAAGATACGGAATTGGCGACAGCGGTAAGGATCTGGTTGATCTGAGTCGCCGACAGCTGATCGGCACCGGTGATGTAACCTTTACCCTCGACGAAATCCTTCATCTGCTGCTCGGTAACGTACTTGCCGTCGACCAGAGCCTGCTGGATGATCTTCTGCATTTCGGCCTGCAGTTTACCCATGGTCTCGTCCGAAGCAATCATCGTCTCGAAAATCTTCTTGACATCGTCGGCAGTCAGCTGATTCTTGGTAGCCTCTTCGATCAGTTTCTGAACGTCAGCCTTGGTCTGATATCCCTGAGCCTTAATAAGTTTCAACACCTCATCGCTAGTCAGCCAATCTTTCAGATCCGACTTCTTGGCATAGTCTGCCAGCCTTTTGTCAAGCTCTGTCTGGAGACCGCTGTTGGTAACGAAAGACGAGAAATCTATCCCGTTTAATTTGTCGGTAACAGCTTTGAGGGCTGAAGCGTCGGCCTTCAACTCGACTTGACCCTTCAAGTCGTTGATCTGACCCTTCAGGTCGTCGATGTCGTCGTCGTAGTCTTTACAACCGACACCGGCTAACATTGTTCCGGTTAAGAACAGTGCAAGAAATTTTCTGAATAAGTTTTTTTTCATAGTAATGAAGAATTGAAATGGAATTGTTTTTTGTGTTGACGCATTAGTTATCAATAGAGTGACGTATCTATTCTCTTTCGGTTACGGGCACATTTTTTGCAGAGTGACGCAGACTCTGCAGACCGTGTTGCACGTTAATTATCAATAAAGTGACGCATTCTTTATTATATGTGTGACGCATTAGTTTTCAGTAATATCGGATAAATCATGGTATCATATATGATACGCATGGTGCAAATATATATATAAAAATTTGCACAACAAAATTTTTATCCAAATTTTTGAAATGGGAGTTGTTTATGAGGAGGAGGTATCCTATATCTCCTCTAGGATCAGAGAGTTGAGGAGGGAGAGACGTCTGACGGTACAGGAACTCGCATACCGTTGCGACATGGAAAGATCCAATTTGAGCCGTATCGAAGCGGGACGCACGAACCTTACGGTCAAAACGATGTGTATTATATGTAACGCGTTGAATGTGAGCTTGAGGGATGTTATTCGGTAACAGGGATATACCTATATTATATATTTCTGCACCGTTGTAGGAAGAGTTCTTTTTTTAGGCTATTTAGGTAAATTGTCGTATATTTACCAACCAAATGAAATAAGAACCCGCTGTTTGTGAATACAATCGATTTGATCGTCTGCCTTATTCTGGCACTGGCCGTATGGAACGGCTGGCGCCAAGGCTTTGTCATGCAGATATGTTCGCTGGCCGGAATCGTCGCAGGCATCTGGCTTGCTTCACGTTACGGCGTTTATGTCGGGGAGTGGCTGAAGCTGGACGAGACGGTATCCGCAGCCGGCGGATTCGTCGTGGTCCTGCTGGCCGTGATTCTTCTGGTGGCTGTTGCCGGACGGCTGGTACGCAAGTTGTTTCACTTCGCGGGATTCGGGATTCCCGACATCGTGCTGGGCATCGCGGTGTCGGTGCTGAAATACATGCTGGTGCTGAGCGTATTGTTCTCGGCGTTCGATTCGCTCAACGAGGATTATACGCTCGTCGGCCCGCAGACGATCGAGAAATCGAAGAGTTACAAGCCCGTCATGCGCCTGTCCGAAGCCGTTTTTCCCTTCTTGGAATGGGTCGGCGAACAGGTGCCGCAGGAACAAAACGAAGATTAGCCGATGGAAAACCGATTTACCGGAACAGTGGTGCGCGCCACCGGAAGCTGGTACGACGTCCTGCACGACGGCGCGGTCGTCCGCTGCCGTATCCGGGGCCGGCTGCGGCTGCGGGGCGTACGTTCGACCAATCCGGTCGTGGTGGGCGACGAAGTGACTTGCGAGGCCGACGCAGGGGGCGATTACGTCATCTGCGACATTTCGCCCCGCCGCAACTACGTCATCCGCCGGGCGTCGAACCTCTCGAAGGAGTCGCATATCATCGCGGCCAACGTCGATCAGGCTCTGCTGATGGCGACGCTGCGTTCGCCCGAAACCGCCACGGAGTTCGTGGACCGCTTTCTGGTGACCTGCGAAGCCTATAAGGTGCCCGTCACGATCCTGCTTTCGAAAATCGACCTGCAGGACCCGCAGGCCGTCGCAGACTTTCATGCCGTGTACGAAAGCGCCGGATACCGTGTCATGGAGGTCTCCTCCGCCACGGGCGAAGGCGTCGGTGCGGTACACGAGCTGCTCAAAGGGCGTACGACCCTCGTTTCGGGCAATTCGGGCGTCGGAAAATCGACGCTCATCCGCGCCATCGACCCCTCGCTGGACATCCGTACGGGCGAAATCTCCGAAAGCCACCACAAGGGACGGCACACGACGACCTTTTCGACGATGTACCCGCTGGCCGAAGGCGGCGCAGTGATCGACACGCCGGGCATCAAGGGTTTCGGGCTGATCGACATCGACGATGCCGAGTTGTGGCATTACTTCCCCGAAATGATGCGCACGGCCCCCGACTGCCGGTTTTACAACTGCACCCACACCCACGAACCGGGATGTGCGGTGGTCGAAGCCGTCGAACGGGGGCAGATCGCCTATCCCCGCTACGAAAGTTACCTCAAAATACTCGATGAAGATGAAAAATACCGCAAATAAGGGTGCTGAATGGTACGCCGAACGTATCGCCTGCCTTGCGGAGTTCACGACCTCCGAGCGTTATGAAGTACTCCGCCGCACGGTCGCCATGCGTACGCGATACATGACCGTGCTGGCCGAGAATATGTACCACGGGCAGAACGCCGCCGCCCTGATCCGCCACTGCGAGGCGTTCGGCGTGCAGGAGATGCACACCGTCGAGACGCTGTGCCGCTTCGAACCCAATCCCGACATCGTGCGCGGCACCGACCAATGGGTCGATGTCCGGCGTCATCCCTCGACGGGAGAAGCCCTCGCCGCACTGCGCGGTGCGGGATACCGCATCGTTGCGACGACGCCCCACCGCGAAGACGTGACGCCCGAAACGTTCGACGTCGCCGCAGGGCCTTTCGCACTGGTTTTCGGCACCGAACACGCCGGAATCTCGGACGAGGTGATCGCCGGAGCCGACGAATTCCTGCGCATCCCGATGTGCGGCATGGTCGAGAGCCTGAATGTTTCGGCGTCGGCCGCGATCCTGATCTACATGCTCTCCGAGCGGATGAGGCTCACGGTCGGGGAGTGGCGCATGACCGACGCGCAGCAGGCCGAGACCCTCTTCGGCTGGATGCGCCGCAGCGTGAAGGATGCGGACGCGATATTGCAGCGGAAATTCAAAGATTGACAATGAATACCATTTTACGCAAACAATTTCTGGCTCACGTGGGCCAGACTTCGCCGTCGCCGATGCTCGTCGAAGTCGAACGCGCCGAAGGGACGTTTTTCTACACGCCCGAAGGCAAGCGTTACTACGACTTGGTGGCGGGCGTCTCGGTGAGCAACGTCGGTCACTGCAATCCCGCCGTGGTGCGGGCCGTGCAGGAGCAGGCGGCGCGCTATATGCACGTGATGGTCTACGGCGAGCTGGTCGAGACGCCGCAGGTGGAATATGCCTCGAAGCTCGCGTCGCTGCTGCCCGGAGGACTCGAAAGCGTCTATTTCGTCAATTCGGGGGCCGAAGCGGTCGAGGGCGCTTTGAAGCTGGCCAAGCGTTTCACGGGCCGCACGGAGCTGATCTCCATGCGCCGCGCCTACCACGGTTCGACCCACGGTTCGATGAGCATGATGGGGGCGCCCGAAGGCGAGGAGTGGAAAGGGGCGTTCCGGCCCCTGCTGCCCGACGTGCAGGCGATCGAATTCAACGATTTCGATGCGCTGAACCGCATCACGCGGCGCACGGCCTGCGTGCTGGCCGAACCCGTGCAGGGCGAAGCGGGCGTCCGGACGCCCGCACCGGGCTATCTGGAAGCCCTGCGGCGGCGGTGCGACGAGGTGGGCGCCCTGCTGGTCTTCGACGAGATACAGACCGGCATGGGCCGCACGGGCGAACTGTTCGCCATGCTCAAATACGGCGTTACGCCCGATATCGTATGCTTGGCCAAGGCGTTCGGCGGCGGCATGCCGCTGGGGGCGTTCGTGGCGCGGCGCGAAATCATGGATACGCTGCAAACCGATCCGGTTCTGGGACATATCACCACCTTCGGCGGACACCCGGTCTGTTGTGCGGCGGGGCTGGCGGCGTTGAATTACCTGCTGGACAACAAGGTCGTGGAGCAGGCCGAAGCCAAGGGTGCGCTGTACGAAACGCTGCTGGGGAGCCATCCCGCCGTGCGCGAAATCCGCCGCAGCGGCCTGCTGATGGCCGTCGAGCTGGGGGAGTCGGCGAAACTGTATCGCACGATGGAACTGTTCAAGGATGCCGGAATCCTGAGCGACTGGTTCCTGTTCTGCGACACGGCGTTCCGCATCTCGCCGCCGCTGACGATCTCCGAAGAGGAGGTGCGCGAAAGCGCCGCGCTTATCCGGGAGTGTCTCGACCAGCTGCGGTAGCCGGAACAGGCTGCCAAGACATCCGGCGGGACATGATTGCGCCGGAAAACACAATAAGAAAGAGGGCCGGAAGGCCCTCTTTTCATTTTCGGGTGCAAAGCTGTTTCCGGCGCGATGCCCGCTCCGCCGGGCGTTATTTTTCTTCGGCGAACGCCTTGAGCATGGCGATCTCCTCCGGCCAGCGCTCTTCGTCGGGCGTTTCGAGGATCAGCGGAATGCCGTCGAAACGCGCGTCCTGCATGATGTAGCGGAAACACTCCATGCCGATCATGCCTTCGCCCAGCGGCGTATGACGGTCCACACGGCTGCCCAATATCTTCATGGCGTCGTTCAGGTGCATGCCTTTCAGGTATTCGAACCCCACGATGCTGTCCAGCTCCGCGAACGTCCTCTCGCACGCCTCGGCCGTACGCAGGTCGTAACCTGCGGCGAAAGCGTGGCAGGTGTCAATGCAGACGCCCACGCGCGACTTGTCCTCCACGCGGTCGATCAGGTAGGCCAGCTGTTCGAAGGCGAAGCCCAGATTGGAACCCTGTCCCGCCGTATTTTCGATTACGGCCGTCACGCCGTGCGTCTTGTCCAGCGCGATGTTGATCGACTCGGCGATCCGGTCGAGCGACTCTTCGGGCGCAATCTTCTGCAGGTGGCTTCCGGGGTGGAAGTTCAGACGGTCCAGTCCCAGCTGCTCGCAGCGCTGCATCTCGTCGAGAAACGCCGCACGCGACTTTTCCAGCCCGTCGCGCTCAGGATGTCCGAGGTTGATCAGGTACGAATCGTGGGGCAGTATCTGGGCCGGGAGGTAGCCGTACAAGTCGCAGACTTTGCGGAAAGAGTCGATCTGCGCCGCCGTCAGCGGCGCGGCGACCCACTGCCGCTGGTTTTTGGTGAAAAGCGCGAAGGCCGTAGCCCCTATCTTGTGCGCATTGGCGGGGGCGTTCTCCACACCTCCCGAAGCGCTTACGTGTGCTCCGATATATTTCATGTGAGTATCTTTATATTAACTTAAGACAAAGTTAAGGTTCTGTCTCTTATACACATCTCCGAGCCCA
>ENA-UBCA01001511-UBCA01001511.1-human-gut-metagenome-genome-assembly--contig:-NODE-1511-length-11187-cov-4.019763_pt1 | contig 11187 bp, 8 predicted proteins | sample MGYA00244228_ERZ654716 | MGnify/ENA primary metagenome ERZ654716 (study PRJEB26926, sample SAMN06164557) | human gut metagenome | biome: ENVO:00009003; feature: ENVO:2100002; material: ENVO:00002003... | reverse complement strand
GCAGCGTCAGATGTGTATAAGAGACAGCCTCCACAACTGAACAGATTCACATCATCGGCAAGGACATCGCTTACTTCCATACGCTTTTCTGGCCTGCCATGCTGCACTTCTCCGGCAAACCGTTCCGTGTGCCGGATCACGTCTGGGCACATGGTTTCGTTACCGTAGACGGTCAGAAGATGAGCAAGAGCCGCGGCACAGGTCTTGATCCTCTGGTTTATCTTGAGCTCGGCATGGATCCGGAGTGGCTGCGCTACTACTTCGCCTACAAGCTTAATTCCAAGGTCGAAGACGTGGACTTCAGTTCCGCCGACTTTATTTCCCGCACTAACTCCGACTTGGTCGGCAAATACGTCAATATCGCCAGCCGTTCCGCAGGATTCCTCGTCAAGCGCTTCGAAGGCCGCGTCTCGGATCCGGCCATTGCAGAAAGCAGCCTGATTTCCGAAATCAAGGCCGCCGCTCCTGACATCAATGCTTCTTTCGAAAGTCGTGAATACGGTAAAGCCCTTCGCGCCGTGATGGAGCTCGCTAACAAAGTCAACGAATACGTAGACCAAAAACAGCCATGGGAATTAGCCAAACAGCCCGAGAGAGCCGCAGAACTGCACGCAGTCTGCTCCGTTACGCTTGAGGCCTTCCGTCTGCTGACCTTGTTCCTGAAACCGGTTCTTCCCCGCACTGCTGAAAACGTCGAAACGTTCCTCAACTGCGGTGAGCTGACCTGGAATTCCGTTGACAACGCTTTGTCCTCCGACAAGCCCATCAACCCCTTCAAACACCTAATGAAGCGAGTTGATGAAAAACAGGTTCAACAGCTCTTCGAGCTGAGCTCCAAGGCAGCAAAGACCGCTTCCGAGCCTGCCAAGGAAGAAAAGAAGACAGAAGCCGAATCCGAAGCGTTTGTCTTCGAACCTCTGGCTCCGAATATTGCATTTGACGACTTCGCCAAGGTCGACCTCAGAATCGGCAAGATTCTTGACTGCAAGAAAGTTGAAAAAAGCCGCAAACTTCTTCAGCTCACGATCGATATCGGTGAAAAAGAACCGCGCAACATCTTCTCCGGCATTGCCGCTTACTACAAACCGGAAGATCTGATCGGCAGGCTCACCGTGGTTGTCGCTAACCTGGAGCCGCGCAAGATGATGGGCAGCTTCTCTCAGGGCATGCTGCTTTCCGCCTCCGACGGAGCAGACACACCTTCTGGTCTTTATCTGTTTGAACCGTTCCCGGGCGCTAGGCCGGGTATGCGTTTGCACTAATTCCCTTGTTTAGGAGAACCCTCGGTCCGAACGCCGAGGGTTCTTTTGTTTTGGCTACAGATAAACCTTAGTTTTTGGAAAATAGTTGAAGCGTTGCGCTCAAATGTGAGATATTGGGAGGATAATCTAGGCACTTAGCTTCAGAACCCAAGTTCTAAATAAGTTTATTTTTACCTCGGCAGCCTTACTGCCGTAAGTTATCCACTGTATTAGATCCAAGATAAATGAGCGCGAGATCTCACATCGTAGAGGCCCTGCATCGTTTCCCGTTAGCACGATTCGAGCCGGCCTCTCTTTGCATTTTAAAAAATTATTCTTTCTCCACTTTCACAAGTGACCTCTCCGCAGGCCTCACTGTCGGTGTTGTGGCACTTCCTCTTGCGATGGCTTTTGCCATTGCTTCCGGCATGACGCCGGAATCCGGTATTTACACTGCCATCATTGCCGGATTTTTAATTTCTCTTTTAGGCGGATGCAAAGTTCAGATCGGCGGTCCGGCCGGCGCCTTCATTGTTATCGTTTACGGCATTATTGCTCAGTACGGCGTCGGCAATCTGCTCATCGCAACCTTTTTCTCGGGCATATTCCTATTCCTAATGGGGCTCTTTAAGATCGGGAGCTTCATTCGATTTATTCCGGTCTCGATCGTCATCGGCTTTACCAACGGTATCGCCGTACTCATCGGTCTTTCTCAGATCAAGGACTTCCTAGGCCTGAACATTGCCAAGATGCCTGCTGACTTTTTCCATCAGATCGAGACACTGGCCGGCGCTATTAATACCGTCAACCCCTACGCTGTCGGTTTGGGTCTGGCTTCTTTGATTATCGTTTTTGTCTGGCCTCGTTCCTGGACCATAGGCGGTGCACCTTGGAGAAGATGGCTTGCCAGAATTCCGAGTACTGTTGTCGTGCTGATCGTCATGACGGCGCTGGTCTCTTTATTTAACCTTCCGGTGGAAACCATCGGTTCTAAATTCGGCGGTATTCCGCAGGGACTGCCGCAGTTCCAAGTGCCTGACATCAGCTGGGGCAACGTCAAGCAGCTGCTCGGACCGGCAATTACATTGGCCTTGCTGGGCGCAATCGAATCTCTGCTTTGCGCACGCGTGGCCGACGCAATGACCGACGAACGCCATGATCCCAATCAGGAACTGATGGGACAAGGCATTGCCAACTGCATCGTACCCTTCTTCGGCGGTCTGCCTTCTACCGGCACGATTGCCCGTACCGTTACCAACATTAAGAGCGGCGCCGTCACACCGATGGCGGGTATGATCCACAGTCTGACCCTTTTGGTCATTATCCTAGTAGCTGCCCCCCTGGCGATGAACGTCCCTCTGTGTGCGCTTTCTGCCATCCTTCTGTTCATGGCCTTTAACATGGGTAATTGGCATGAGTTCGTTCGCCTCAGACAGTTCACCATGTCTTACAAGGCAACACTGCTGGTGACATTCTTCCTGACGGTGATCTTCGACCTGACCGTTGCCGTTGAAATCGGCCTGCTCACCGCCGCCTTATTCTTCCTCTATCGCATGAACACGCTCACTCGCGTGATTCCCAAAACGCTGCCCTTCGACGCTCCGAAGCAGATTGAAGCTTGGGCAATGGAAGGTGCGCTTTTCTTTGGTTCCGTTTCCAAGCTGGAAATCGTTACAGACCCCAAACACATCAACGCACCTGATGCACCTGATGTGGTTATTTTCGATTTCACTGATTTGCTCTCGATTGACAACAGTGCGCTTGATATCATCGAGTCCTTCCAGCGAAACCTCGTGAAACACGGCAAGATCCTGATTGTGGTCGGCGCGAGCGAGCACCCGCTGCGTCAGATGAGACGATTGGGCTTAGCTCAGCGACTCGGCAAATATATGTGCCCTGACATGGAAACCGCGATTCAATTAGCACGTGAGGCAATCTACAAGAAAGAGGAACCGAACCCGAATCCAAGAGAAGAAATTCGGATTGTTGAACATAAGTAATCCGCCTCTCAATCGAACCCGTCCGCAGTGACGGGCTTTTTTTGCGCCTAATCACCTTGAATACGATATTGTCTGGACAAGAAGTCTTCTGTCGTGGTATACGTCTAAAAAATATTACAAAACACTACCCTCGGAGGGAAGGATGAGAAACGTATCCAATGAATGGTTGGCAGCAATCAGCACGGGACGCGACTACAGTATCGACGAAAAGAAAAGAGGCTGTGCTGTCCCTATTACGCCTTGGCTGCATCCGCCCGTCGGTAAAAGACTCCGGGACTTGATTACCAAGCTTGGAACTGTTCGGGAATTGGATCGGCAGGAGATTCTTTATCCGCAGGGCAGAAAAATTTCCGATATCGTTCTCGTTCAGCAGGGCGTGACAGCCCGCAACTTCGGCAATGCAGTTTCCGGCCCGAAAGCGGCTGCAATCTCCACTCCGGGTCACTTCGCTTGCGGAAACCTTAATTTTCTGACAAGCCGACCTTCTCTCGGAACCTACTTCGCCTTGACAAAGGCCCAAGTCGTCGTATGTCCCAAGGATCTTTTACTGCCTGTCCTTACGACGGATCCGGAGCTATTTGCCTATACCATTCGATTACTAGAAAGCTGTACGCTCTCAGACCGAGTGGGTTTCGCACTGATGGCCTTCGCCCCCGTTGATCTTCGCCTAAAGGCTTTTGTCGTCACCTGGGCTATTCATTACGGCAAACTCACTGCCGACGGCTTGATCAAATGCCCTATTCCTCTGACACGGAACAACCGTTGTCTCGTCGCCAACGCCTCTCCTGTGTCCACAGACAATGCGTTAAAACGATGGAAAGAAGAAGGAGGCTGGATCCGGGACGGAGACTTCGTCACGTTCCCTGCCGCCTTCGTCGATGATGCTTACCAATGGATGCGCTCGGCCGAGGAAAGCAGCGAATACACATATCCAAATACCTTCAGAGAACTCTTAGAAGCACTTCCTCCGCTAACCAATCCTTGGTATTAGTTTTCGGCTTTTTCTCTTGCCTCATTGGCCTCTAAGCCAAGCGCTTCATGCGTTTTCATTAGTTTTTTCAAACTAAAAGCCGAGTCTTTGTCTTTTTTTATATCCTCGTAAACCCTTTAACTATCCACCAAAGCCTTTGGGTAGTTAAGAAAATCTTCAGTTTTTAAACTTTTCTTATCGGTTATGAAGAGCCGACAACATCATCAAGGAGGACTTTTAAAATGACATTCACCCGCAGAACCTTCATGGAAACCACTTGCGCTCTGAGCGCCGGACTTGTTTTCGGAAGTGTTGCCCATGCCTCAACCAAAGTTCCTGAAAAATGGGACGAAACCTGCAGTCTTCTCGTTATCGGTACAGGCTTTGCCGGCCTGGGCGCTGCCCTTGAAAGCCACTATCTCGGTATGAAAGACATTCTTGTTGTTGACAAGATGCCTTCCGCCGGCGGCAACTCCATCATCAACGGGGGTGCCATCGCAGCTGCCGGAACAGATATGCAGGAAAAAGCCGGTATCAAAGACAATGCCGATCTTCTCTACTCCGACATTCTGAAAGCCGGCGGCGGTCTCGCTCATAAAGAGCTCGCCAGAAGAATTGCAGACGAATCCGTCTCCAACTACAAGTGGCTTCGTGACGAAGTCGGTGTCAAGTTCAAAGCCGTCACTTATCACGGCGGTCACTCTGTTCCCCGCAGCCACGCTGTGATGGAAAACACCGGCGCCGGTTTCATCAATCCGATGCTCGCAAAATGCAAGGAATTCGGCATCAAAATTCAGCTGAGAACGATTGTGGATGACCTGATCGTCAACGATAAGGGCTGCGTCGTCGGTGTTAAAGCCCGCGTCAACCATCGCTTCAATCGTCCCGAAAGTGGAAAAGTTGTCTACATTCGCGCAACCAAAGGTGTGCTGATTGCTTCCGGCGGCTTCAGCCAGAACGTCAAGATGCGCACCAGTCATGATCCGCGCTTAACCGATGCTTTCGGATCCACCAACCATCCCGGTGCAACCGGCGAAATGATTCAGGAAGCTCAGGCTTTAGGCGCCAATACCATCCACATGGACTGGATCCAGCTGGGCCCCTGGACTTCTCCCGACGAAAACGGCTTCGGTCTGGCCCCACTTGCCGTGGAATCTATGGTCGGCTACGGCCCCATGATTAACCCGACAACCAGCAAGCGCTTCATTAAAGAAACCGGCAACCGTAAAGTTCGCGCTGATGCCATTGTTGCCCTTGGTAAACCGGCGATCATCTACACCTGCGAAGCCAACATGATGAACAAAGTCGTCGGCAAAAACATGAAGCCCGAACAGTTTGAAACCGCACTCAAGAACGGCGTTATTCGTAAATTCGACGACCTCAAATCTTTGGCGGACTTCTACAAGCTGGACTATGCCACCCTTGAGAAAGAAAACGAAAAATTCAACGGCTATATGAAAGCCATGAAGGACCCGGAATTCGACTGCATGTTCTTCAAAGATGCCGTCCTCAACACCAAGGGGCCCTTCTACGCTATTCGTCTGTGGCCGCGCGTTCACCACACCATGGGCGGTCTTGAAATCAACGAAAAAGCCCAGGTTCTCGACGTCAAGGGCAATCCGATTGCCGGTCTGTACGCAGCAGGCGAAGCGACCGGCGGCGTCCACGGCATGGTGCGCCTCGGTACCGTCGCCGTTGCCGACTGCATCATCTTTGGACGTATTGCTGCCCGCACAGCTAACGGCTGGGCAGGCTGCTAATTCTCTTGCTTAGTCTGAGGCCTCCTCCGGAGGCTTCAGATGGAAAACCGACATGACCTCATTGAATTCACTGACAAAACTATTCGGAATCGGTCTGCTCGCTGCGATGTTTTCCTGTTCAGCCTTCGCTGCCGATGCTCCGAAGATGGGTGCCGATAAGCACGTTGCCAAGGGCGTAGCGTGCCAGACCTGCCACGGAACCGACCTCAAGAATCCGAACCTCCCGACAGAAGAAACGTGTACACAGTGCCACCCGAAAGCGATGCTGATTGAAAAAACAAAAGATCTTCCCGGCGCCAATCCTCATAACGCGCCTCATAACGGAGACTGCATCAACTGCCATCTGATGCATGAGCCGCCGGAAGACTATTGCGCACAGTGCCATAAATTCAACTTCAAAGTGAAATAGATCAAACGACACAAAAACAAGGAGGGATACCCTTATGAAATCTAAAAAAATCATTGCAGCGATTGCTTGCTGCTTCTGCGGAAGCGTCTACGCTTCTGACGTCTCCGTCTACGGAATGGTGGACGCATATGTCCAGCTTTACAACGGCGGAAACGGCACCGTTGTTGACTTAGGCAGCGGCGGTAAAGGCGGTTCACGCATCGGCATCAAAGGAACGGAAGATTTAGGAGGAGGAACCAGCGTGTTCTTCCGACTAGAAAACGGCTTCTTTGTTGATAACGGCACCAATACCACCGCCGCTCAGCCGGAAGGATGGGCCTTTCAGCGAGAAGCGGTTCTCGGAATCCGAAACACCGACTGGGGTACGTTTTCTTTCGGCCGTCAGTACACCCTGAACTTCGGCGGAATCGCCCAGTTTGACGCTTTTGCCTGCAGCTTAGGCAGCACGATTAACAACTTCATGGCTCCGGCGCCTTATCTTCCGAATACTCATATTCCGGGCATCAACGGCGCTTCCGGTGTCGACAATCTGACTCGCAGAGACAATTCCTTTGTCTATGAAAGCCCGAGTTTCGGCGGCTTAAAGCTCTCCGCTATGGTTTCTTTAGGAGAACAGAACAAGCTGAACTCAGAATCCGAAATGTCGAATAAGTACGGCAACAGCTATGCAGCTCAGGCCGTCTATCGCAAGGGTGCTTTCGGCATCGGCTTCACTTACACCTATCAAAACCTGGCTGCAGAAGCTCCCAATAATCTCAAAGACCCGAATGCGCACGCTGCGCTGTATAACTTAGGTGCAAGCTACGACTTCGGATTCACCAAGCTCTACGGCAACCTTGTCTATAAGAACGGCTCCAAGGCTGCAGTCCGCGATACCAATCCGAACATCATGGTTTACAGCGTATCGGCAAAGACACCGTTGTTCGGCGGCAATCTGTTAAACGGCTTTGCGTATTTAAAGAACAATACGACTGATTCTGCCAATGCTTGGAACGTCTCGGTTCGCTACGACTATCCGTTAAGTAAGCGAACCACCGTCTACGCCGGTGCTGCCTATCTCAACAACGAGAAGAACGTGAATTACACGATCAACGGCGGTGGCGGCACTTCATCGGCACCGACCACCAACATGGGTAAAAATCCGTGGACAACATTCGTGGGGATGAACCACACCTTCTAAGAAATTTTCTTCTTTTGTGATCTGAGAGTACTTCAAAATCTTGACCTTCAGGAATGCTGTTTCTCCTTCCGCAGTCCTGAAGGTTTTTCTTATTTAGTCAGATCTGATCGTAGACAGGCTTATACATCGCCGCCTGAATCGCTTCGGATAAATCGACCGGATTCGACACTCCGGCAACACCTGTCGTGAAACATTGCTCGGCTACAGCAGCCGCAATGGACTGAGAAACTTCGCGAATCTTTATGAGCGGCGGGAATAAACTCCCGTTTTCCAAGTCCTCTTCCGAGACCATCTTAGAGAGTGCTTCTGCGGCACTTAAAAATACACTTTGCGGAACAACCCGAGGTGACGAGACCACTAATCCGAGACCGATTCCGGGGAAAACATACGAGTTGTTGCTCTGGCGAGGAATAAAAGTCTTTCCGTTCAATTCAACCTGCGGGAAAGGACTGCCGGAAGCAAAGAGGCATTTGCCTTCTGTGTAGGTATAGGCTTCTCTAGCTGTGCATTCGGAACGAGATGTCGGATTCGATAACGCAAAGATGATGGGGCGCTCGTTGATTCTTGCCATTGCGCTGAGTACATAGGCATTAAACGATCCTGCCTGAGCCGCACAGCCCACAATTGCCGTAGGTTTCACTTCGCCGATGGCGTCCAGGAATGTGCTCTGAGGTTCAAGTTCATGAGCAAACTTCTGCTTCAGCGGCGTCAGCCCCTCTCGATCTTTTGTCACCAGACCGTGAGAGTCGAAAAGAAAAATCCTATTGATGGCTTCTTCCTGGGTCAGGCCTTCCTTCATCATAGCCTCAACCAGCAAATCAGCAATGCCGCCTGCGGCCTCACCGGCGCCTAAGAAAAGGAATTTTTCCTCGGAAAGAGAACTTCCCTTAGCCCTTGCCGCCGCATAGAAACCTGCAACGGCAACCGCCGCAGTTCCCTGAATATCGTCATTAAAACAAGCAGTCTTACCCTTCCATTGATCCAACAGAGCAAAGGCGTGACGATTAGCAAAGTCTTCGAATTGGATAATCACATGAGGCCAGCGTGCTTTAGCGGCTTCTATGAACTCTCGGACAAAAGCGTAGTATTCCTCGCCGTCAACCCTCGGCTGCTGCAGACCGAGATAAAGAGGATCATGCAGCAAACCCTGATTATTAGTGCCGACATCCAAGAGTACGGGCAGAGCGCGCGCTGGATTGAGCCCTGCGCAAGCCGTGTAAAGAGAAAGTTTTCCGATCGGAATGCCCATTCCGCCGGCGCCGAGGTCGCCTAATCCGAGGATACGTTCGCCGTCTGTCACGACGATCATGTCGACATCGTCATAGGGCCAATTATTGATCACGTCCCGAATCGAACCTTTATCTTCAATTGTGACGTAAAGGCCCTCCGGTTCACTGTAAATTCGATCGAATTCCTGACAGGCTTTGCCGACCGTCGGCGTATAGACGATAGGCATCAGCTCCTCAATATTATTTTCGAGGAGGTAATAAAAGAGGGTTGCGTTTCTGTGTCGGAGCAGCGAAAGGATTTCGTATTTCTGGAGCGGCTCTTCAGCCTGACGAATTCTTTCTAAAGCCCGCTTGGCCTGATGCTCCAGCGTCGTCACTCTCGGAGGAAGCAGTCCGCGCAGTTTCCGTTTTATTCTGGCGTCCTGACTAAAGGCCGTTCCTTGATTGATGAACGGATCATCCAGGGCTTCCGTTCCCACACTGATATTTTTCATTTTATTTTTCCGAAAAACAGAAAGTTCGACAGAACGGAGCGAATAGCCGGTACCAGACGCGTCAGACTCCTGCCGAAAGAGAGGGACAAGCCCTCTCCCGAACCAGAGTACAGCTTATCAGGTCAAACCGCGCTACGACAACTTTTCAGGAATAGCGGGCGGCTGGAGGACGTCGACGCCCTGCTGCTGCATTTGCTTGACTTCGGGTATCCGCAGACGCAGGGCCGTGTAAATCGGCTGGCTCTTCAACGCCTGAGCAGTAAAGAATGCCAATGCCGATCCGATGAGCATGGGAAGTGTTAAATCCCAGCACGCGGTCATTTCAAGAATCAGCAGAACGCCGGTAATCGGAGCGCAAATCGTCGAAGCAAAGAAGGCACTCATTCCGACGGCGCAGAATGCCATCGGGTTTAAATCAAATCCGATGAGATTCAACGTCCATGCAAAAACGTGACCTAAGATCCCGCCCATCAGAAGAAGCGGTGAGAACAGACCGCCGGGAACGCCTGTGGCGTAGCAAAGAGGCGCAAAAAACCAGCGTATCAATCCGATAACCAGCACCGTTGCAATGGGGAACGTGTAGTTCAGCATCTCAGTGCCGAGCTGATCGCCGCCGCCGGCAAGTCCCGGTGCAAAGTAAACCAGCAGTGCAACGACGATACCGATGATTCCGGCTTTCACTTCAGGAATGACCTTCTTAAAGTATGCATTCGTGTTCAAAAGAATAAGAACCATCTTGTTGTAGAGCGGTCCCATCACACCGATAAAGATTCCGAACAAAATGAAAGCGACGGACTCTTTGACACCCGGAATTATGAAGGTTCGGTTGATGACGTTGTAGTCCGGCTGCATGCCGAGGATCGTCATCGACACCGTGCATCCGGCAAAAACGCAGATGAGGGTCGGAATCACGAGATTCATACGGATATCTTTCGTGACTTCCTCGAATGTGAACATTGCTCCGCCTAAAGGAGATGAGAAGGCTACACCCAAGCCGGTACCTGCGGATGCGATGGTGAGAAAACGAAGCTCTTCTTTCGAGAACTTCAGAATGCGGGCAATCGTGGCTCCGATGGAGGCCCCCATCTGAACCGTCGGACCTTCGCGGCCCAAAGCCATACCGCTGCCCAGCGTCAAAATACCGCCGAAGAACTTAACCAATAAGATCTTAAAGCGCGCCGGTTCAACCTCTTCTCTCCAGGCCGCTTCAACATATTGAATTCCGCTGCCGCCGGCCGTCGGTGCAAAACGAACCAGGAATCGTCCGATGACTGCGCAGGCGACACAAACCGCCAAGACAGCGCCGAAACCTTCCCAAAAACTCACGGAATGAGCCCACGTGGTCAGCAGCATCCGCAAATGATCTGCCTTATGCAGGAAGAACTGGAAGTATCCGCCGACCGCCCCGGTGCACAGCCCCGCAAACAGGCATATCAAATAAAACCAACATTTACGCGTAAAGGACACGATCCCTCCTTTAGGGATACTCCGCCGAGTTCCGAATTTTTCCTGATGCCCTTTAGCTTAATAAGCTAAAAGGCAACAGTTCCTAAGGGATCACGAAATTGGGGAATTAAAAAAGAACCCGAAGGTCCTCGATCATCAATCTGCGATTGATTACATCTGCTTTTTAGCAAGTCCTGCCGCGCTGCTCTTCGGATAAAGCTTGATCAGTTTATTGAAAGTAGCTTTGGCTTCCGCGGTTTTCTTGGAATCCATCTGGGCCATACCGACCAACAGGTAGGCTTCCGGAACTTTGGCATGTTTGCTGTAGCCGGAAATCAGACGCTGCTCGGTGGCAATCGTCTGCGCAAAGTTGCCTTTCATATAGTAGCTGCTGCCGAGCCAGTACAGAGCCTGTCTCTTATACACATCTCCGAGCCCACGAGACTAGCGCTCATCTC
>ENA-UBCA01001475-UBCA01001475.1-human-gut-metagenome-genome-assembly--contig:-NODE-1475-length-11442-cov-7.782910_pt1 | contig 11442 bp, 10 predicted proteins | sample MGYA00244228_ERZ654716 | MGnify/ENA primary metagenome ERZ654716 (study PRJEB26926, sample SAMN06164557) | human gut metagenome | biome: ENVO:00009003; feature: ENVO:2100002; material: ENVO:00002003... | reverse complement strand
CAGCGTCAGATGTGTATAAGAGACAGCACCCTGCGCGACGCAGAGGGCTATTCGGACTCAAAGGGTATTTTTTCGGCAAGAAAATCGATAATGCAGTATTCGCAGCTCAAAAATTTGCCGAATGTCGGAATTAACGACATATACACGGGAAACGGCGTCAGCGAGCTTATAACAATGTCAATGCAAGGACTCCTTGACAACGGTGATGAAATACTTGTCCCCGCCCCCGACTACCCCTTGTGGACAGCTGCGGTAACGCTTGCAGGCGGAAATGCCGTTCACTATATCTGTGATGAGCAGAATGAATGGAACCCCGACATTGACGACATCAAGAAAAAAATCACCGACAGAACCAAGGGCATCGTAATTATCAACCCGAACAATCCCACAGGCGCGCTTTACTCGGAAGAGATACTTAAAGAAATAGTCGCGGTGGCACGCAGTCATCAGCTCATAATCTTTTCGGACGAGATATACGACAGACTTGTTATGGATTCGTTAAAACACATTTCGATAGCCTCTCTCGCTCCGGATATTCCGTGCATTACCTTTAACGGACTTTCAAAATCGCACAGAATAGCGGGATTCCGTTGCGGTTGGATGTGCATAAGCGGCAACAAAGCACCTATAAAAGATTATATTGAAGGACTCAACTTGCTCTCATCCATGCGTCTTTGTTCAAACGTTCCGGCTCAGGAAATTATACAGACTGCATTAGGCGGCTATCAGAGCATTGACGAATTGCTTTTACCCGGCGGCAGAATATACGAACAGCGCGAAGCCGTTTGGAAAGCTTTAAACAGCATTGACGGCGTTTCCGCAATGAAACCCAAGGCGGCATTTTACATCTTCCCGAAAATAGACAGCAAAAAATACAACATCAAAAACGACGAGCAGATGGTATATGATTTCCTTGTAAGTAAAAAAATTCTATTGGTTCAGGGAAGCGCATTCAACTACCCCACGCCCGACCATGTGAGAATAGTGTATCTGCCCACAGTAAAGCAGCTTAATAAAGCCTGCGAGGAATTTGAATACTTCCTTAAACATTACAAGCAAAAATAAAAGCACCGACCGTTTTAAGGCCGACACAGCAAATAAAAAACCACCCGCACAGCGAGTGGTTTTTTTATATCCGTCTGCTCCACGTTTCTTTGCGGAGACGATAAGTCTACGGGATTATATTCGGAGGGTGGAATTTAAGAATGATTTTAGGCGATCGCTCTTCGGATTGTCAAAAATCTCTTCCGGTGTTCCCTCTTCCGCGATAACGCCCTCATGCATATATATTACCTTATTTGAAACCTCGCGGGCAAATCCCATTTCGTGGGTGACTATAAGCATGGTCTTGCCGTCCTGTGCGAGTTTTCTGATAACATTTAAAACCTCACCGGTAATTTCGGGGTCAAGGGCACTTGTGGGCTCATCAAAACATAAAAGCTGCGGAGACAGCATAAGTGCGCGCGCTATCGCGACTCGCTGCTGCTGACCGCCGGAGAGCTCGCAAGGATAATTTTCCGTCTTATCCCTGAGGCCTACACTTTCAATTATTTTTATCGCTTCGGTGCTGATAGCGGCAAGCTTATTCTTTTTATCTTCGCGTGAGAGCTTATTTTTTTTACACTCTTCTTTTACCAAAAGCTCTTTGGCAAGCGTTACGTTGCGAAGAACCGTATACTGCGGAAAAAGATTAAATGACTGAAAAACAAGCCCTGTGCAAAGCTGATTTTCACGCTTTTCTTCTCTTGACAGCTTCTCCTTACGTTCGCTGTCAAACGTAACTCTTCCGCCTACGGAAATTCTTCCCTCGTCTGCAGATTCAAGTCCTGTTATGCAGCGCAAAAGGGTAGTTTTACCGCTGCCGGAGGAGCCTATGACGGAGACTACCTCTCCCTCTTCTATTTTAAAATCAATGCCCTTTAAGACATCGGTTTTACCAAATCTTTTATGTATATTGTTTACTTCAAGTACAGTCATAAATTAACCTCTGAAATAATCGAGTTTCTTTTCAATCTTATTAAAGATAACAGTCAGCAAGCCGTTAAATATCAAGAAAAACGCACCTGTATAGAACAGCGGCCAAATTATTCCGCGTGCCGAAAACCTGTCGGCAGCCATTATTATTTCCGCAACGGCTATTACCCTTGCCAAGGAAGTATCTTTTACAAGGGTTATTACTTCGTTGCTCATCGGCGGAACTATTCTCTTTACCACCTGCAAAAGTATTACCTTAAAAAATATTTGCGGCTTTGTCATACCGAGAACCTGCCCTGCCTCGTACTGACCCTTTGAAATGCTCTCAATACCGCCGCGGTAAATCTCGGAAAAATAGCAGGCGTAATTTATTACAAACGCTATCAGAGCCGCCGTAAAACGCACTTTGATAGGTGTGTTAAACAAAAGCCCCGGAACATACAGCACAACAAAAAGCTGGAGCATAAGCGGTGTGCCGCGAATTATCCATACAAAGGTCTTAGAAAGCCACTTAAGCGGCTTGAATTTTGATATAGAGCAAAACATAACAAGAAGTCCTGCGGGAACAGAAAACAGAAGTGTCAGCGAAAACAGCTTCAAATTCTCGCAGAACCCCTTTAAAAGCTCCATTGATATATTCACAAAAGAGTCCATAACTTCACCTTAAACAAACTTTTAGACGGCCAGCGCAGACGCGCCGCCGCCTCAAAAAGTTATTTTTTAGTTTTTTCAGCCTACAAGGAGCTGACCGCCGAGTTTATATTTTTCTGCGATGGTTCTGAGAGTACCGTCCTTTGCAAGCTCGTCGATTGCTTTGTTAACCTCGGGAGTTATATCGCTGTCTTTTCTGAAAGCGATACCGTATTCCTCATCTGCAAAATTCGCGCCGCTTACCATAACTATATTTGTATAGTTGGTGCCCTCGCCTATTGAACCGATGCCGGTAACATAGTCTATAACAGCGGCATCTGCCGTGCCGGAGGAAACCTCCATTATCGCCTTTGCCATTGAGTCAACCGCCGTGTAGTTTGCACCCTCAAAGAATGCGTCGCTTGTTGCAACCTCTTCACCTGCGGATTCTTTTTCGGCAACTACCGTTGCACCCTTTAACGAACCTGCCGAAGAATATTTATCGGCATTTTCGCTCTTTGTTATGAGAACCTGTTTATTTGCCATATAGGGCGTTGAAATAGACATGGTGTTTTTTCTCGCATCGGTTATTGTAAGGCCGTTCCAAAGGCAGTCAACATTTTTTGAATTGAGCTCGCTCTCTTTTGCCTCCCAACTTATTACTTGGAAAGTGGGCGTAACACCGAGTTTTTCGCAAACAGCTCTTGCAAAATCAGCCTCAAAGCCCTTAAGGTCTGTGGTATTACCCTCTTCATAATAATCCATAGGAGCAAAAAGAGTAATGCCGATAACAAGCGTTCCTTTATCTTTAACATATGCAAGGTCCGAAGAAGTATCGGTTTTTTTGTTTCAGCAAGCGGCAAATGTGCATACAATCAAGGCAGCGGCAAGCAAAATACTTAAAATCTTTTTCATAACGTCCTCCGTGTTTTACCGTGGTAAAGTGTTAATATGCTAATATGATAACTTATTGAACTCGGTTTGTCAACTGTTATTTAAAACTGTCCCGTTTATCTCGCCGCGATAATTGATGAGTTCACTCACGGTGACAAGCTGAAAGCCGCGGTTCACAAGCTCGGGAATCAGTATTTCCGACGCTTCCGCCGTAGGGACAAATAAATCGTGCATCAAAATGATATCTCCGTCCTTAACGCTAGAAAGCACCGTATTTACCGTGCGGTCCTTGTTTTGATGACTCCAGTCTCTTGTGTCAATCGTCCACATGACGAGCGGTCTTTTCTCGTTTTGTCTTATAAAATCATTATAACAGCCGCACGGAGGTCTTACGACGCTTGGCTTTATTCCGACGGTATCAAAAATCACCTCATCATTTTTTGCAAGCTCGCGTAAAGCGTTTTCGTTGTCTGTTTTGGTAAGCACGACATGTCCGTAAGTGTGATTGCCTATTTCGCAGCCGTATTCTGTTATTTTCTTTGTTATTTCCTCGCGACCGTCTATTCTGCTGCCGACAACAAAAAAAGTTGCTCTGCCGCCCACCGCCTTGAGGCTTTCGAGAATTCTTCCGGTGACGGGAGTGTACGGACCGTCGTCATACGTCAGGGCAACCATCGGCTTTTCCGGATCAACGGACGTATCGTGCTGAGCTATGGTCTTTTTTGCTCTTATTTCTTCGTCACCGTTCATTCCGAAAACGGCATAAAGCAAAAACAACAGTCCGAATACCATCAGAATAATTCCGCAAAAAATCGCTGCAGGCCTTTTGAATTTTATTATCATGGCGCACACATCCGCTCCGTATTTTTTCTTAATACATATATATTGCCCTATGCCGTTATACAGACCGATTTTTACGACAATTTGGCTATTTTATATAAACCGACAAACAATATAAATTTATCTATTATGTCAATAACAAAAACACAAAAAAGATGTTATAATATATTACAAAGCACAAAAGAAGTGATACCATGTCAGACAAAAAAGATTTTACGGATAAAAGCAAAAACAGCAACGACACATTTTGCTGCATATATTGCACGGAAAGAAACGACTGCTCCGTTTTAAGCGTAAAAAAATGTCTCGGTGAGAAATGCTCTTTTTACGAAACGTCGGAGGAAAAGCTGCATTCAAATGATGCTTGGTCGAAACGCATGAACGCTTTGGACTCGGTAAAACAAACCGAAATTGCAAAAAAGTATTACGGAGGAAAAAAACCGTGGGAAAAATAAAAGAAAACACTACATACAAAGAAGGTGACGTTGTTGTTTACGGCTCTCAGGGAATATGCCGCATAACGGGAACCGAAAAAATGCGCGTCGGCGGTAAAAGCACCGTATACTTTATATTAAATCCTGTGTATAGGAAAAACTCAAAGATTTTTGTTCCGTCGGACAATGAAAAGCTTATGGAAAAAATGCACAGCGTCATTGAAAAAGACGAAATAGACGAGCTTATCAGGAATGCCGCAGAGGACACATCGGAGTGGATTGAAAACGACGCCGAGAGAAAGGATTTTTTTAAGAGTGCTTTAGCTTCGGGAGACAGAGGCAAAATAATCAATGTGATTAAAACCATCCGCCTGCACAAAACCGAACGCGAAGATAGCGGCAAGCGGCTCCACCAATCGGACGAGGCTTTTTTAAAGGAAGCGGAAGCTCTGATATATGAGGAATTTGCCGTTGTACTCGGCATTGAGCCCGTGAAGGTTCTCGACTACATAATGGACGAAATAAGCAAACTGTAAAAAGTGCCGTCGAAGCTCAGTTTCGGCGGCATTCTGTATTATGTGAAATGTCGAATGCACCGATAACAAAGCCGGAGCATCGAAAATAAGTGTCTCACAGGCAAAAACATCCGATAAGACCCTGCATTGACATTGACAAAAGAGCAAATTCAATTTAAACTATAAGCAGTCTAACCGTAAAGTTAAAATTACGGTATTATTGCATAAAACAGTAACGGAGTAATAAAAATGGAAAACAATCAGGAAAAGAAACAAACCGTACTCAGTTTAATACAACCGACGGGCACGCCGACCCTCGGCAATTATCTCGGCGCTTTGAAAAATTGGAAAAATATGTCCGACGGCTATGATTGCTTTTTCGGCGTTGCCGATTTGCACTCGATAACGGTAAGACCGAATCCCGCGGATCTTCGCAGAAGAACCACGGAGATGTACGCTCTTTTATTGGCACTCGGTCTTGACCCACACAAAAACACGGTGTTTGTTCAGAGCCACGTTCCCGCTCATGCACAGCTTGCGTGGATTCTTGACTGCTATACCCAATTCGGAGAGGCTTCAAGAATGACACAATTTAAGGACAAGAGCGAAAAACACCCCGACAATGTAAATGTCGGTCTTTTCGCATATCCCGTACTTATGGCGGCGGATATACTCTTATATCAGACCGACTTTGTTCCGATAGGCATTGACCAAAAACAGCATCTTGAAATAACAAGAAATATTGTCGACAGATTTAACGGCCTTTACGGAAACACCTTTAAGCTTCCCGAACCGTTTATAGGTAAGAGCGGCGCCAAAATAATGTCGCTTCAGGAACCGAATAAAAAAATGAGCAAATCAGACACCAATCCAAAGGCGTTTATTTCCGTACTTGACGACGACAATACAATTATGAAGAAAATCAAAAGCGCCGTCACCGACAGCGAAGCACGCGTTTACAAAAAGGACGGCAAAGACGGCGTAAACAACCTTATGGGAATTTACTCGTGCTGCACCGGAAAAACAGATGAGGAAATAGAAAAGGAATTTGACGGCAAGGGCTACGGCGACTTTAAAAACGCAGTCGGTGAAGCCGTGTGCGACGAGCTCCGTCCTCTGAGAGAGGAATACAACCGCCTTATAAGCGACAAGGCTTATCTCGCGGAATGCATGAAGGAGGGCGCAGAAAAAGCCTCCTACACCGCGGAACGCACTCTCAAAAAAGCAATGAAAAAGGTTGGATTTTTGCAGATTTAAAATATATTCGACAAAAACTGCATAGGGCAATAAAAAATAACGGCAATGATTAAATGTAACAATCATTGCCGTTAGCTGTTTTTTCTTATATTTTTTCTCTTCGTATACGGTTACTCGGGAGGCAGCTAGAGCCCCAATTCTGTCAGCCGCCGTAAAATACCACGCTGTTATCTTTTAACGCAAGAGATAATATCAAAACCGCCGCCGTCAGAAACGCTGCCGCAATCAATACATAAGAATATCTGCTGCTCATTTTTATACTTCCTCTATACCCCTTTTTACGGGTCTTGTAAGGTATGTTTCGCTGAATTGCATTTTAAGCTTATTAAAGCAAAGCCTGGCTTCGTCTTCCGATGTGAATATGCCGAATACAGTAGGTCCGCTTCCGCTCATAAGCGCAGCCTTAGCGCCGCAGCGCTTCATGGTCTGTTTGATATACGGGCGTTTCGGTACCTCTATCACCTGCTCGAAAACATTGTTCATTTTTTCGTACATAAGTGCGGTATCGCGGTTTTTCATTGCATACAGCATGGCGGTGCGGTCTGCATGACGTATACGCTGCGCCTCGTCTATCTGTTTGTATGCATTCACGGTAGAAACGCCCATATCGGGCTTACACAGAACAATAAAGCAGTCGGAAATTGCGGGAAGCGGAGCTATAACACCGCCCGTGTCCACGCAAAGGCTTGTTCCGCCCGTCAGAGAAAACGGTACGTCCGCTCCGACTTTTTCGCCTATCGAGCAAAGAGTAAATTCGTCAAAGCCTGTTTTATACAGCCTGTTCAATATATACAGCACTCCTGCACCGTCGGCACTTCCGCCGGCGAGACCTGCCGCCATGGGAATTTTTTTACCGATTTCAATCTCTATACCCCTATCGGAAATACCGGCGTAATCAAAAAAGGCCTCGGCGGCTTTATAAGCAATGTTTTTTTCGTCCTTCGGTACACGTTCGTCGGAGGAAATTATCTTAATGCCGTTTTCGCCTGTTCTGTCAACACGCACGGTATCATAACAGCTTACCGACTGCATTATCATAAATAAGCTGTGGTAGCCGTTCGGAAGTTTTCCGACAACATCAAGCATCAGATTTATTTTTGCGGCTGCTTTTACAATCATAAATAAATTCCGTTTCGATTTAAATTATTATTCAATGGGCATCAGAAGAGGTGTGCGCTGCTGAAATAGCGTCATCTCATTAAAGCCGGCGGCTTTCATAGCGTCATATGCTTCGGTAAGTCCGGCCGCAAGGTCTTCTGCAAAATGCGCGTCAGAGCCGAAGGTTACATATTTTCCTCCGAGTTCTTTAAAACGCTTTACAACATCAGCTTCGGGTGCAAGCTTTTTAATAGGTTGGCGAAGTCCCGCCGAATTCACCTCAAGTGCCTTACCCTTTTCGGCAGTCAGCTTTAATATTTCATCTACTTTTTTGCTGTATCTTGACATATCAATAATGATGCCGGATTTTGAATAGAAATATCTGAGAGGATATGTCAGATGAGCGAGTATATCAAAATTACCCCACTCCAAAAGGCCGAGAATTTCATCAAGATAGCGATTAAAATAATCGTTTGCACTCTCCTCGGTAAAGCTGTCCATATAATAAAAGTCCTGTGTATTGCGAAGATTATGCACAGAACCTATGACCTGGTCATACTCTCGCATGGCAAGCACCTTTTCGGCAAGCTCCGGGTCATAGTGAGGCTGGCCGAGCTCTATGCCCTCAAGCACAAGCACCTTCCCGCGGAATGCCGACTGCGCCATTGCCACCTCGTAATACGCCGAGCGTATACGTTTATCATACTTGTCCTGATAAAAGCTGTCTATTTCGCAATGGTCACAGAAAGCCAAAGCGCGAAGTTTCGTAAGTTCTGCTTTTTCGCAGATAAACATTGCGGAATGGTTACCGTCGGGGGAATTATCGGTATGCACGTGCAAATCAACTGTTCTTTTATACATCAAATCGCCTCAAGTGGAATTATTCTTAGGATATAATAGCATATTTTAAAAAAAGAATATACTGTTTTTTGAAAAAAATTGTCATTTGATATGTTAAACGGAGCAAAAGTGTGATAAAATATCCTAAGAATTTTTTTGGAGGTACATTTTATGCGTTCTATTATAACCGTTGTCGGTAAGGACACCGTGGGCATACTCGCCGAAGTATCTATGCTCTGCGCGAAGCATTCCGTCAACATAATTGAGGTCACACAATCGATTTTACAGGATATGTTTTGTATGATAATGCTCGTTGACGTTGACAAATGCGATATACCCTTTACCTCTTTTGCGGATGAAATCTCCTCTCTCGGTGAAAAGACCGGACTTTCGATGAATGCCGTTCACGAGGACATTTTTAATACGATGCATCACATATAATTTATAAATATTCCAAGTAAGGGAAGAATTCTATGATAAACACACAGGATATACTTGAAACTATCAATATGATTCGGGAGGAAAATCTCGACATACGAACCATCACTATGGGAATATCTCTTCTTGACTGTGCGGACTCGAACGCTGACAAGGCGTGCGGCAGAATTTACGATAAGATATGCCGCAAGGCCGAAAACCTCGTCAAAACAGGCGAAGAGATAGAAAAGGAATACGGTGTTCCGATAATTAACAAGCGAATATCAGTAACTCCCGTGTCAATGATATTCGCGTCTGCCGGAGGCGACCCCATAAAATACGCCAAGACTCTTGACAAGGCCGCAAAGGCAGTCGGAGTAAACTTTTTAGGCGGATATTCGGCACTTGTGCAAAAGGGGTTTGCAAAGGGAGACGAGGAGCTTATAAGAAGCATACCCGAGGCTCTTGCCGTAACCGAAAGACTCTGCTCAAGCGTTAACATAGGCTCCACAAAAGCCGGTATAAATATGGATGCTGTTGCCCTTATGGGAAAAATAGTCCGCGAATCGGCTGTTCTTACTAAGGATAAGGGTCTTGTAGGACCGTCAAAGCTCGTTGTGTTTTGCAACGCTCCCGATGACAACCCGTTTATGGCAGGTGCTTTTCACGGTGCGGGAGAGCCCGACAGCGTTATCAACGTAGGCGTATCCGGACCCGGAGTTGTTCGCTCTGCTCTCACAAAAATACCCGACGGAAATATTACGGATGTTGCCGATGTTGTTAAAAAGACTGCATTCAAAATAACGAGAGTCGGTCAGCTTGTAGCATCAAGAGCCGCAGAAAAGCTCGGTGTCCCGTTCGGCATTGTAGACTTGTCTCTTGCCCCCACACCGGCGGTCGGAGATTCGGTTGCGCACATTCTTGAAGAAATGGGTCTTGAGCAGTGTGGTGCCTGCGGTACAACAGCCTGCCTTGCTCTTTTGAATGACGCAGTAAAAAAAGGCGGCGTTATGGCGTCCTCACATGTCGGAGGACTTTCCGGCGCATTTATACCCGTTTCCGAGGACGCGGGAATGATAGACGCCGCAAGGAGCGGAACACTCAAAATAGAAAAGCTTGAGGCAATGACCGCAGTATGCTCCGTAGGACTTGATATGATAGCCGTACCGGGCGATACACCTGCCGAGGTAATATCCGCAATAATCGCCGATGAGGCGGCTATCGGTATGGTTAATTCAAAGACCACAGCCGTAAGAGTTATCCCCGCAATCGGCAGAAGCGATGACGATGAGGTTGAGTTCGGCGGTCTCTTCGGCAGTTCGCCCATAATGAAAGTTAACACCTCTTCCCCCGCTAAGTTCATTAACCGCGGCGGAAGAATACCGGCTCCGCTTCAGAGTCTTAAAAACTAAGGCTTAAAAGTACAAAGACAAAATGAGGTACGCTGTTTTCGGTGTACCTCTTTTTTTACTGTTGTTTTTTGCAACTGCTGTTATTGCTGCCGTTTACATTTTGCAATGCTGAAAAGATACCGATAGCTTTATCCGCAAGAAATCGGTTTTTACTATCGGTACAACAGCAAAAATAAAAGGCACCTCAAATGAGGTGCCTTAAGATTTGTTTGTTTAGCTTAATTACCAAGCAATTGTGAAATTCTTTTCAAGTCCGAAGGGAATTGAAACATTCGCTGACAATGCGGTAAGAGAAAGAGTCCATACGAAATAGTATGTAGCCTCAGTAACATTGCCCGACGCCTTATCAACGGTAATCTTAACATAACCGTCGCTGTGACCTGTTTTTACATCCTTGATAATCTTTGCCGCACCGCCTGCATTATCGGTAACTATTGACGGCATAACAACAGAGAATACTTTGCCGTTGTGGCCGTTGCCGTGAGCGGTGTCCGTCGACGGCTCATCTGCCTTGATGTAAAGAGTTATAACATAAGAGCTGCCGTTATCAACTACTTCCTTGCTCTCGATGTCGTCAGCTGTAAGCTGGCTTGACCAGTTCTCGTTCTCTACGGGGAACATAGCGTTTTTATCTTCAACGGAAGTTGCCGGAGAAACGGCAGAAACATCCTTGTCGCCCATATTTGCAGCTATAAGGGAATCAGCTAAACTTGTAAGACTCTTGGGAAGATCACCTGAAATGCTGCCTGCCTGGGAGTTTGTCTCTTTTGTAAGAGTTATCTCTTTAGCGTTCGGCTTAACATTATTGATGGCCTTATTGAAGTAATTAACAACATCTTCTACCGAGCTTGATGCGGAAAGCTCTGTGGGAGCTGCGGCATTGCCCTGAGCAGCCGAAGAATTGTCCGAAGAAGCAGAAGCGGTATTATCGGAAGAAGCACTGCTTGAAGCACTGCCTGAAGAGCTGCTGCCCGATGAAGAGCTGCCCGACGAAGAACTGCCCGACGAAGAACCTGATGAGGTCTGAGTGCCGGCACTTGGTGCAACCGTAGCGGTAGCAGGTTTAAAAGCTATGCTGCATACCTGTCTCTTATACACATCTGACGCTGCCGACGACTCCTTACGTGTAGA
>ENA-UBCA01001468-UBCA01001468.1-human-gut-metagenome-genome-assembly--contig:-NODE-1468-length-11499-cov-5.267389_pt1 | contig 11499 bp, 10 predicted proteins | sample MGYA00244228_ERZ654716 | MGnify/ENA primary metagenome ERZ654716 (study PRJEB26926, sample SAMN06164557) | human gut metagenome | biome: ENVO:00009003; feature: ENVO:2100002; material: ENVO:00002003... | reverse complement strand
AGATGAGCGCTAGTCTCGTGGGCTCGGAGATGTGTATAAGAGACAGGTGCAAGCTTTTCAAGCTTTTTATATGACTTTTTCAATTCATCGGCACCCTTTGCTATTGTTCTGAATTCGTCCGGTAACCCTTTTATAAACTTTACATTGTTTTCTCTTTGACATTCATTAAAAGAAGGTGCTATCTTTCCCATCTCTTTTTGAATATCAATTTCTTTCACACACAATTCATCTATTGTTTCTTGCAGCGTTTTAATCTCTGTATATTTGATTTTAGCTCCGCCCTCTGTTGCATTAATCACTCTTAATTGTGGCTCATATTCCTGACACCCTTCGATATAGTATTCAAACCATTTCAAATAAGAATAAAAATCACCTCTAGTGGACACCTTTTCATCATAATTTCCATCCACCAGAAATGTATCATGTCCATCTGCTTTATCATCGGTCTTATCAAATGTACCCTTGGCATGTACATAGTCGCCTGTTAATGCCAGATCCTGCCCTACCAATACAATATTTTTCATTCCAATCAAATATGCAAATGCAAATGCACTGGTTGCAACAGATCCTCCGCACGGCATCGTTGCCAGTGATTTCCCGTTCTGATAAAATAATTTGTTCACAAGCAATTCATTTTCATTGTAAAAAATCTTAATAGCTTTATTTTGATCTAAAAATCCATATGTTGCTGTTACCGATGTAAGAAGTGGTATTGTCTCTGTCCCTTCCGCCTTTATCAGATGCACAGGTTTCAGTCCATCAACCAGTACATATAAATCTGGAACGATACCATGTGCTAACAATGGTCTTACTGCCGTATCACATGCAATAATAAAGCCTTTCCCCTTAGCTCTTTTCAATTCGTCTATGTTTTTGTCTAACGAAGGTCCTGCTCCAACTATAAATGTCGGAATATCACGTGGTATAAATTCTGTAAACTGTTTTGTATCATATCCCATATTCACATGGATAATATTGTGAAATACATTTTCTGATCTTACCGGTAAATACCTTATATTCGTATTGAGACCAATTCGTGCATTTTCACATAAACGAGATACAGACTTTACAAACTTACTAGTCTTCTCCAGAAACAACGTGTTATAATTAGGACACACATATATATCAAAATAAGGCAGCATATTAACATTTATAATACTCTCTATGCTCCTATCTATCATTTCATCATTAATTCCATCCACTAAAAATACGACCGAGCGCCCACTATCTAAAAACTTCGATATGTCTATACATTCCATCACTTTAAAAAATATTTCCATTGATGGCTCATATATCAGTATTCGAGCCTCTTTTGTCATTACTTTATCTAACTGTTTTGCAAAACTCGGATTCCCAATGCCCACTAAAAATATAAACGCAGCCGGTTGTGCGATTTTATAGTTTTCTCCCCATTTTTCTACTGCTTTTTGATAATTTCTCTTTCCTGATAAATAAATTTTCTTTTCATCTTTATTCACTGCCAAAATAGTTTCACCAGAATAATCCTGTTCTGCTACTACTGTTTGAATATCATTTGATTTTAACTCATTGTATTTTTTTATAACAAATTCTTTCGTTTCCGGATAACATTTTTCCCATGCTGCCAGATTTTTTTCAAATATGCTCTGCATTCTGTACCCCACTATTCTGACTCTTCTAAAAACAAACTTATAAATTCTAATAATCCACCATATAAACTATCCATCACAAGCACTTCATCTTGATTATCCATGCCATCCATTAAATCTTGTATGATACCCATATGATGAGCTTTCAAAGTATCATACATGTCTGTATCGCAGTCAAAGTTAGATGGTTCTAATATCATATTCGTGAACTCCATAATATCCGGTATCAGTTGCTTCACATTTTTCACCAATTGATGATCCCGTCTGGTAAGCTCTAATTCACAACAATCCTTTATCTTTTCATACAATTCTACCACTTTGCCACCTCTGTATATTGCATATTTTTATCATATAATAGAAAAAGGTCAGCATAATCGCTGACCTTTCCTTCATTATAATTACTGTAATAGAGAAAGGACTCCCTGTGTGCTCTGGTTAGCCTGGGCAAGCATTGACTGACCTGCCTGAGCAAGAATGTTATTCTTGCTGTAGTTAACCATTTCAGAAGCCATATCAGTATCACGGATACGTGACTCTGCTGATGATGTATTTTCTGATACATTGTCAAGATTAGCTACTGTATGCTCTAATCTGTTCTGCAAAGCACCTAAAGCTGATCTCTGTGTAGACACCTTATTGATAGCTGTCTGTACTGCTGAAAGTGTTGCATTAGCTGTCTGATAATCAGCAACACTTGGGCGACCAACCTGAATAGTTGTAGACGTTGTACCTTTTGTTGCACTTACATTTACATAGTTCTTAAAGTTGTCTCCCATAATTTCCCGGGAAGCGACTTTCTGATTCCAACAGTTGGTGTTCGACAATGCGTTTTTCGCTGCCTCAAATCTCTTATCAGCTCCTGTATCCTTGTCTTTTCCTATATAGTAAATTGAACCAGTCTTTGCATCATACTGAGTTGCATATGCACCGGATTCTTTCATATCGCTAATAGCTTTCCAAACGCTCTTCTTGAAGATAGCCTGATTCGACGCCTGTGTTTTACCTTTACTATACTTAACACTTGTTCCCTGATATTTCATACTTGCTGGAGCAGTACCCGTCTGAACATCTTTGAAAGAAATATTAGTAAGTCCCAATGATGTAGCATTCATATTTCCAATAGAAACCTCTATTTTCTGGTCTGTATTAGCACCTACCTGAAGTTTCTTGTCTGAGAATGTACCATCCAATAAGTTCTGCTTATTGAACTGTGTTGTCTCTGAAATTCTGTCGAGCTCAGTTGTTAATGCTTCAAGCTCGTCATTGATTGCATCACGGTCAATTGACTGGTTTGTGTCGTTAGCACCCTGAACTGCTAACTCGTTCATTCTCTGTAAGATAGAATGAGCTTCATTCAAAGCACCTTCAGCTGTCTGGATTAAAGAAATACCATCCTGTGCATTAGAAGAAGCTTTGTCAAGACCACGGATCTGGCTTCTCATTTTCTCAGAAATTTTTAAACCAGCAGCATCATCACCTGCACGGTTAATTCTGTAACCAGAAGATAATTTCTCTGAAGATTTTGCCTGAGCTCCTGTTGTGATTCCTAACTGACGATTAGCGTTCATCGCTGTAAGATTGTGCTGTACTACCATTGCCATAATATTTTTCCTCCTTGAATTGGGCTTCAGCTTCCATGCTGAAGTAGATTTGTTTTATTTGTGAACGTTCCTACTCTGACCGTACGCTTCATTTCGGTTTTCACGAAGTAGCATTCTTTGCTTACTTGCATTGTATATCGGCATAAGTGAAAGATACTTAACCCCTTTTTTAATTTTTATTTTCTAAGTTGTGAATACGTCTCGTTGTTTTCTGCCAGTGTTTCCAGCTTTTCAAAACTTTTTTGTATTGAAGCATAATCTTCCCACGGAATATTTTTCAATATATTTTGTCTTTCCACAAACTGTTCTGCCGCAGTCCGCACCGAAAAATATACATCAAATTTTGCCTTTGTTATGTATCTCCGTTTATTCAAATACTTTTTCTGGTTATCCACATTATCCACAAACTGATTGCAATCTGATATGATCTTCGCATCATAAGGATCTGCTTTTCCAACAGCGTCTAATAAAAATGTTTCCATTGCGCCAGTGTCTTCAAATGGTATCACCAATAGCAATAATTTTGCATTACAGTTGTCACCTTGTCCATTTTCATAATGAAAATCAATCCATTTATCATTCAATATATCATCTTTCCATTCGATTTGCTGTTTTCCCAGCTCTGTTGCTATTATGGTTTCAAATTCCGATTCAGTTTCTACTTCATCTCGATCTGTAATAATCACAATTCTGTCATATGCTTCATCTTCCGCTGACAAACTATTACTGTCTAATATAAATTGCAATCCTCCCGGTATGCGGCTACAGCCTCCGCAGCCAATAATATTAAGTTCAGAGTGGTCTTTTTTCAAAACACATTTTCTTGCTTTATATCCGTTAATCAGCACACTATCATTCTTTTTATACTCCCAACCATATACTTTTCGCATGTAATATTGAAGCAAAACAAAATCTGTTGAACCCTCGCATAAAATCACACTTCTCATTTATCTAAGCTCCAATCCCATATTATCCTGTGCCTCAATTGCCTTCCTGCCGTTCATTCTGCGAACTGCAGTCATGTTCTCTTTTTTATAAAGTGTATATAATGCCATATCATCCAAGCACTTTTCCGAACATTTCAATAATTTGTCGATTGCTTCTTTGCTATGTGATGTTACAAATACCTGCACATTCAATTTTCTGCACGTCTCCAAAATCCACCGGAATGTATTTTCCATTGCAGAAGTATGGATTGCAGTTTCGAATTCGTCAATCAGTAAAACTCCATCCTCTGCAGCGATCACTGCACTCATTAATAAAACTGCTTTTTTCATTCCATCGCCGTAAACATTCAGCGGAAGTGCTTTTTTGTGAGATTTTGAAAGAATCTTATATACACCGCGTCGCCTGCCATTTTCTTCCGAGTTATCATAGTTAATGCTCATAATGTCTTCGTCATAGTCTTTTAAAATAGCTAACATCTGTTCATATAAATCCGGGGTTTCTAATACAGCATTTAAATACAATGTGCCCTCGGCATGACGAGTTGGTGATATATAAATAATATTTTTCTCTCTTGATGAGTCTTCATTGGATTTATTACGGACATATCTGATCTGTCCCTCATACACTGCACTGTTAGACGCAATCTGTCCATTATCTTTTATTTGCATCTGTAATTTTGAAACATTCATAATATTTTCTGCATAGTCATCCTCATACCTTACATATGATAAACCTTGCAACTTATTGAATTGTGATTCTAATATCTCTTCGTGTAACACTGTAGCCTGCATTTCTATCACATGCTTTTCTCCATTTAAAGAAACTGCATACTCTATCTTTTTTGTGTCTTCGTTCACATCAAACAGGTCATAAAATCCATCATAATAAGTTAGTCCTCTTGACAAATTCATTCCATTATTTCTAATTAGGTTTCTCCATACCCGAAAGCTTGTCGGATTTTTCACACTCTGGAGTAGTTCAAGAACACTCGTTTTTCCGCTATTGTTATCCCCAGTTATGATATTAATCGGTGCAAGATTTTCCATTTTTAATTTTTTTATTCCTCGATAAGTTTCAATATCCAACTCGGAAATATAAACTCCCATTCATCCAGCTCCCTTCTGTCATATGATATAAGATGCATTTCGATTATAAATTATACTCACTTGATGATCGGATGTAGTTTTTCTCATAATTATCTGCTATGTTTCTTCAGCCACCAGATTAAAATTCCTACATATGGTATTTTTGGATCATCCATTTCCAAAATCTTATCCAATCTCCTTCGGCAATACAATGATATATCGCCATTACCACATTTCTTTCTTACATCAAATATCAGGCTTTCCAACACCTGTTTTCGATTTTCTACCAATGAGGAGTACTCTCCGTTTAAATTCAGCCTTTGATTTAAATCCTCATCAATCATCGGATCTGATGATTTTATAACTCCATCCGAAGTATATGTGATTCCCAGCAGAGTACTTTCATCACAAGGATTTACCTTTATCACTTCGTTTTCTTTCCGTGCATCACAGGTAAGCCTGTCCTTACATCCGCATCCCCTGTTCCCAGAGCATACTGCGAACATATTTTTATAGTTTAATCCCTGTCCAACATCAATGTTATCATCAGGATTTCTCGGAAGCCAATGTTCAATGGTAACCGTTGGAACTCCAACTGGCAATTCCCTCGTTTCTGGAATTTTAGACATACAATATGCACAAAGATGTCCTTGCTCCTTCATTAATTTATCCAAAAGCTCTTCCCTGACCTCTTTGTCCATATTTTCATAGGATGCCCCTACCTGTTGCCGGTAAGAAAGTAATTTGTCAGGTTCTCTTCCTTTTTTTATTACAATCATGGCTGCTACCTCACATTTGTTCCAATGTAAGACGAACTCTGCAAGCATTTATTTCTGGATCATTTGTTCCAATTTTGTTTTCCAACCGCTGAATACTTCTCTCTGCTTTTTCCCAATCACCATTATCTAATAACCTATAAAAATCTGCAAAAAGCTGTCTGACATCATCTGGCCGCGTGGAAACCTCCATCACTTCTCTAAGTATTGTGTTTGCATCCTTGCCATACGTTTCCTCATTCGTATTAACCGCCCTGTTATCTTTCAGTATTATAATAGATTCACTTTTAATAGAATTAATTACCTCCGGAGCATGTGTGCTTACGATAAATTGAACTTTCGGAAAGGTATCCATCAGATCCTTTAAGATTCTCTTCTGCCAGCTCGGATGTAAATGTAAGTCCACTTCGTCAATCAAGACTATTCCCTCTGTTTCTGTCAAAACATTGTCCAATAACTGTGGGTTAAGGATTGCCATTCGATACGCAATATCTGCAATTAAACTTATTGTACATTTATATCCATCACTCAGCTGTGAAACAGGCATTCTGACATGCACGTTTCCGTCAAAGTATATTACATCCAGTTCGCCTGTATCTAAATTAAATTGTACTTTTACATCCGAATATCCTGTGATTGAAGTAAATATTTGTTCCAAAGCCATCGTCACAGCAGCAAATTCAGGAATCACTTCTTTTCTCTGTAATTGCTGGTAAGTCATTTTTTGAAACCATTTCATCATTAATTTATCATTTGCAGCTCCATCCAGACTGTCAATATATCCATTAGTTCTGGTGTTCTTTTCAAATGCATCATTCTTTTTCTCCCGATGCTGAACCCACAGTCGCCCTGTACCATAATACGAAATAATAGGTAATTTTAATTGTTTGTCCCCTTTTCTCATCCGCTCCTGATATTCATCAGCAATTTTGGTAAGTTCTTTGGCAGATGCGAGTCCCCCTCTTCCTTTTGCCGAATTTAAACATCTGCTCCATGCTATATCTTTTCCATCTATTTTACCAAACGCTGCAATTTCGACTGGAAATTGCGGCTGGACATCAACGCTGCTTCCTAAATCATAATACTTATAGCAAGCATCATTCTTCTTTATTCCATAATTAGTCAGTCCATCCATTGCCGAAGTCAGAGTTCCTGCAGCAATTGTTGCCGCCTCAAGTATTGTGGATTTTCCAGCCCCATTATTACCCACTATAACTGTCATTCTATTAATAAAATCTACCTTGATATCAGAAAAGCATCTAAAGTTATGAAGTTCGATTGATTTTAAAAACATTCCCTTCTCCTCCCGCTTGTCTACTACCTTAAAATTGTAACTAAAAAGACCTCACAAATCAATATCTTTCTATCTGTGCGGTCTTTTATTCTCTCTATTTTTTATTATCCAAAAAATGCGGCTCATTATACGCCTTATGCATCATATTATTATAATATTCTTTGACGATCTTCTGGCTACTGCGGATTTCCTTTGCCTGCTGCCTGATATAAGCAAACTTGGCGGTTGCCTTTTCCTTATTTCTTGCTTCCGTCGCCTGAATCTGCATATTCAATTCGGTAAGTGCCCTGATCAGTTCCTGCATCTGCCTGATCTGCTCTTTATGGATGTCTCTGTTGCTCTCAAGTTCTTCCTTTACCTTGTCATATAAACTTTCGAAACCCGTGTCAAGCTGCTCTAATTTGTCGATCAGAGCCGCTTTCCGATTCACGTTTTTTTCAAATGTGTCCGGTTCTAAATTAGGATCATCCAGCAGAAGGCTTTGTTCCTCGCTAAGTTTTAATATATCTGCCAGGACATCCTTTTTGCGCCGGAGGCTTTCGATCATGATTCCAATGTAATTATCTGTCACGATGTATTGCTTTCTCCTTCCGGTTATATCTGGCCAGCAGCCAGTTTCATCACTTCTTTCCATGTATCGCGCATGGTTCTGAGATGTTTTAATACTTCTTCTAATATTTCTTTGTCTTTTTTCATATTTGCCTCAATCAGGCGTTCTTTCAAATAGACATATACATTATTAAAATCATCAGCTGTTGCATATTTATGATTTAATGTTGCCTGAAACTCGGAGATGATATTCTCAACTTTCCGGATGTTGTTATGTGCTTTCTCAATATTGTTTTCCTCAATCCCTGCAATTGCCATGTTACAGAATTTGATTGCCCCGTCATAGAGCATAAGTGTCAGTTCCGCAGGTGATGCGGTCATAATTTTGCTATTCGCATACGCAGCATAGCCATTATGATTAAGCATGTGAAAATACCTCCATGTGTTTTCTTTTTTCTTTATGCAGATTTAACCTGCGGCAATGCCGCAGGTTAATTGTCCTGTTATCATGATCCGAACAGACTGGATAAAGAAGATGTCTGTGAATTGAGTTTTGCCAGTGCAGTTTCCATCGCCGAGAACTTCTTGTAGTAGTAATCCTCCTGTTCAGACAACTTATCCTCCCACTTTTTGATCGTGGTTGTATAATCGCTGTATTCCGAAGCCATCTCCTTGTCATTGTATACTTTAAATACACTGCTTAAAGTGGATGTCTTCATCTTCTTATCAATAGAATCATATAATCCTGTTGCAAGCTGCTGCAGGAATCCCGCCACAGAATCCGGATCTTCTTTGATCGCTGCCAGCAGTTTGTCTTCCTTTCCGGAAGTTGCGCTGTCATCCTCATCACCATTGATATGGTATGCATACTGTTCATTCTTTGCAGAATTCAGATAACCAAGTGTTGAAATTCCAAAAGAAGTAAGATAGTATGTCTTTCCATTGACTTCATATCCCTTGGACATCGCCGTTGTCATGGACGAGATCAGGCTCTCTAATGAATCATCTCTGCGGAGCAGGGAATCTTTGACTTTTGCCTCCCATTTCTCCACTTCCGTATCACTCATGGAATCCTTTTCATCATCTGTCAGCGGCTCATATCCTTTTGCCGAATCTGCATTGTATAACTTGTTCATCTCGTTAATAAGTGAGTTGTACTGGCTGAGCAGATCCTTGACCTGCTCATAGATTCCCTCACTGTCTGTAGCTACGGTTACAGAAATCTCTCCACTCGTCTTGGCAAGTGCTGTGACAGAAAGACCATTTACAGCGAACTCGTTGGTAGATGAAGTGTATTCTGCACCATTTAGTTTGATCTTCGCATCCGATGCCGCCGACCAGTTGTTATCGTCATTCACTTTTGCACCGGTATCTGATACGGTAGATGTCATTGCCAATCCCAATGCCAGCAACGCCTTATCGCCGTCCGCATTCTTTGATTTCAGTTCAAAACCGTTTTCTGTACCGGTCTTTGCTGAACTTACAAATAATCTGCCGTTTTTCTCATCAAAGCTGGCTTTCACACCTGCATCTGACAGAGATTTCACAAAGTCGCTGATCTTTGTGTCACCGGTCACGCTGATGCTTGTTGTCTTTCCGGTTTCTTTATTGGTAACTTCGACCGTACCGGTTCCGATATATCCCAATTCGCTTAAAGTGGACGCTGATGAAACAGTTTTTGTCTTATCTTCCGCACCGGATGCATCTTTGATTGAAATCTTTCCGCCGGTCAGATAATCACTTTTGGCAACCTCTAAGACCTCCAGAGACTGTACGCCGTTGGTCGCCCCACTTGCTGCACTCACTTTCGCTTTTGTGCTGTCGGATACGCTTGCCGTACGCATATTGTAGGCAGATGACATTTTTAATTTACCAACATTGTTGTAGAAACTGTACACCTTAGAGTTTAAGGTACTCCATGCCTCCTGCTTCCATGATAATTTTGTCTGTGCTTTTTTATACTTGTTCGTCTTGTAACTATAAGAAGATACAAGCGCTGAGATAATGGACTCGGTATCTAATCCCGAGTTCAGACCTGTGATTCTGATTGGCATAATCCTGCTCCTTTCAGTTTTGTAACTTATTTATATCATTTTCTGTTTGCATCTGTCACTTGTCTATTGCTGTTCCTGCCTTCTGGACAGTGATCTACAGTTTCTGATCCACTAATAATCCTGCCATCTCCCAGACTTTTGCGATCATGTCCAGGGTTTTCTCCGGCGGATATTCTTTCAGGACTTTCTTCGTGTCTTTGTCAACGATCTTGATGGTGACACGGTTGGTTGCATCATGGATTCCGAAGACTGCCTCGGAATTGTGCGCCTTTTTATTGATCTCGTCAACTGCTTTCTTGATCTGGGAATTCTCAGAAATCGTCTGCTTTGCCTGACTGTCGTCCCGGTTTCCGTCTTTGCCGTTTTTGTCAGTCTCTTTCGTGTCGATCTGAATGGTTTTCTTCATGAGATCGTCAGAAGCTGCTGCGTTGGATGCAGTTTCCACTTTTGCCTGACTCTCTGCTTTTACATCTGATGCGGATGAACTTCCCGCGTAGGACATCCCTGCCCCTTTCATAGCCTCTATTGCCATTGTTCTACACCTCCGTGTGCATAAGCCTGTGTTCTTCCATGGTTGCGGTTCGGATCTCTGCAAATGCCGGAACACTTATTTTTCTAACTCATATATCGGTAGTTTTCCTGTAAAATTAATAGCTGTCATGCAATTTCCTGCGTTGTGCCGGTGCTGTTTTCTGATCAGGGTTTCATTTTAACAAAATATAGGATATAATTCAATCGCACCGGGAATTGAGCCCGCAATGCGTTTAAGATTTTTACTACTATAAGAGGAAAGGATATTGTTTATTATGTTATATATCATGAGACACGGAAAAACTGACTGGAATGCAGTCCACCGCCTGCAGGGAAGCGAAGATATTCCTTTAAATGAAGAAGGCCGCCAGATGGCGAGAGACGCGCGGAAAAAGTATGGGGATCTGCGATTTGATATCTGCTATTGTTCTCCCTTACAGCGTGCGCAGGAGACTGCTGAAATTTTTCTGGAAGGGAGCGGCACACCGATCCTGTCGGACGACCGTCTCCGCGAGATGGGATTTGGCATGTATGAAGGAACAGAACATGTCACACAGAAACCGGAATGTCCGGTATATACGTTGTTCCATGATCCTGTCCATTATCATGCTGTAGATGGTGCGGAAAGTCTTGAGCATTTGTATGCCCGCAGCGGCTCTTTTATCCACGATGTTTTAACGCCGGAATTTGTTTCCGGAAAAAATGTACTGATCGTTGCCCATGGAGCCTTAGACTGCAGCCTGATCTGCCAGTATGAAGAGATTCCTCTTGAGCATTTCTGGGATCAGCTGCTCGGGAACTGCGAGCTTAGAAGATTAGTTTCATCAGCCAATGTGTGAAAACAGATCATCCAGATTTCCGTCTCCGATGAGAAGCAATGTCACTCCGCTCTCCACCTGGCTGATATCTGTGGTTGCCTCAACGCAGAAAAGAACTAACTTTTGATAATCCAGTTCTTGTATCTCTCTTTTTCAAGAAATTGCTCTGTCTCTTATACACATCTGACGCTGCCGACGACTCCTTACGTGTAGAT
>ENA-UBCA01001467-UBCA01001467.1-human-gut-metagenome-genome-assembly--contig:-NODE-1467-length-11508-cov-5.329957_pt1 | contig 11508 bp, 7 predicted proteins | sample MGYA00244228_ERZ654716 | MGnify/ENA primary metagenome ERZ654716 (study PRJEB26926, sample SAMN06164557) | human gut metagenome | biome: ENVO:00009003; feature: ENVO:2100002; material: ENVO:00002003... | reverse complement strand
GTCTCGTGGGCTCGGAGATGTGTATAAGAGACAGTCCTTGTTTTGCGAAGCAAAATGCGACTGTCCTTACATGGAGCAATGCCCAGCAAGCTGTGCAGGATTTTGCCTCCTTGTGATATTCATTATTATATCAAAAGTTTCTTTTTTCTATTACATGTAGTATTGATTACTACGTAACATTAACACAAAAACTTTACTTTGTATAGAGGATATTATGTTTTTTATTAAAATTTTATAGTCAGCACGTTCTGGTCGGAATCTTCCAGATAATATAAAGATGTCAGTCCTTTGCAGTAATGCACGATCTTCTGATCCGTGATAAAGTAGGTGAATGCCTGTTCGTACAGCTCCCTGTCTGCAAACCTGACAGAGCAGAAACCATCTCCCTGCTCATAGGCAGCCCGATATACATTTCCGATACTGTCTGCATCCCATGTGTCAAAATAAAGATTTTCATGGACATAATAATTGTCTTTTACCGCCTGACACACCGGAACGATAATATCGTCATTCGGCTGGTGCGTTTTCTGTAATTCCCCGGTCGTAACTGCAAAATAATTATAATTGATAAAGGAATCCAGTCCCATTCCGTCACCGCTGTAGGTGGCATTTCCCCAGGTCGTATCAATATAGTAATACTCTCCATCCAGCTTTACCAGATTCCATGCATGAGACTGTCCGTCTGCCGTTCCAGCCACCACTGCACAGGGAATGTCCAGTTTTTCCAGAAGATACTGCGTTGCTGCAGCGTATCCCTGACAAACCGTTTCCCCATTGACAAACACACTGATGATGTTCTGATTGTCCGGCGCACCTGTGCTATACGCAACATTCGAAGCCAGATAATCAAACACATATTTTGCCTTGTCATAATCCGGTGCTTGTGCATCGATCCCTGCCAAAATCTGACTGACTGTCTCGTCGATCTGTGCCTGCATGTCCATCCGCTCGGCATCCGTCATGGTAAACTTTGGTGTAAAATGGAGATCCACCAGCTTTTCCCCTCTGGTATACTGCGTGTAAGTGTAGCCCGATACCCAGAACAGTCCGCCGTGATCCGCCATCACCGAAACATACGCCTGATGCAGGACTTCGTTGTCTAACGTGCTCAGCGCCACATCTTCTTTTTCATAGAGAATCGCATCATAAACCTCGTCGTACACAGTGCGTACTTCCTCCGGAAGCGTCTGATATACATAACAGTCCACAGACTGCTTTTCAACGGATGGCTCTGCCTGCTTCTCTGTTTCCCCGCAAACTGCTGCCTGCTCAGTGTCCGTTTCCTGTTCTTTACTTTTTACTTCCGTGCCTTTTCCTTCTGCAATTTTCTCTTCCACATAGCGGGTAATATCGGATAATTGATTGGTTGTCTGCTGACACCCCGAAAGCAGAATGAGTGCTGCACACGCCGCACTCCCTGCCACATAGGAAAAAAATTTTTTTCTCACCTGATTCTCCTGTCAAATGCATACTTCATGCTGTATGTATCTTTTTTGCCTTTCAGCCAAAATAAGCGCTCACCAAATCCTTCAATGCCTGCTGGTCTGCTGCTGCCATCAGTTCTCTTGCAGAATGCATTGCAAGCAATGGGATTCCGATATCCACTGTTTTTACCGGAAGTAACGCTGATGCGATCGAGCCTAATGTGCCGCCTCCTGCAAGATCCGAACGGTTCACAAATTTCTGATATGGGATCTGATCCTTCTCACAGATCTGCTGGATCACTGCGACCGCACCACAGTCTGTTGCATAGGACTGGGAGCATGCTTCCTTGATGCAGAATCCTTTTCCAAGCACCGGCTTGTTGGTCAGATCCATCTTTCCGGCATAGTTTGGATGAAGTCCATGTGCCACATCCACGGATAAAATGATGCTGTTGTACAGTCTGTTCCACACTTCTTTTTCCAGTCCACACTCAGTCAGAATACGCACCAGCATATCATGGAGCAGAATGGAACCGGCGCCCTGCTTGGAACGGCTTCCAATCTCCTCGTGATCGAACAGTGCAATGAGATTCATGCCGTCCGCCCTGTCGCTTTCGATGATCGCAGACACCAGTGCAGAACAGGAATTTAAGTTATCGAGTCTGGATGCAGAGATAAACTCATCGTTTAATCCCACAAACTCCGGCTTTTCTTTATTGTAAATGGTCAGTTCAAAATCAAGAATATCCTCTTTTTTCACAGCAAGCTCTTTTACAAGAAAATCAAGAAAATAGTCTGCATCATCGGAAAGTCCGCAGATTGGGAGCAGTTCCGTCTGCTTATTTAATTCCACGCCCTTGTTCACCTCACGGTTCATATGGATTGCAAGATTCGGGATGGTCATAAGATTTTTTTCAGACTGGAACGTGACCACTTCCGGTGTAAACACATCCTCACTGCGCACTGCAACTCTTCCGGCTACACCGAGTGGACGGTCGAGCCATGTATTTAAGATTGCGCCGCCGTAAACTTCCACATTCACCTGTGCGTATCCGTTTGTCTGAATATCGCAGGACGGTTTGATCCTTAAGCATGGGAAATCTGTATGTGCTGCTGCAATGCGGATCGCAGGCTCTCTGTCACTCCAATTTTGCGGTAATGTGAATGCAAACAATGTCGTTTCATGATGATTTACCACATATTTTCCGCCCGCTTTTAAGTTCCATGCCGTACCGTAATCAACCACTTCAAAACCGGCATCTGTCAGTCTTTTTTCGCATGCGCTCACTGCGTGCGCCGGTGAGATTCCTTTTTCCAGTAAATCAAATAAAATTTCTGTTTCTGTCATATCTGTTACCAACCTTTCCATCAAACCATAGACTTTTTATCTGCGGCTGCAAATCTGTATAATCATTCTGTATTTTGCATTCGCAAATCCTCTGTATTCTAGCATATTTTCTCTAATTTGTCATTTCAGTTATTTACAAGAAAACAAACCAATGATAAATTTATGTTGATACCATTTTCTTTTGGGAGGATTTTATGATCGCTTTAAAAATTGCCGAAGTCAAGGACTTTATGAATAAATTACTGTGCCAGGATGTGTTTGACCACTTTCTCATTCAGGAGGCTGTCATCACAACGAATGTATCCTGCCATATCGACGGCACGCTGCAAAAAGACTTCTACACCTTAGAAGAACTCGAAGAACAGAATCTCACCGGGCTTTCCTTTGTTCCGTATGGTCTTTTGCGCAGTTCCTGTTTCAACCTGATCAAAGGAAAGAAAACTCCTTCTTATTTCAAGTTTTCCCTCCTTTTATCGCCGGAAAATCTCAAACGCACTCTCTCCCAGACCGGAAGCTCTTTCACGGAAAATGATATTTCCGCAGTGTTCTTAAATATCCGCTTCCAGAATGGAGAACTGACCGTGACCACGGGTATCTCCTACCGGATCTTCTCGACCGACAAAACGCTTGAGCACGAGTGGGACACACTCCTCAAACGCTTTCTGACGAAAAATCAGATTTCATTTGACGAATTGTAGCGTCTGGCTTCCCCCTCTCTCCCGGCTTTTACTTGGTTTTCATTATAGAATAGATAAAAGGGTTTCTTATAAAACTTGCTCGAATTGCGGCTTTATCAATGTTCACATTTTGACTTTTTTGATTGTTTATATTCATTCAGAAATGGACAGTCCGCACAATGTGTTCGTCTGCGGCCACACTTCCTTCTTATCTGTATCGTGCGCAAGTTACATGCCGGAAAATCAGCAGATGAGCAGGTCAAAAATCACTCAGGCTTTCTTTGATTTTTGACCTGCAATAAAGGATGCTGATTCCGGCATTTACTTGCGCTAGATACAGATAAAGGAAGTGTGTCCCAGACGGACACATTGCGTGGACTGTCCATTGATGAATGTACATAAACTTAAAGTCAAAATGTGAACACTGATAAAGCACTCAATTCTCACAAAAGTTTTATAAGGAACCCTTTTATCTATTCCATAGCTTTACACTTTGACAAAAGCCGGGAGAGAGGGGGAAGCCAGATGCTACAATGCCACGATAAATAAGATTGATTTTCCGTCCTCACTTTTGGCTGTGATCTTGCCCTTGTGTGCCTTCACGATCGCATACACGACGGAAAGTCCGATTCCAAAGCCCCCGGTCTTAGAATTGTGGGAAGCGTCCATACGGTAAAAACGCTCGAAAAGCATATCCAGCTTTCCTTTTTCGATCTGGTCTGTGGTATTCCACACGGTGATGATTTTGTTTTTTCCGGAAGTTTTTAGTGCGATGCGGATGATGCCCTGCTCTGAGGAATATTTCATTGCATTGTCCAAAAGCAGGGAGATCATCTGCCGGATATTTTTCTCATCGCCGACATATTCCACATGCTCTGCCACATTGATCTCAAATTGTTTTCCTTTTGTTTTTGCGACAGAGCGAAATCCCTCTGCGGTATCAAGCACTGCATCCGAAAGTGAAAATGACACTTTTTCCAGCTTTGTCCCTTCCTCATCCATGCGGGAGAGAAACACCAGTTTTTCCGTGAGGGAAGTCAGTCTTGCGATCTGTTTTCTCGTACTCTGCGTCCACTCGTTTTCCCCCTCCATCATCTCTATGACTTCGGTGTTGGCATCGATGATCGTGAGCGGCGTTTTGATCTCATGGCTTGCGTCCGTGATAAAGCGTTTCTGTTTCTCATAGCTTTCTGACACCGGTTTTAACACTTTTCCAGAGAAAAAGTATATCATGACAAACACAATGACAAGTCCGAGTGCTCCTGTTCCCACGCTGGCAAGAACATATGTTTTTATGGTAGAGATTTCACGCTGGCAGTTTAAAAATACATACATCGTCGTGCCGTCACTGTCCGTTGCAAGATATTTATAATCAGAGAAAAAACCTTTTTTCTTTCCTTTTTCCCACAGCTCCGCTGCGTATTCCTCCGCTGTCCCGGCTGAAATGGAAGCAATTTTTCCGGTATCCACAGACCCCACCGTACCGTCCGATGCGATCGTCACTGTAAAATACCGGGTGTCAAACGGACTTTCCTGCGAAATCCCATGCTTTTGCAGGTCATTCATTGCCGGTGGCTGATCTGTCTTAGGTTCCAATTTTTTTCCAGAATCTCCGGGTGTCATATCCGGGAAAGTACCTCCGTTGTCAGCGATCAGGGAGAGTCTTGCATCCAGCGCCTGATTGGTAGTGATGTAGTTTGCAATATTGATCGTTCCGACAATTGCGATCAGCACGATAGAAACCGACAGCATTGCAATCGCAATAAATTTTCTTCTTAATTTATTAAGCATTGTCTTTCTCCAATGAATATCCAAGTCCTCTGGCCGCCCTGATCTTCACCTGACTTCCAATGGAGGTTAATTTTTTTCTCAGATAGGAAATATATACCCATACGACATTTTGTTCCGCTTCTGAATCGTAGCCCCAGATTTTATCCATAAAAAGATCCGGGGAAATGACCTGTCCTGGATTAGACATGAGCATTTCAAGCATCTGGTATTCCTTGCCAGCAAGACGGATACCTTCTGGATTCTCCGGTCCTGTGAGCTGATAAGTAGAACGGTTCAGTGCAATATCGCCAAATGTCAGCACATTATCGGTCGTGTCCGTCTGCCTCCTTGTCATTGCCCGGATCCTCGCCAGAAGCTCTTTCATGGAAAATGGTTTCGGCAGATAATCGTCTGCGCCACTGTCTAAACCCTCCACACGGTCATCAATCTCTGCCCTTGCTGTGAGCAGCAGGACCGGAACGGAATTTCCATGTCTGCGGATTGTTTTTAATACGGTGATACCATCCATTTTGGGCATCATGATATCTAAGATCACGCCGTCATAATTGTCGCCGTTTTCCAGATAGTCTAAGGCTTCTGCACCATCGTACACAGCGTCTACCGAGTAATTGTTATGTTTTAACACCGTGACAAGCGCACGGCTCAAATCCTCTTCATCTTCTGCAAGCAATAACCTCATACAAAATCCCATGCCTTTCGTTTATTTCACAGTGATACCGATTCCTGCCCTCAGCTGTTTTTATTCTGCGGTCACTTCTGTCGTCGTTCCCGATGTTGTGAGCGTGTACGTTGCTCCGCTCTCCACCTCTGCGGTGCTGATGATCACACAGTCATAGGTTTTTAATGCCGTGTAACTTACAATCACATTTCCCTCACTGTCTGTCAGCACAACGTTGCCGGCTTCCATTTGTTCTCCTAATTTTACCATAAGAACCTTCTGTTTGGAAGAATCACTCATCACCTCTGCCATGCCGCTGCTGCCGATTGCCACAAGCGTTCCGCCGTTCACATACGCAGACGACCGGTCGCCGTAATCGATCGCACTGTTTCCGTTATCAGACGGACCGTCAATGTAGATCTCACCGCCGTTGATCGTCAGATCGCCGTTGGAATCCACGCCGTCGCCGTCTGCCAGAATGTGGATATATCCACCGTTTAATTCCATTTTCTCGCCTGCTGTATTGATACCGTCATCACTTGCAGTGATATCAATCGTTCCATCGTTGATCGTCACCGTCAGGCCTTCCAGACCTTCATAACTCTCTGTCACGGTGATCGTACCGCCATTTACTGTCAGTGCATCATCTGCATGCACACCATCATCGCCTGTCGCAAGCGTGTATGTTCCATCTGCGATCGTAATATTTGCATTGCTGTGGATGGAATCATCTGCGGAATCAATCTGATAAGTGCCTCCATTTAAGTACATGCCGCCACCTGCCTTGATTCCTTTTGTGCTGGTGCTGCTCTCGTCGGTTGTGGTATCCTGGGGCATATTCTCTCCGTCCGGCTTTTCGCCCATCTGCGGCATACTTTCTTCATCCGGCTTTTCGCCCATCTGCGGCATACTTTCTCCGTCCGGTCTCTCGATGTTTTGTGACATTCCGCCACCCGGCATGTCTGACTCATGTGTTTTCTGACTGTTTGCAGCGCCGCCCCCGGCTGTGATGTCAAGTGTTCCATCCTCGATCTGCACGATATTGGAAGCGTCCATGCCATCGCCATCACTTGTGATCGTAAAATCACCGTCTGCAATATAAATATAGCCTTTTTCTTCATCATCTGCATTTTCCGCATGAATGCCATCTTTTTCTGCGGTTAAAATAAAGGTTCCATCTGCGATACGCACACTGTCTTTTCCCGATAATGCGTGCCCTGCTGCTGTGATATCGTATGTACCGCCTGTGATCTTCAGATCATCTTTGGATACAATTCCATGTCCTTCTGCTGATACGATCGTCAGACTTCCAGTGCCGTTTAACGTAAGGTCTGATTTTGCAAAAATCACGGCATCAATGTTGTTGTCGTCAATCGCAACATACTCATCCGTATTGCGAAGCGTATTCTGCGATCCTTCTGCAAGCGTTACAAATACTTTCTCTGCGCTTTTTACATACACCGCTGCACTTGAAGCACAGGTAATGTCCACATTATCAAATACGATCTGCACTTTCGCATTATCTGCATCCACCACAATCTGTCCTTCCGACAGTGTTCCGGAAAAAATATAAGTCCCTTCTGCCGTGATCGTCACCATCTGTCCATCGATCACAACGCCATCCGTTTCCCCCGTGATACCATCATCGGAAAGTGTGACATAAACTGCCCCACTCTCCTCATAGGTTCCTGCCAGATCCCGCTCAGTAAACATATCTGCACTTGAAAAAGTTCCTGCTTCACTCTGTGCTGATGTTTCTTCTGCATTTGTTTCTGTTTCCGAGGAAACAACATTGCCAGTACTGCTCTTTGTCCCTGTACAGCCTGCCACTGCCGTCATGGATAATGCCGTAGCACAAAACAATGCCAGCAGTTTTTTTCTTCTATAACTCATTGACATTTGCCTCCTGTCTCATCATACTGATTTCCAGATTTCCGTTTCTGCATCTCAATTCATCGAGAAATGTTTTCTCTTCCGCATTGTCTTTTAACGTCACATGATAGGTAAGTTTGTAAAGACTTCCCATATTGGAGGTTTTCACAGCGACTACTTCACAGGATGATAAATATTTTTCAAAAAGATCATCAAATGCTGCTCCGTAATTTAAATCCTCCGGGATTGTGATCCGAAGTGTTTTCTCCCTTACTTCTGCTTTTTTCACACCGGATCCGGTCACATTTAGCACAAACATCACGGCTCCCATAATGAGTGAAAACAATACTGCAAATCCAAGATACCCCATCCCTGCGATCAGTCCTGCCGCCATTGCAAGAAAAATGGTTCCGATCTCTTTTGCAGTTCCCGGCACAGAACGGAAACGTACAAGCGAAAATGCTCCTGCCACAGCCACTCCGGCACCTACATTTCCGTTTACCATCATAATGACAATGCAAACGATCGCCGGCAGCATTGCGAGTGTCACTGCAAAGCTTGTCGTATAGCGGCTTTTATAAGTGTAAACCCATGTGATGAATGCCCCGATCACCAGTGACACCACAATACAGAATAAAAAATCCGGCACGGAAATCACCGCCGCACCTGCTGTATCAAAAATTCCTGTAAATAAATTGTTTAACATATTAATTTCTCCATTTCTTTTTTAACATTTTATTGCCTGCTGCACAACCTCATCTCCGGTAAACACAAAGAAATTTTCCGGTGGACAGCTTCTTCTCTGCTCTCTCGCATAAATCGTGCGGTAGGCGGTCGCATATTTGGAAAATGACGTTTTGTAAATCTGATTTTCTGTCAGAAAATGAACCATCCAGAGCGGTATTGCGCCCGCCGTTTTCACTTCCATAAGCACTTTATTTTTATCTAAAATTGCTTCTCCGTAAATTCCTTTACAAAGAGAAAGGTCGTAATTTCTCCAGAGAATGTTCTGATCAAACGTGATCCGGAACTCGTGATCGTCCTTCGCATAAAAAGCTTCTCTCTCATAGGAAAGCATCACTGCCGGAGCCAGCTTTTTATAATTTTTCAGACAGTAATCGATTTCTCTGGTGATCTGTGTGTCTTTTACTTTTTCATGAAAAAGCAGGTAACGTTCTGCCTCGTCCTCCGTCATTGCAATTCTTCTTTTGTATACAACAGACTCATACTTCTTCTTCAGTTCCACAAAAACGGTCGTGTCCTTGTCTGCCATGCCATAACTTCTCAATCTCAGTTTTTCTTTATAAACCGGGTGTTCCATTGATCTTTGGATCAGCAGATAGTCCGGTGTATCAAAGTAGAGACTGCATATTGTACTCATTCCATGCTCGTCTGCAGTCATGTATTGTTTCATTTGATTTTTTAACAGTTCCGCCTGCGTGATATCCAACATATATTTGATCTCACACCTTTTAAATATCATCTGATCTGCCATAAGTGTCTCCTTTCCTTTGCGCATATCTTATCAGGCGAACCTTAAATGAACTTAAAAAAAAGAAACCATCCTTTAAAAAATGGTTTCTTTGTCATGCTTCATTATGTTTTTCTGTTATCTGGATTCGGACTGCACACGGTTGGTTAATTTCGGAAATTTGGCATTATCTATCTCTTTTTTTATTATATAGAACCCCTCCAGATTCTTCAAGACTGTTTGCATGGATTTTATATCGTGGATGCAATGATCTGCATGTCACCCTGCAATTCCACGGTTCCGAAGCCATTTGGAAGAATGAAATGATCTCCTTTTTTCAGCGGCTGGCCGTTGACGATTCCATTGCCTTCCGTAACTGTCATATTCATAAAAGGCGCATTCTGCTCAAAAGTCATTTTACCTGAAACTTCTATTTTATAGATATGAAAGTATTTGCAGACATACAGTTCATTTAACGTATTGACCGGAAGATCTGCCACCGATTTCACACTGTCTGCAACCGATTTTGCAGGCACAGTGATCACGTCAATACTCTTGTCGATATGTAACTCTCTCGGCTTTCCATTGGAGAGACGGCCATAATCATAAACGCGGTAGGTAATATCACTGTTCTGCTGTGTTTCCAGAATTAGTGTTCCGCCTTTGATCGCATGAACTGTTCCCGGATCGATCTGAAGAAAATCGCCTTTTTTGATCGGGATCTCACGGATAAATTCACTCCACTTTCCCTCATGGATCATCCGGCTTAATTCCTCTTTTGTCCTTGAATTGTGTCCGATAACGATCGTCGCATTTTTCTTGCAGTCGAGAATGTACCAGCACTCTGTTTTTCCAAGTGAACCATTTTCATGGACTTTTGCATAATCATCGTCTGGATGTACCTGAATGCTCAGGTCATCTTTCGCATCGATAATTTTGATCAGGAGCGGGAAACGGTCACTGTCCACCTTTCCGAAAACTTCCGGATGTTTTTTCCACAATTCGGACAGCTTCATTCCACGGAATCCACAGTCTCTTAAAGTTACGTCTCCATTTGGATGTGCAGAAATTCCCCAGCACTCCCATAAATCATCACCTTCGACCGGATAATGAAAATCCTCTCTCAATCGCGTACCGCCCCAGATGTTGTGTGTACATACCGGATCTAAAAATAAAATTTCTTTCGTGGTCTGATTCATTGATAAATTGCCTCCATTTGTCTTAATCACATCCTGATACCAAAATGCAGAATCTTTTACAATTCTCCGCTGTGTCATAAAATCCACATAAATCATGCCAAAACGTTCCTTGTATCCCTCTGACCATTCAAAATTATCCAGAAATGTCCACTGGAAGTAACCGCGGATATCGACTCCCTCATCATATGCCCTCTGCATGGCTCCGATGTAGGAATCCAGAAATGTGATTCGGTCATTGTCATGTACTCTGCCGTCAAAGCTTACATTGTCATGGCAGGACATACCATTTTCTGTAATATATAATGGAAGCTGATACCGCTCTGTCAAAAATTTGATTCCATAATAAAATGCTTTTGGTGTTACCGGCCAGTTGCACGCCGTCTTCGGAAATCCCGGTTCCCGATCCACAAACTCCGGTTCGCCGTCTGCGCCCTGACGCACGTAATAGCCATTATATATGTTCTGTCCCATAAAATCCAGTGGCTGATGGATCAGCTGCATATCTGCCTCTGTGATCTCCGGCAGATACTCTTTGAATTTTTCCAGTCCCTCTTTCGGATAATGACCTAAAAAGACCGGGTCTGAAAACCATGAGATATTCCAGGTCCAGTTATCCATCGGATTGTAAAATCCAAAATAAACTTTTCTGGCAGCCTCGATATCTTCTGCACTGTCCGTGTATGGATAAGCCACTCCCCCGGTCGGTGCAAAGCCAATCCGGATTTTTTGTTTTGCGTATTTTCTTAAATTGATCACTGCCTGTCCGTGCGCTTTCAACAGATTATGCGCGATCTGAAAAGTCTCCGGAACCGACAATTTCAATCCCGGTGCATGGACACCGCTTAAATGCCCAAGTCCTACCACACATTGCGGCTCGTTGATCGTGATAAAATACTCACAGAGATCCGAAAAATTCTCTGCCACCACTTTTGCATATTCCCCGAACCAGTCTACCACTTCCTCATTCAGCCAGCCGCCCTTTTCCTGCAACGCCTGTGGAAACTCCCAGTGAAACAGGGTAATATATGGTCTGTCTCTTATACACATCTCCGAGCCCACGAGACTAGC
>ENA-UBCA01001454-UBCA01001454.1-human-gut-metagenome-genome-assembly--contig:-NODE-1454-length-11599-cov-13.013167_pt1 | contig 11599 bp, 9 predicted proteins | sample MGYA00244228_ERZ654716 | MGnify/ENA primary metagenome ERZ654716 (study PRJEB26926, sample SAMN06164557) | human gut metagenome | biome: ENVO:00009003; feature: ENVO:2100002; material: ENVO:00002003... | reverse complement strand
AAACCCAAACCGCGAGCCGGACTGCAAACCCAAACCGCGAGCCGGACTGCAAACCAAACCACAAGCCGGCATCGCAGGCGGAATCGCAAGAGAAATTGCAAGCCGGAAGCGCAAGCGAAACGCCAAGGCGACCCGCAGCACGAAGCTGCGGCGTGGCCGGGAGAAAAAATGCCGGAACTGCGGCGACAAATCAAGACCATGTGGGAACTCTTTGAACAATACCGGTTTATCCGGCAGGCGTTCGATTTTACGAGCGCACAGGTGCGCGACTGCGGCCTGCTGGGCGGGGCGGCGAGCCTGGCCGTAAACCTGCTGGCACTCGCCACCGGATGTTACCGGGCGTTGGCGGAGCGGGTTTTGGGGGTGAGCGTGTTTTTCATCACGATGCTCTTCGTCATCATGCTGGCCGACCTGCTCACGGGGCTGGCGGCCTCGCGCCGCGCGGGAGAGCCGCGCACCTCGAAGAAGGGGCTGCGGTGGGTCTTCAAGCTGGGAAGTTACATCCTGTTCATCTACGTGCTCAACGCCTCCACCCTCGAAGCGGCACGCGAAGGGCACCAATGGCTGACCCTGCCGCTGAATATCATCAAGCTCTACGTCGTGTTCCACATCGCCCTGTGGGAGATCAAGAGCATCGATGAAAACCTCCAACGGATGGGTTATGCGTTCCGCATCTTCGGGATGGCCGACCGTGTGGCGGCGCTGATCCGGCGGCTCACGGCCCGCAGGCTGGAGGGTTAGGGCATCCGATCCGGCAAGCGCGCGGCCTGAAACGCCGGCGCTCCGCAAAAAAACCGCGCTCCGGGAAGGAGCGATTCACACCGTCCCGCAGCGGCGCATGGGGCGCATGCGGCGGGCAGAAACCAACCTTTTTTAAAACCAAACACAATGGCTAAGACTTTATCGAAAGCGATGCTCGGCGACCTGATGACAGGTTGTGCGTGCATCAAGCTGGTGGATCAGGTGAACACCCTGACCGACACCACGTTCGCCGACGCGGACGAAATCTACACCACCGAAGGCTCGCTGGCCATCGCACAGGCCGAGGCCTCCAAGACGGAGAGCAAGATCGACCAGAGCGGCGCGGCCATCGACGTGCAGTACACGCCGGGCGAGTTCACCGTGAGCGGCACGATCCCCTCGTCGGCGATCGCCCTGTTCGACTATTTCTTCGAGAAATCGGCGACCCAGCCCACCCTCACAACGGGTATTCCCGCCAGCGATGGCGCAACGAAGCTCAAGCAGGGGGCGGGCTACCTCTCGGACGGCAGACGCAAGCGCGTGACCATGCTCGTGGAGAGCCAGAGCCACGACTCGGCGATCGTCTTCATGAACGTCGATCTGTCGTCGGTCATCAACTGGGGCACCGTGAAGACCACCCCGCTGGGGCTCAACTTCAAGGGCACGGTGATGGAGAACCCGGCAGCCGGAGGTCCCGCGTTCGTGGTGCTCAAGGCGGCCTGACCCCCACCCCGGCAAGGGAGGCCCCGCGGCAGGGCCTCCCTTTTCCTTCCGGGCGGCGCGAATCCGCCCGCCGGCGCCGGCGACGGGCCGGAAGCCGCGGAACGACCGCCGCACGCCGGCGGAGGAGAACCCTGAAAAAACCGATCGACAAGATGTTGAAACAACCCGACAAATTCGCACGGGCCGAGCTGGAGGCCATCGTCAGCGACCGCCCGCTGCGGGTGGCCGTTCGCGGAACGCGGCGGAGCGTGAAAATCCGGGGCATCAAGCCCTACACCATCGAGCGGCTGACCCGGCTGTGGGTGTCGCGCGACCTCACGCGCCCCGACGACAGCGCCTCGACGCTTCGCTCGCTCTGCAAAGACCCCTATTTCAACCACAAGCAGGCGGCGCTGTTCATGCTCAACGGCTATGCCCGCATCCGGCTGCTGTACGGCATCGTATGGCGCTGGTGGGCCTATGTGCGGCAGTGGGAGGAGTGGCAGCTCACGGACGTGATCGTGGCGGCCAAAAAAAAAATTCCGCTGCGTGCATACTGGACCAATATGGCATTAACAGCGGATATGCGCAACGACTGGATGACGATGACGGCAAAGGAAGCCGCGCAATACCAAGCCGATGCCATCTCGGCCGCCGCGCGGCTTTCATCAAAGAGTACCCCGGATACGGAGGACCGCTGAGGCTGCTGGGCGGCCTTATCGTGATCCCCGACTACGGCTACCGCTGCGTGCTGACCAACCCCCAGATCGAGCTGATGGCGGCCGACCTGCCCCACGTGCTCTACGAAAGTCCCGCGAACGGGGCCGTCCGCCCCGACGACCCGAGCATCCGGCTGAACGAGGAGTCGCTCCGCCGGCGCGAGGAGCGGCTGCGGTGGCGGGCCGGGGAACAGACCGGCGGAGCGCGCTCCGCGGCGGATGGCGGGCGGTTCGCAGGGCCGGACGGCGGCGCGGAGAACGGCGACGGCGCGGAGAACGGCGGCGGCGCGGAGAATGGCGGCGGCGCGGAGAATGGCGGCAGTCCTTTCGGGCCGTATCCCGGTATTGCGAAACAGGAAGCGCGACCGGCAGCCGCGCGGGAATTCGCAGGCGGCGGCTCGCGGGAAAGCACCCGAGCCGGCGGCAGAAGCGGCAACCCGGAGAACGGCGACGGCGCGCGGGCCGGCTGCACGGCGGAGGAGGCAACGGACGTGCCGGAGCTTCGACGCCGCGCTTCAGAGCAGTGCCGACGCATCGGGGCGGGTCCCGACGGGGTCTGTGCGGAAGAGGAGTTTCCGATCGGAGAGCTGTTCCGCGAACCAGTTCAACCAGACGTCACGAAGGGGTCACAGCCCCGGCAGGACGCACAAAACACGCAAACATTATGGCAGGATCAATAGAAAGCCCCCGCTTCGGCGGCATCCTCATCGACCAGGAGTTCGACGCGCAGGTGCAGGCCGACACCCGGGCGGCGGCGCTGACGGGCTTACCCGTGAGCACCTACCTCGCGCAGAGCGGCCGGCTGGCCGCTTCGGTTTCGGGCGTCGCCGCGCCCGCGAGCGCCGGGGAGACGGAGGGCGGCGACGGCACCGACACGGAGAAGGAGCTGCAAAAGTACAGGGAATACCTCGAAAGGAAACTCAACCTCGAGAAAGCGTACCGCGAGGCGCTCGCACGGCAGCGGCAGCAGGCCGCCGGCACGCAGGACAAGGCGGATGCGGAGGCGCTGGAGCAGCAGAAGGCGCTGCTGGCGAAGCTCGCGGCGGAGGACCTCCGCTACTTCAGGGAATCGGGGCTGTGGACGCTGGTCGGGGAGAAGATCAACCTGGTCTCGACCACGGCGCTCAAGACGATGCTCGGCAGGCTGACCGAGATGCGGGAGGCGCTCGGCAAGAACGACCCGCTGAGCGGAGAGGCGGAAAAGGCCTCCGCGGAGCTCGCCCGGATTTACGGGGAGCTGGGCAAGCGGAACCCCTTTACCGGCGTTACGCTCGCGATCGAGGCGTGGCAGCGCGCCCTCGCCGAGGTCGAGAGCTATCAGGACGGGATCGACGAGGCGTCCGAGGCAAAGGAGCAGGCCGACCGTAAGCTGGAGCCCCTGCAAAAAGAGGTGGAGGCCGGCACGCGGAGCAGTGACGATCGGGCCTACACGGAGGCGCTGGACGGGCAGGCCAAAGCCCTGCGCGACCTGACGGCGGCGCAGAACGGACTTGCAACCGCACAGGGGCGCGTCAAAAGCGCCCAGGAGCTCTTCACCTCCTCGCTCGGGGCGGTCAAGGAGAAGGTCTCCGAGACGATGGGCAGCATGGAGGGGTTCGTCAAACTATTCGACGAGGAGCTCTCGGACAGCATCGGGAACGTGACCTCTCTGTTGGGGTCGGTCATCGGCGCCGTCTCGGGCATCACGTCGGCGGTCTCCTCGGTGAGCGGCGCGGTCGAAGGCGTCGGCAAGAGCACGGCCGCCTCGATGAAGACGGTGGAGACCGCCTCGGTCATCCTGACGGTCATCACGGCCGCCTTCCAGGTCGCCACGGCCATCGCGGGGCTGTTCAGCAACACCAAAGAGATGGAGCGGATCCAGAAGGATGCGTCGCGCCGTGCGGATCAGCTCAAATGGGAACGCGACCACGCCACGGCCCTGAAGGTGGACGAAGCGGTCGGGAACATCGCCAAGCGGTATCGGGAGCTCTGCACCGTGCAGTACCTCTACGGCACAAACATCGAATTGTTCGGAAACCGGCAGCTCCGCATGAGCAAGAGCGTGGCCGACGCCCTGCGCGACAACGAGCAGACGACCCGCGACGTGGTGGCCGCCTACGCCTCGCTCGACTATTCGGTCACGCACCAGTTGAGCGGCGAGAAGTTCCGATCGTCGCAGGACAAGATGAAGAGCATGGCCGCGCAGATGACCGAGCTGAACATCCAACTGATGGCCGAGCAGGACAAGAACAAGGGCAAGGACAAGGGCAAAATCCAGGAGTACCAGCAGAAAATCCGGGAGCTCGGGGCCGAAATGGGGCAACTGCTCGGCGACCTGACCGAAGGGATCATCGGCAACACGCCCGACAAGCTGGCCGACAAGCTCGGCACGGCCTTCATCGACGCTTTCGCCGCCGGGGAGGACGCCGCCAAAGCGTGGGGCAAGGAGGTGGACGGCATCGTCGCGGACATCATCAAGCGGATGATTATGATGAAGGTGGTGGAGCCCGCGATCGCAAAGGTGTTCGACAAGTACCAGAAAATCTGGTTCGACCAGACCACCGGCGAGTTCGCCGGCTTCGACGCGGTGATCGCCTCGATGGACCAATTCAAGGAGGACCTCAACGGCAAGAGCAGCGAGCTGGACGCGTTCTTCCGCTCGTTCGAGGGGTGGGACCTGCTCGCCCCCGGCCAGAAGGAGGCGGGACGCGAAATCGAAACCCTCAGCCAGGGGATCAAGGGCATCACCGAGGATACGGCCGGGCTGCTGGCCTCCTACCTCAATGCGATGTACCAGTCGCAGGCCGCCGACGGCGAGGTGCTGCGTTCGATCCGCTCGCTGCTCAGCATGCGTCATGCGGGCGGGAACCTCTACCTGACCTACCTCCAGCAGATCAGCTCCAACACCCTCAACTCGGCTCGCGCAGCCGTGCAGATCGCAGTGCTGTTCAACCGCATGGTGATGCCCCGCAAGGGCGGCCCGGGACTGGCGCTCAACGTAAACGCATAAGCCCATGGGACTCTTCGAGAAACAGGCATTGCCCGCGCTGCGGCGCCGGGCGGCCCGGCTGGGAGCCTGCCGCAAGGCGCTGGACCAATGGCCCCGCACGCGGGAGGAGCTGTGCGAGTTCTACTTCGCCTACATCGGCTTCTGCATCGAGCACGACTTCCCGACCTGCGAGTACCTCAAACGCCACTTCGACGGTCTGATGCAGCAACACCACATCTTCGTCGAGGGGGAGTTCGAGCGACGCAACCCCCGCCGGCTCTCGGCGGGCGGCTCCTCGCGCGGGACGGTGCGCTACGACGGCTACGAGACGGGCTGGGTTTATGCCCGCCACAACGCCCGGCTGCGGGTCGAGGCGGCGGAGCACGCGATGGTCTTCGTCGATGTGCACGACCTGGCGCAGGTGGAGGTCGTCGGCCGCTCGTCCCACGCCGTTAGGATCTTCCGGCGGGGAGGCGTGGTGCGCACGCAGGGGCGGGCCGAGATTGCGGAACAGGAGGAGGCGCGATAACCGGCGGCGGCGGATGCTCTTCCGGCGGACGTCGCCCGGCCGGGGGGGGGACGCCAGAGAGAGGACGCCGGAGAGAGGATGCCGGAAGGAACACCGGGAGGGGGAAGCTCCACCCCTGCGCAGGAAGCACGGGAAGAGGTGGCGAAAGATTTTTCGACCCTTTCTTGACAACGGCCTTCGCAGGTCGTATATTTGTACCAGCGATTCACCGAAGTCCGGCTCCGGCCCCCGCAAGGGAGGCCGGGCCGGCTCTTTTTTCAACCCCGCGTATGATCCAGATCAAAAATTATAAACCGCTGCTCCTGCTCAAAGAGGGCGGGTCCGTGACGGACAGCAACGCCCGATGGGGCATCGTCGTGCAGAGCATGCCGTTCAAACTGGTGCCCGACGTGAAGGAGTACGCCAAAACGGACTGGAAGGACGCCGACGGCGACGACGAGTTCATCCCCGCCGTTCCCCGGTTCAAAGCCTACGAAATGGAGGTCTCCTTCCTCTGCGTCGCCCCCTGCGGCGAGGCCAACGCGCGCATCCGCGCCTTCTGGGACTTTGTCAAGGCGGGCGAGATGATGATGCACGACACCTACACCGGCATCGGGCGCCGGGGCGTGCGCTTCGCCAAGTTCGCCCCCAAAGCGCTGCGGAGGCGCGACGGAGGGACGGATGCGGTGGAATTCAAGATGACCTTCAAGGTCAATGACCCCGTCACACAGATCGACCTAAGGCGGGAGAGTCTTACGGTGAGGGGCCAGTTCAAGACCTTCCAGCCGGTAACGCTCGACGGCCTGCACTACCTCACCGCACAGAAAAGTCTCGAACCGTGGAGCGGCGAGGAGGGGTCGAACCACCTCTTCTTCACCTCGGTCACCGGCGACGGCGGCGCGGTGAGCGGCGGCACGGAGGGGCTGAATATCGTAAACAACCAAACGGAGATGCTGCTTCACACCTGTCAGGGCGGCAGGCTCTCGCTCGGGGTCGTGCAGCAGGTCTCGCCGACGCTGCCGCCCAAACTGCTTTTCCTCGACCCGAAGCTCGAAAACGTCGGTCAGAAAGAGGGCTATCCCATCCCGTACGGCACAATCGGCACCATCGAGATCGACTGTCCGGCCGATTCGGTGCGCATCGCCTGCACGGGCCCCTACACCCTCGCGGGGCTCCGGTTCGTCCCCGACTACCGCGTGCGGTAGGCCGCGCGCCGCCCCGCCCCGCATTAACCTGTAAACCGATCAACAATGGATATTCTGACCAAGACGGGCGCCCTCCGTGCCCGGACCGAAGGGTGGAGCTACTCGGGCACCTTCATGGGCGAACGCAGCCTGACGTGCGAAGTGTCGTCGCCGGTGCCCGTCGATTTCCGGACGGGAGACTACACCCTGCTGGCCGTGCGCGACGGGGTGCCGGAGCGTTTCGAGCTGGAGGGGCTGCCCACCGTCAAGAAAACGGCCTCCACAGGGAGCCACGGCGACGCCTACCACTACACGCTGCGCCTGGCCCCGCTGCAATACGAGCTCCAGCGCTGCGTGATGAACGACCTGATCCTGGGCGAAGCCGATGCGCAGCGGGTCTATACGGGGCAGAGCGTATGGAGCACCTACGGCACGGCGCGCGAGCTGGCCGACCGCATCCTGGCCAACCTCAACCGCCTCTACCGGGGCGCGGAGGCCTGGACGATCGACGTGAAGCAGGAGGGCGAAGCGGCGCTGCTGAGTTTCGACAACGCCACCTGCTGGGACGCTCTCACGATGGCCCAGACGGTGTTCGGGCTCAAATTCACGATCGTCGGACGGCGCATCACCATCGGCTCGCTGGGCGAGCAGATCGACCACCCGTTCCGCTACGGCAAGGGCGGAGGCATCTACGACCTCACCCGCATGGCGGACGAAGGGACGGAGGTGGTGACCCGGCTCAAGGCCTACGGCTCCGACCGCAACCTGCCGGCGGACTACTACCGGCAGACGGGCGACGACAGCCGCCTCATAACGCGCCTGATGCTCCCCGGCTACCGCACCGACCGGCAGGACTACATCGAGAGCGCCAATGCCGCACAGTACGGCATCCGCGAGGGGGTGCAGATTTTCGAGCAGGTATATCCGACCATCGAAGGCGTGACGGGCGAGCAGCTCCGCGCGGGCGGGCTCTCCTCGACCGCCGAAGGGCGCGTGGACGAAATCGTCTCGATGGCCTCCATAGCCAAAGAAGAGCAGGGGGAGTGCAGCGTGGTCATCAAGGACCCGGGCTTCAACCTTGCGAAGTGCATCCGCGAAGGCGAAACGCCCCTGATCTCCATGCGCGACGGCTGGCTGGGAGGCCGGGAGTTTGAAATCACCTCCTGCCTTCGCACGCTGGGCGGCACGCCGGGCGAAGTCCGCTACACACTGACCATCAAGCGCATCCAGGATGCCGGGCTGAACCTGCCGAACAACACCCTGCGGCTGAAGGCGGGCGACCGCTTCGTGCTGCTGGGGATCTCCATGCCCCACGCTTATGTGGCCGCCGCCGAGCAGCGGCTCCTCACCGAAGCCCGCGCCTACCTCGCCGGCCACGACCACACCCGCACGAGCTACAACCTGACCATCGACAACGTCGGTATGGCCCGCATCCCCACCACGGCTGCGCTGCTGGCCGAAGGGAACCTGATGCGCGTGGTGGACGAGGACCTGGGCATCGACGAGCGCATCCCCATTCAGGGGATCACCGTCACGGAGGGGACGGGCGGCATCCGCGAGTACAGCGTGACGCTCTCGCAGGAGTCGGCACCCTCGCGGCTGGGAATGATCGCCCAGGCGATCAAGGAGCAGCATGCCACAGTCGCGCTGGCGCAGCAGCAGCGCACGAAGGAGGCGCGCCGCACATGGTCGGGGATCACGACCCTGCGGGAAGCCCTCTTCGATCCCGACAGCGGGGCTCAGCAGGAGTTGCTGCGCACGATGATGCTGCAGGTCGGGGCCGACAGCATGAACTACCGCATGGACCGCACCCGCTGGCGGGAGAACGCGGGCGAAAACCTCTCCTTCACGGAGCGGTCGATCACGCTGGGGACGGACACGCTGCGCCACTACTGCTTCGGCATCGGAGCCGAGAAAGCCTCGGACTGGACGGTGGCGGGGCCTGCGACACGCGACGACCTCGACCCGAACACGCTCTACTACGTGGCCGTGAAAGCGCGCACCGACCGACCCGAAGCCGAGTGGTACGTGAGCGACCGATCGTGCGGGGTCAACGACCTGGAGGGGTATTACGTCTTTCAGTTCGGCCTGCTCGGAGCGGCCGCGGAGGGGGTGCGCACCTTCATCGAAACGCGCGGCATGTCCACCCTCTACGGCGACAACCTCACCGTGGGACGCATCCGCTCGCTCGACGGCACCTCCTACTTCGACCTGACCACCGGCGAGCTGTGCGTGAAGGGGGACAACGCCCGCATCGACAAGTACGACTTCCTGGCCCGCAGCTTCATGCCCGACGACACGACCGAAGTGGCGGGCGGCGTGGTGCTGAGCAACTTCATCGGGGTCAAGAACGGCGGCAACATCCAGGCGGGAATGACCGGCGGCACCTACCGCGCAGGCGAGGAGCTCAAGCGGGTGCCCCTGCTCTTCGCGGGGGCCAGCAGCCTTGCGGAGGCCGGCGACGCCCTCTTCACCATCACGGACAACGGGCAGCTCGTCTCGCGCAGCGAGGGCAAGAGCATCCGCATCGAAAACGGCAGGCTCTCCCTCTGCGACCGGTACGACCTGCCGAAGCTGATTATCGATCCCGAGTCGAAGACCATCGCGGCGGGCGACTGCGCGCTGGCCAACGCGATGGCATCCAACAGCGGGCAGGGCACCATACAGCTCAATCCGACGGTGACCTTCCTGGACGAGAAGCAATGGATCGGCCACATCAGGCCCTCGAACTACGATTTTTCGGGCACCCAACCGCTGAGCGGGGCATTCACCGTGGGCGAGAACTGCAACGTCAGCATCCCCGCGATCCGACTCCGGTGCGAAAGCGACAAATGGGGCTCGTTCAGCATCGACTACCTCAACATGGAGCTTTGTCAGAACGGGCGGGTGGTGGAAACCCGGCAGATCGTCTCCTTCCTGAGCAGCATAAGGAATACGATAAACTGGCTCACTCCGTCCACCACATTTCAGGAGATTCACAAGGGCACCTACACACTGCGCCTCTCGGTCAAGGGGAATTTCCGGACGAATCTGGAACTGACCCCCGATCCCGGCCTGCCGGAGATTCCCCTCATACCGGACGACCCCTTCGGTCCGAAACCGTATGAGCCGGAGCTGGAGAAGACGGAAGCCGACGCGCCTCGTCCCGCATCGCTCGCCGGGGCAGGGATCGACGACAGCGGCCTGGAATCGCAGCCGCGCAGCAACCTGATTATCCGCGACCCGGTCGTCGGGCTCCGGCTGCATATCTGGACCACGAGCGAAATCCTCATCGGGTCATACGATTGGGAGGAACGCACCGACCAGGCGACCTTCTTCAACAACGGCCTCCTGCTGGCCCGCTCCGAGGACAACTACATCGGCATGATAATCGACGGCGAGCAGGCCGTGCTCGAACAGCGCTGCGGTGCGAACGGCTTCCGCCTCAGCGGAACGGGGCAGTTCATCCGCCGGAACAACCGTTGGGAGCTGCTCCAGAACGGAGGTTCGACAGGCGCGGGCAACGTGACGGCCCCGGCCCCGCTGACGGGCGAACAGTTGATCGTGGGGGCGGGCTCCACGGGCATCAAGGCCTCGGGAAAGAGCATCGCGGCGTCGGTGACCAACAGCACGCTTGCGGTGCCCACCTCGGCGGCGGTTTACAGCTTCGTAAACGGCAAGACGACCTCCACGGTCACGAGCGGCTCGCCGCTGCTGCCGACAGCCGCTGCGGTGTACGCCTATGCGCCCCGGGTGGAAGGGACGCTCGATCGCAATGCGCTGCTCTTCGCCCGGGACAGCCACACGGTCGGGACCACCCCGCATCCCCAATACGTCAGCACAAGCATCGCCGCGGACGAAACCGACCACCGGAACATCCCGACCGCGCAGGCGGTGAAGCAGTACGTGGCCTCCCGACTGCCGGAGGCCGGGGAGTGGTACAACATCCACACCTACAAGTGCGACCCGCACCTGAGCACCGTGATCGAGACTGCGTCGGTGACCCCCGCGATGATGGACACCTCGAAATACCGGCTGGTGCTCTACCGCTTCCGCAAACACGCCTCGGAAGGGCGTCGCTGGCGCATCCCGATGCTGCCCTACGAGCACCAGCTACGCATAAACCCGCGCGCCGAAGTCCACTCGGCCATCCCCTACAACCGCACTTTCTGGCAGATCACCGGCACGACCGTGCCCTGGTGGAACGGGCAGGCGGAGCTGAAGGACGTGCTGAGCCTCACGGCCAACGCGAGCTACCAGCGCTGGTCGAACACCAACAACAAGCAGATGCGCATCGGTGTCGCCATCTGCAAGTACACCGGCAAAGGCACCGGATTGGGCTGGCAGCGCATCTCCAACATTGCGGAGGTGAAACTTTTCATCTACGAGTACGATTCCGTGCTGTATCGGATCGAACCCGTCATCTGACCTAAGGCGAAAGGGTGTCGGCATACTATTACTCCGGAGGAGATAATTACCATATATAGCACAAGGCTACTGTTATCACCGGCTACCCCGCCCCGGCGCCTCCCAAAAAGAGGCGCCGGTTTTTTTACGCACCGACGACCGACCGCTCCGGCGGCGGCAAACCGACAAACTGCAAAAACGATGACTTACTTCACTTTGGACGAGCTCACACGCTCGCAGACGGCCCGGCTGCTGGGCCTCGACAACACCCCGTGCGAAGCGCATCTGCGCAACCTGGGGGAACTGGCCGAACGGCTGCTCGACCCGCTGCGCGAGGCATGCTGTCTCTTATACACATCTCCGAGCCCACGAGACTAGCGCTCATCTCGTA
>ENA-UBCA01001452-UBCA01001452.1-human-gut-metagenome-genome-assembly--contig:-NODE-1452-length-11606-cov-12.154532_pt1 | contig 11606 bp, 6 predicted proteins | sample MGYA00244228_ERZ654716 | MGnify/ENA primary metagenome ERZ654716 (study PRJEB26926, sample SAMN06164557) | human gut metagenome | biome: ENVO:00009003; feature: ENVO:2100002; material: ENVO:00002003... | reverse complement strand
CGTCGGCAGCGTCAGATGTGTATAAGAGACAGCCTGTATACCGCTTTCATATTATGTAAATAAAACCCTATCGTATTCTTGCCCACACCGGCCTCCAGGAGAGTGTCACGATACTTAATGACAAGGCGGGAAGAAAGATGTGCAAATGGAAAATCAGTCTTACACAAATGTTTTTGCATGGAATGCAGGGTCGCCTCATACGCTTTTGCCGTCCCTTCATGCCCGGTGTCGAAAAGCACACGGATTCTCTCACGGAAATAGCTGTAAAAACCCACTTTACCAGTCAGGGTTTCATAGACTCTGGCTATATCACATGTCGTATATTCATTACCCTCCCTTTCCAATATGCCTATGGCTTTATCCAAGATTTTACAAATTTTCCGGCATGTACGGTTCATGCGTCGGACAGTTTCCATGGTATATGCACCATTAAAGAGTACTCGTCCGCTAAAAGAATCAAACTCACAGGGGGTAATGCTGTATCCTGTATAAAAAACTTTCTTTTTCCGTTTATGAAGGACCTGCACAGCCAATGGATAGGCCCCGCGACTATTACACCGCCCCTTTACTAATACCGTTTTTACTGTTGCCATAACTATAAATACATTACAAATGATTATATGAATTAACTGTTTGCATAAAAAAATGCAAAAATCGCATGAAAGAAGCAAAACAGCAAACAAAACACCATATGAATCGAATTGGGTAAGTTGATATTTTATCAACAATGTTAACTGTATTAAAATATGTTTCCAGGTAGAATTGCAACAATTTGAAACAAGCTATTACTGTTTTCGACTTAAATTTCTAAATTTGCAGTCATAAAAGATTTTTGGCAGAATAAAAGTGAGTATAAAATTATAAATAAAAGTTATATGGGAATCAAGAATCTAATAACACTCTTATCTTTTTTATTCGTCTTATTCTCCTGCGAAAAAGAAGAATTTGAACCGGAAATTAATCAAAGAACCACCTTTATGTATTTCCCATGGTCCGAGGATTTAATAGACTATTTCTATAACAATATTTCTGATATGGAATATGCCATAAAAGAAACAAGCTTGAAGAATGAAAGAGTGATTGTTTTTCTTTCTACAAGTTCCATCAAAGCCCAAATGTTTGAAATTATTCTGAAAAATGGAAATTGTATCCATTCCATTTTGAAAGAATACGAAAATCCCCAATTTACCATAGAACCTGTATTAACAGATATTCTCAATGATATGAAGACATTTGCCCCGGCAAAGTCCTATTCCATGATTATAGGTTGCCATGGTATGGGATGGCTGCTTGTTAATGGCAGCAAGTCAAGAATGTTGCAGGATTTCAGGCATCACTGGGAATACAAGAATGTACCTCAAACACGTTTCTTTGGCGGGCTATCCGCCGAATACCAAACAGATATAAAAACCCTTTCCAACAGTATAAAAAATAGTGGATTATCTATGGAATATATCTTATTCGACGATTGCTATATGTCCTCCTTAGAGACTGCGTACGAGCTACGTCATATAACAGATTACATAATAGCTTGCCCCACGGAAATAATGGCATTCGGCATGCCTTATTCCACAATGGGAAAACATCTTTTATCAAGAGAACCAAATTATAAGGCGGCATGTGATGCTTTCCATCAATTTTATTCCACCTATCAATATCCTTATGGAACTTTAGCCGTAACAAACTGTAGCGAATTAGATAATTTGGCGGCACTGATGAAACGAATAAACCAACAATACATATTTGATAATACCCAAGAAGGTTTTGTACAGCCTATGGATGGATACAGTCCTGTTATTTTTTACGATTACGGGGATTATGTAAAAGTATTATGTAAAAACGACAGCACTCTGCTGTTACAATTTTCTGAAACTTTAAACAAAGTAGTTCCTTACAAAACACACACAGAAAAATATTACTCAGCAAGCCGTGGTGCAGTGCCAATAAATTCATATTCTGGAATAACAACATCTGAACCAAGCCATAATGTTAAAGCAAATGATTATAATCAAACGCTATGGTATCAGGATACTCATTAAAATTATTCCCGGCATCTCGTCAACTACATATATAGTGATAAAATGACAAAGTGGATAATCCACCAAAAAAAATAACATTTTTTCTTATTTACCGAAAACCAGCCAACAAATCATAAACTATTTGTCTGGGGCACAAAGATCAAAAATACAGTACGAGCAAACCGAATAGAGGATCTTTGTGCCCCGGAGGATGAAACCTTCCCTTACAAATTGGCATGTGGAGTTAGCTCTATGGAGGAAAATAGAAAAATACGAGATTCGGCTTTGAAGAATCTTCCCCATGTGTCAGATACAAAATTTATTTCGAATGCAGAGGCACACTACCCGCCAATATCTTCCTAAACACTCTATTTGCCGTCTAAACGTCCAATTGATTGATCAATCAATATTGATATGCTTCCGAAAGAAAAACGTTTCAAAATTTCATATTTTCAGAAAAGCTGGTATTTTTGCCTGTGAAAAAGTTTTCCAATAGTAATGCAACACAAAATGATAAAAATAGGACGGTCGCTAAAACATTACTTTTTTCTATAATCCGATACTAAAACAACAAATATTCAAATAGTTGAATAAATCAATCACTGTTTGAAATAAAAAGTTGTATAAATAAAAAGGCAGAAAAGCTGTGAGAATCTCCCATTGGTCAATAATTAAATACAGACAAAGCAACAATAGCCATCCCCAAAATTACAGTATGGTACTACCCTGATAAATAAGGCAAGGATATATTTGCTGTTGTTTAAGCATTTATTCTATTAACTATTCTTAGTTTTATCTCGAAGGAAAACATTTCATGACTCCCGGAAAAGTCACAATATCAAAAAAAGCTGGCCGATACCCATGGGATACTTTTCTTGATAATCCTCCTACCCCACCGTATTCTCTGTCATGTACTCAAAAACGGGACCGTTCTTTTCCGGCCCGCCGTTCGGATCATCTAAAATATCCGATGAATGATTCTTCCGCAACGTCTTGATGTTGCCTGCGATGTATAAAACGAATCACACAGAATAGGAAACAGGAGACATTTCATGCCAACCGGTAGCCACTTGTACCCGATCGTCACGTTCCCTCTCGTCCTACAACCACTTAAGCCTACCTTCGTACCGCAATTAACTTTATTGTTTCACAATTTAATCCGATTGATTTATGGACAATCTCAAAGATTTCAAGAACGAGGCATTGGTAGTCACCAACGCCTCCGACGGTAACACGCCGCACATCGTTCAGGGTATTGAGCCTGACGGTTCACTCCGCACCAAACCGCTGGCACAGGCAAAGCCCTCCGAGACTTTTCTGCACATCGACCGCAACGAGTCCGTGATCGGGACGTTTTTCTCCAACATGAACCGCCAGTATGATCGACCGTCGGACTTCCGCTTCTACCACCTGCCGGTGGAAATGTTATCCGCAGCCAAAGAGCTGGTGGAAATATTCAAGTTTCCCAAAGAGAACGAACAGCTTCTTTCCAGTTACGCCATTGACATCCGGCAACCGGCACAGGAGCAGAGCATCACAGGCGACACTCCGCAACAGACCACCCGTTGGGGAGTGGACGAGGTGGATTGGCAGCAGCTCGCACGCATGGGCGTAACTCCCGAATCGTTGGGCGAAACGGGCATACAACGCCTGCTGAACGGCCACGAGTCCGCAGTCCTCGACATCAGGATCTCCTTCGAGGGTATCGACTTTGAAACGCCGGCCTGCATTCGTCTGGTGGAATCAGCCGGCGGCAAACCGGTCCTGAACGTGGAATGCTGCAAGCGGTATCCCGAACTGGACCGGCCGTACATGGGTACGGAGCTTTCTCCCGAAGTGAAAGAGAATCTTTCCAGGAGCAACAATGCCGGTTGTGTCGTTGAGCTGGAACTTGCCAGAGGAGTGCGTGAATCGTGTCTGCTCTCGCTCAATCCCAAAACCAACCGCCTGCACCATGTTCCGGTCAGTGAAATCACCATACCGCAGGAAGTGAACCGGGTACGACTCTCCGACGACCAGACCACAAGGCTGGCACGGGGCGAGTCCGTGCTGGTTGAGAACATGTGGTCCGAAAAGAAACAGGGATATTACGACGCACGCCTCCAGTATAACGTCTGCAAGGGCGGCTTCACTTATGACTTCAGGGGACTGAATCGCAAACAGGCGCAATCAGAGACACAGATGCGAAGCCGTGAACTGGTCATACCACAGGTGCTCAAAGGCGTCGGGCTGACACCCGAGGTACGGGAGAAGTTAGCCGCCGGCAAGACAGTCCATATCAAGAACATGACCGACAACGAGGGAAACTTGTTCAGTGCTTTCGTCCGTGTCAACCACGAGCGGGCAAAGTTCGATTTCTTCAAATGGAACCCGGACAAGAGCAAAAAGCAGGGACAGTCGCAACAGGCGGCCGTCCGTCAGGACAGCACGAAGCCGGAAAACACCGTCAGCCAGAACCGCCCGGTACAGAAAACCGATAAGAAAGGAGTATCCATTTAACCATTCACATAAATAATACATTATATATGAAAGTTATCATTGCAGAAAAGCCCAGCGTGGCGCAGGCCATAGCGTCCGTAGTGGGCGCACGCCAACGGAAAGAGGGGTATCTAATGGGGGACGGATATGCCGTGGCATGGGCATTCGGGCATCTGGTCGGTCTTGCCATGCCCGAAAGTTACGGTCTCTCCGGTTTCCGTCGGGAACACCTGCCCATATTGCCACAAGAGTTCAGGCTTGTTCCCCGTCAGGTGCGAGAGGGTAAGGCTTACAAGGACGATCCCGGAGTCGTCAGGCAATTGGGAGTGATCCGGGAGCTGTTCGACAGATGCGAATCCATCATCGTCGCCACCGACGCTGGTCGTGAGGGTGAGTTGATTTTCCGTTACGTGTACAACTATCTCGGTTGTACCAAGCCCTTTGCCCGTCTGTGGATCTCTTCGCTCACCGACAAGGCCATCCGTGAGGGGTTGCAAAATCTTAGGGAGGGAAGTCTTTACGACAACCTTTACCTCTCCGCCAAAGCCCGCAGCGAGGCGGACTGGCTCGTGGGCATCAACAGTTCTCAGGCACTCAGCCTTGCCGCCGGACAGGGCGTGTTCTCCCTGGGACGGGTGCAGACACCCACATTGGCGATGATCTGCTCACGCTACCGGGAGAACAGGCAGTTCGAGTCCCGGACATATTTCCGGATAAAGGTTTCGGTCTCTAAAAACGGCATCGACTTTTCCGCACTCTCACAGAACCGCTTCGATGATCTTGATTCGGCCACTGCCAGGCTTCGTGAGATTAAGGACGGCGGTATGCTTGCCGTCACTTCCGTAGAACGCAGGGAGGCCGTTCAAGAGCCGCCGCTGCTCTATGACCTGACCGCCTTGCAGAAAGAGGCCAACAGCAAACTGGACTTCTCCGCAGACAAGACGCTCACGCTTGCGCAAAGCCTGTACGAGAAGAAAGTGCTAAGCTATCCACGTACCGGCAGCCGTTATATATCCGAGGATGTTTTCGACGAGATCCCCTCGCGCATAATGCTCCTGCGGCAATATCCACGTTTCACCGCCACCGCATCCGTCTTGCCGGACGCACCGCTCAACCGCCGTCCGGTAGATGATGCCAAAGTCACCGACCACCATGCGCTTCTCATCACCGAGAACCTGCCCGAAGGTCTGTCGCAGGACGAGCAGGCTATCTATGAAATGGTTGCCGCACGCCTGCTCGAAGCCTTCTTGCCATGTTGCGTCAAGGAAATGACCGAAGTTGCCTTGTCCGCAGGCGGTGAGATATTCACCCTCAAGAGTGCGGTCATCAAGTCCGCCGGTTGGCGTGCCGTGTGTGGCGAGCCGGAAGAGGAGGCGGAGGAAACCACGTTGCCGGGACTGCAAACGGGTGAAACCCTGCCACTGCTCGCCTCCGAAACAGTGGAGAAACAGACCAAGCCCAAACCACTGCATACCGAGAGTTCACTGCTCTCCGCCATGGAGCATTGCGGCAAAGAGATCAGCGACGAACAACTGCGTGCCGGAATCCGTGAGATCGGTATCGGCACTCCGGCCACTCGTGCAGCTGTCATCGAAACATTGTTTGCCCGTGACTATATACGCCGGGACAAGAAGAACCTTGTGCCTACCGAAAAAGGACTGGCGGTTTACGATACGGTAAAGGACAAAAAGATTGCCGACGTCGAAATGACAGCGGCGTGGGAGAACACCCTCGCCAAAATAGAAACCGGAGAGGCCGATGCCTTCTCTTTCCGCCGGAACATAGAGGTCTATACCGCACAGATCGTTACCGAACTGCTGGCCGCCACCCTTGATGTCGCTCCTTCAGGAGAGCAATGCACTTGTCCCAAGTGCAGGAAGAGCCGCATCCTGTTCTTCGACAAGGTTGCCAAATGCGCCGATGTCGATTGCAGCTTCACCCTGTTCCGTAACAAGGGAGGTAAGATACTGACCGACGGACAGATCATCGAGCTGGCGACCAAAGGCCGCACTCCTCTTGTCAAAGGCTTCAAGAGCCGTGAGGGCAAGAGCTTCGATGCCGCACTGGTGCTTAATCCTGACTTTACCATAAGTTACTCCTTCCCGGACAGGAAACCGCAGGAAAAGAAAAGCGGCAGGAAGAAATAACCCGTCCGAATTGTATCACTTAATAATCCGATAATTATATGAATCAGAATAAATCCAATGTGCCGGTATCCGTAGCGGAAGAACCGGATGAATTATCTTACTACCGTCTTACCCTGTTGTCCTTCCTGCGTGAGTCGCATCCGGACTTGGCGGATGACGGGTCTTTCGTCACCATCCGCAGCGATCAGGCCGCCGAAGCCTTCAGCGCAGCCATCCGTTCCGGCCTGACCTACGACGATGCGGCGCAACAGGCGAACGCCCTGCTTTTTCAGGGGTTGCATTTCTCACCTTTGGACACGCTGGTCACCGTCCTCTGGAACGAGTTCGCCGCCGAAGTCCCCGAAGGCAGCGCACGCAGCGTGGCCTTGCAGTTGCTTCCCGAATGCCGGAAGGCCTTCTCCGGCTATACGCTCTCGGATGATTTCATGTTCAGCCCGGAGTTCGAGCAGCTCTATGACGAGCTGACAGGTACGGTTGTAATCTGGCTGGAAGAGAATGGCTTATAATAAAAAGGCACATCTCAGGGACAATATAGAGGCAATCCGGCTGATGTTCCGTTTGGAGAAGGAACAACGCACCGCCACACCGGAGGAAGCGGGCACACTCGCCGCCTACTCCGGGTTCGGAGGTATCAAGGCGGTTCTTTCCCCTTTCGGGAAACTCACCGACATACTCCGCTGGACACAGGCCGACCGTGAACTGTTCCCCCTGGTTACGGAACTTCACAACGTCCTGCATGACGGAGCCGCTGACGAACGTGAATACAAGCGACTGGTGGAAAGCGTGAAGGCATCCACCTTCACCGCTTTCTACACACCGCCGGCGATTGTCAATGCCATTGCCTCTTCTTTGGGCGAACACGGAGTGTCGCCCGGCCGTTTCCTCGATCCTTCATCGGGAACCGGCAATTTTGTTTCAGCCTTCCAACCGCAATTCCACTCCGCAGCCGGCAACGGCCCCGAAATTGTCGCCTATGAAAAGGATTTGCTTACCGGCCGCATCCTCGCCCGGCTCCATCCCGAAGCACAGGTCAATATCAAGGGCTTCGAGGAACTGCCCCCGCATCGCAACGGCTATTTCGACGTGGTGAGCAGCAACATCCCCTTCGGCGACATACGTGTTTTCGACCCGTCCTTCGACAACGGCACGGCCAGGCGTTTTGCGCTGAACAGCCTGCACAACTATTTCTTCGCCAAAGGGCTGGATGCCGTCCGTGAGGGAGGCATCCTTGCCTTCATCACCTCGCAGGGGGTGATGAACTCCGCTATGGCCTATCCCGTAAGGCAATACCTGATGAACCAATCCCGGCTGTTATCGGCTGTCCGCCTGCCCAACAACCTCTTTACAGATTATGCCGGTACGGAGGTGGGCAGCGACCTGGTCATCTTGCAGAAGGACACACTTTCCCAAAGGGAATACACCCCGCTCGAACGGTCTTTCGTCGAAGTCGGCACGCAGGCCGACGGGACAACACAGAACGAGTATTTCGAGCATACCGCCGCCATTGTGCATACACGTGCCCATGTCGGTACCGATCCCTACGGAAAGCCGGCACGCATCTACCTGCATGACGGGGGTATGGAAGCCATCGCCGCCGACATGAAGTATTTCCTTGACCGCAACCTCTCGGAACAGCTCGACCTGGACCTGTATCTCCGCCATTCACCCGTGCAGGAGTTCCGCAATCTGGTGAGCCGTCCGGCAGAAACCATGTCGCAACGCATCGCACAGGTGCGGGAAATCAACCGGTCCGGTAACATGAACGGACATTCCACTTCAGTGGATCGACAGACGGTACAGGTGGAGCGTGGGACTCTCACGCCGGAGCAACCGTCAGCGGAAGCCCGGCCAACCGCCGCAAAGACCACGCCGGAGCCGGTCATGTCCCTGTACGACCTTTTCGGCTTCACCCAAGAGGAGCGTTCACAGGTCAGAAAAAGGAAAACAAGGCGCAAAAAGGAGGACTCCGGACAATTGTCCCTCTTCGATATGCCGCCGTTGGAGCAACATTCCGCCATGCAGACCGTCCCGACCGAACCGGCTCCCCAAGAGAAAGAGCGGCAGGAGCAGGAACGTCAGGAACGGGAACGCCGCCGGCAGGAGGAAGAGGCCGCACGTCAGGAGCGCATGAAGCCCCGTCCTTATCCGGCCGACCTACAGGGGCACCACCGTAACGGCTCTCTTGTGGACGACGACGGGCAGATAGGCTACCTTTCCGCCATCGGCGAGGCCGCACCGGTATTCAACCCGTTGGATCTGCCCGAACGCCAGCGACGCCGTGCGTCGCTATACATCGAGATACGTGACACCTACCATCACCTGTACGAGAACGAAGCCGCCACCCATGCCGAAAATCCGGCGTTGCGCACCATGCTCAACACCCTTTACGATGATTTCATCCGTCAGTTCGGCAACCTGAACGACAAGAAGAACATCGACCTGTTCCGCATGGATGCGGGCAACCGTGAGATACTGTCGCTGGAGCGTTACATCGACGGCCGGGCGGTCAAGGCCGACATCTTCGACCATCCCGTTTCGTACAACATCAACGAGATCACCCATACCGACGACGTGCACGAGGCGCTCACCGCCTCGCTCAACAAGTATGGCAACGTGAACATGTCGTACATGGAGTCCCTGACCGACAAGTCGCAGTCCGCCCTGTTGGAAGAACTGCGTGGGCGGATATTTTACAATCCCCTCTCGAAGAACTACGAGATTGCCGACCGTTTCATTTCCGGCAACGTCATGGCCAAAGCCGAACATATCGAAGAATATTTGCAGTCGCATCCCGACAACGGCGAGACCCGTATTTCTCTCGAAGCCTTGCGGCAGTCGCTTCCCACGCCCATACCTTTCGAGGATCTGGATTTTAATTTCGGCGAGCGTTGGATACCGGCGGCGGTTTACAGCCGCTATGCCTCATGGCTGTTCGATACAGATGTGTCCGTCCGCTATACCGCCAGCAGCGACGAGTACAGCATCAGGGCCGACATGACCTCCCCACGCATCATGAACCAGTATTCGGTGCGTTCGGAAAGTCGCATCTTCAACGGCATCGCCCTTATGCGCCATGCCATCCACAACACCACGCCCAACATCACCAAAACCGTCTTGGACAAAGCGGGCAACGAGATGAAGATACGTGATCCCGAAGTCACCTTGCTCGCCAACAGCAAGATTGACGAGATCCGTAACGGCTTCTCCGACTGGCTCATGGAGCAGTCACCGGAGTTCAAGCGGAAAATGGCGGACATGTACAACCGCAAGTTCAATTGCTTCGTCCGTCCCAAGTACGACGGATCGCACCAGAGCTTTCCCGGCCTCGACCTCAAGGGCTTGGGCATTCCCGACCTGTACCCCAGCCAGAAGGACTGCATCTGGATGCTCAAGCAGAACGGAGGGGGGATCGCCGATCACGAGGTGGGCGGCGGCAAGACGCTCATCATGTGCTGTGCCGCCTACGAGATGAAACGTCTGGGACTGGCGAACAAGCCCCTTATCACCGGCCTGAAGGCGAATATTCACGAGATCGCACAGACTTTCGCCACCGCCTACCCCAACGCCAAAGTCCTCTATCCCGGCAAGGAGGACTTCACGCCGGAACGCCGTGTCGAGATCTTCCATCAGATGAAGAACAACGACTGGGATGCCATCATCCTCTCGCACGAGCAGTTCGGCATGATACCACAGTCCCCCGAAATCCAGCGTGACATCCTGCAACAGGAGCTGGACAGCGTGGAAGAGAATCTCGAAGTCCTCTACCAGCAGGGTGCGGAAGTAAGCAACGCACAGATCAAGGGCATGGAGAAGCGTAAGATGAACCTTGAGGCCAGACTGAAAGAGCTGCTCCACGAGATCGAGACCCGCAAGGACGACGTGGCGGACTTCAAGCGCATGGGCATCGACCACCTCTTTGTCGATGAATCGCACCGGTTCAAGAACCTGATGTTCACCACCCGGCACGACCGTGTGGCGGGGCTGGGAAACAGCGAGGGCAGCCAACGTGCGCTCAACATGCTGTTCGCCCTGCGTACCATCCAGCAGCGCACCGGCAAGGATTTGGGAGCCACCTTCCTGTCGGGAACCACTATTTCCAACTCGCTGACCGAACTGTACCTGCTCTTCAAGTACCTGCGTCCCAGGGAGTTGGAGCGTCAGGGGATCAACTCCTTTGACGCATGGGCGGCGGTATTTGCCCGAAAGTCCGTCGATTACGAGTTCTCCGTCACCAACGAGGTGGTGCAGAAAGAGCGTTTCCGTTACTTTATCAAGGTTCCGGAACTTGCCTCGTTCTATTCTGAAATTACCGACTTCCGTACCGCAGCCGACATCGGCATCGACCGGCCGGAGAAGAACGAGATACTGCACAACATCCCCCCGACGCCCGACCAGAGGGAGTTCATACAGAAGCTCATCGAGTTCGCCAAGACCGGCAATGCCACCGTACTGGGCCGCCCGCCACTGAACGAGAGGGAGGAGAAGGCGAAGATGCTCATCGCCACCGACTACGCCCGAAAGATGTCGCTCGACATGCGGCTCATCGATCCGCTGTCCTATGGCGACGACAAGGACAACAAGGCCACCCATTGCGCCGATATGATTGCGAAGTATTACAATAAATACGCCGGGCACAAAGGGACGCAGTTCGTCTTTTCGGACTTGGGAACTTACAAGCCCGACCAGTGGAATCCGTACAGCGAGATCAAGCGCAAGTTGGTGGAGGATCACGGCATCCCCGAAGACCAGATACGTTTCATTCAGGAAGCCAAGACCGAGAAGAAACGCAAGGCGATGATCGAGGCGATGAACGAGGGAAAGATACGTGTTCTCTTCGGCTCTACTGAAATGCTGGGCACGGGAGTCAACGCCCAGAAGCGGTGTGTCGCCATCCATCACCTCGACGCACCGTGGGTGCGACATGAAGTCGCATAGATAATTGTTGGAATGATACTTACGGGTA
>ENA-UBCA01001438-UBCA01001438.1-human-gut-metagenome-genome-assembly--contig:-NODE-1438-length-11733-cov-5.494263_pt1 | contig 11733 bp, 9 predicted proteins | sample MGYA00244228_ERZ654716 | MGnify/ENA primary metagenome ERZ654716 (study PRJEB26926, sample SAMN06164557) | human gut metagenome | biome: ENVO:00009003; feature: ENVO:2100002; material: ENVO:00002003... | reverse complement strand
AGGGGTCGTCGGCAGCGTCAGATGTGTATAAGAGACAGTATTATGATACTGCTCAGCGTACAGAAATACAGAAAACAGGGAAGTTACAGGATATGGAATATTGATAAAACACAGGATAAGCGCAGATTAAAAAAGGAAATATTACTCTTTGGTCTGCTGACTGTATTTATTACATATATGATGTTTTATGTATTCTATATAAAAGACGGAATCCTGTATTCCGGGCTGACTGTGTATGGAGATTATGCACCACATACGGCGATGATGCGTTCTTTTTCTGCAGGAAATAATTTTCCCACACAGTATCCTCATTATGGAGGTGCAGATGTAAAGTATCATTTTATGTTTCAGTTTCTCACAGGAAATCTGGAATATCTGGGAATGCGTATGGACTTTGCCTATAATATCGTAAGTACCTTGTCGCTTGTGGGATTTCTTATGCTGTTATATCAGCTTGCACTTAGGATCACAGGCAAAATGTGCTGCGGTGTACTGGCATTGTTTCTGTTCTTTTTCAGAAGCGGAATGGCTTTTCTCAGATTTGTATGGGAGCATATCCAGGCAGGGAATCTTGTGGAAACCCTGGAAGAAAATACTTCCTTTATCGGATATACTGTCAATGAGAACTGGGGATTGTGGAACTTTAATGTTTATCTTAATCAGAGGCATCTGGCATTTGGACTTCTGATGGCGACTTTGGCACTATATCTGTTTATGGACTGGCTGGAAGCCGGGACGGCACATGAAGAGAAGGGAATACTCTGGATAAAAAACAGAATCTTTTCGAAGGAAGGATGGAAAAGCAGAAATCTGGATCAGGCACTGCTTATGGGAATGTTTCTGGGTCTGTGTGCGTTCTGGAATGGGGCAGCAGTGATCGGTGGTCTGCTGATTTTGTGCGGCTTTGCGATTTTCTCGGATGGAAAAGTGGATTACGCTGTCATGGCGGGGGTATCCATCTTCTTTTCCTGGCTTCAGTCAAAGATTTTTATTGTTGGAAGTGCCATGAGTCCTCAGATTTATCTGGGATTTCTGGCAGAGGATAAGACTGTCCCGGGAGTTGTGAAATATCTGTTCTGGATGAGCGGAGTTTTTTTCCTTGGGCTGGTACTAATGGTATGGTTTATGAGAAGACGGGAGAGAGCAATCCTTGTGAGTTTCCTGTTTCCGGTGATTTTTGCTTTTGTGCTTCTGATGACACCGGATATTAATGTAAACCATAAATATATCATGATATCATATGCGTTTCTGACGATTTTCTGGGCATGGGCAGTATGCAGTCTTTGGAAAGGGAGAAATGGGCAGTCCGGGATACAGAAAACTATGGGAAAGATACTGGCAATAGTATTGGTGATATCTCTGAGTGTGACCGGGATTTATGACTTTGTGGTGATCATAAAGGGAAATGGTCCGGGCAGACGTGTGACTATAAATATGAACAGCGAGCTGACCCAATGGCTGGAGGAGAATCTGGAGAAAAACGATCTTTTACTTACTCCTGAGTACAGCATGAATGAAGTGACTATGTCCGGAGCTATGCTTTACTGTGGATGGCCATATTACGCATGGTCTGCAGGCTATGATACGAATTACAGGGCTGCACAGGCTGTGACGATATACACCACATCTGACAGTGAAACACTGAAAAAAACAGTACAACAGGAAAAAATAACATATATCCTGTTTGAGGAAGGTTCGGAATTTGAACAGCAGGAATGTCGTGAGGAGACAATTGCTGCAGCATATGAAAAGGTTTATGAGACTCAGGATGGGCGGATACGGATCTATAAAACAACAGAATAATCCTCAAATGTATTATTACGGGGATTACTCCGGATTTATGATTATGAGCCGGGTGATCACAGATTTACAGAGATAAGAGAGAATGTGTAAGATTATAGTAACCACAATAATTTTATAAATGATTAAGGAGGACGTACGGATGAAGAAATGGGCACCGAGAGTGCTTCTTGCAGCAGCTCTTGCAGGGCTGTCTGCATTTCTGTTAAAGGGAGATGTATGGACATTCTGGACTTGGTGGCTGTTGGCATTTCTGATGGGAATGGTTGCCATGCCTGTGACAGGGAGACTGTTTGCCGGATTTGAGGACAAAGGCTGGATGTTTTCAAAAGTGCTGGCGATTACTGTGACAGGTTTTCTTACGTGGTTTCTGGTAACTGCGAAGATACTGCCATTTACTGCAGCGACATGTATCGGTGTGTCTGTTGTATGTGCTGTTGGCTGTGGGGTTTTATATCATTTTCAGGGAAAAAATGGAATTGACTGCTTTCCGTCCGGAAAGGTAAATCTGATTTACGGAGAGGAAATTCTGTTCTTTATATTTTTCCTGATGTGGACTTATTTTGCAGGATTCCGTCCGCAGGCATACGGAACTGAGAAATTTATGGATTATGGTTTCATGGAAGCAATGATGAGAAGTACGACACTTCCTGCAAGAGATCTGTGGTATTCAGAAGGTACGATCAACTATTATTATGGCGGACAGTATTTTGCAGTATTTCTGACGAAGCTGACTGGCAGTAAAGTAGAACTCACTTACAATCTGATGCGTACTTTTGTGGCTGCATTTGCGTTTGTGCTTCCGTTTTCACTGGTTCGTCAGATGTCTGTGGACAGGCTTAAAGGAAGCCTGACAGGAAAGAAACGTTGTGTGCCGGCAGTGGCCGGGATCATAGCAGGACTTTCTGTATCAATTGCGGGAAATATGCATTATGTGGTTTACAGTAAGATCATTCCATGGCTCCAGAAGCTGCAGGGAAAAGAAGCGGACAGCTACTGGTTCCCGGATGCGACCCGTTATATTGGATACAATCCGGATGTGCCGGACAAGACAATCCATGAATTTCCATGTTATTCCTTTGTGCTGGGAGATCTCCATGCCCATGTGGTAAATGTAATGTTTGTGCTGTTTCTGGTGGGACTTCTTTATGCGTGGATGCGAAGTGTGCGGATGAGAGAAGCAGTGATCATGAAGCCGGGCCGGAAACAGTTCTGGAAAAAACAGCTGTTGATTCCGCATATCCTGCTGGCTGCAGTGATGATCGGTATGTTCCGGTTTACGAATTTCTGGGATTTTATTATTTATTTCGTGGTGACCGGTGGAGTGGTGCTGTTTACCAATATCGTTCAGTTTGATGGTAAAGTGAAGAGGGTTCTGGCAGTGACTGCGGTTCAGGCAGTGGAGATCATTGTGATCTCATACGTTGTTTCTCTGCCGTTTACTTTGCAGTTTGACAGTATGTTTAAAGGTGTGGGAATTGCGCAGAATCATTCTATGATCCATCAGCTGCTGATTTTGTGGGGACTGCCTGTGATTCTGACAGTTCTGCTGATCATCTGTATCATCTGGGAGAAGCTTCGTGGTGGTGCGAACAGAAGTCTGTATAAACTGATGAAAGCAATCTCTGTGCCGGATCTGTTTGCGATTGTCATGGGACTCTGTGCAATCGGGCTGATCGTGATTCCGGAGTTGGTTTATGTAAGAGATATTTACGAAAATGGAAACGCCAGGGCGAATACTATGTTTAAGCTGACTTATCAGGCGTATATGCTGTTTGGGATGACCATGGGATATGGTATTTTCCGTATGCTGGTGGCTGCACGTAAGAAAGTGTTTAAGGTTGTGTCAGTGATCGGCCTGGTATTGCTTTGCTGGACCTTTGGTTATTTTGGAAACAGTGTGTATGCGTGGTTTGGAAAGGTATGGGAGCCTTCTGAATATAAAGGATTGAATGCGACATCTTTCCTGTCAAATGATTTCACAGAGGATGTGGCTGGTATTAAATGGCTGAAGAAGAATGTGAAAGGGTCACCGGTTGTGCTTGAGGCGAACGGGGACAGCTATAGTGGTTATGAGCGTGTTTCTGCTATGACAGGGCTGCCGACTGTGCTGGGATGGTATGTGCATGAGTGGCTGTGGAGAGATGATACTGCGGATCTGAATGAGAAGAGTGCGGATATTGAGAGTATTTATACTTCTTTGGATGCGGAGTATGTGAAGGAACTGCTGGAAGAGTATGATGTTTCTTATATTTTTGTGGGATCGAAAGAACGGGAGAAATATGGGGATGCACTGAATGAAGAGGTGCTGAATTCGCTTGGAGAAGTTGTGTTCCAGGATGAGGAGTATAGTACTTATATTCTTAAGATTAATAAGTAAGAGAGTGAAAAATGGCGGCAGTTTGTGTCGCCATTTTTTGTTTGGGTCAAAAAGGGACGCGTAAAAAATATTTTTTACGCTGGTTATTGATTGGAATGGTTTTGGGGAAATAATTATCAGGTGGAAAAGAGGGAAAAAGTAAAATTTACAGATATGGATTACGATTGTATTATGATAATGTATGTACAATATATATAAGAAAAATATGTTGCTACAGTGGAAAAATGAAAAGATGACACTGTATAAGTAGTAGGAGAAAATGAGGATTGTGAATATTCATATGACAGGAAAGGAGAATTTTAAAATGAGGAATCGAATAATTCAGGTTAGACATTATAGCAGGAAAATGATGATTATGATGTTGACAGGAGCAATTTGTTTCAGTTCGTGTTTTTGTGAAACTGCTTTTGCGAAAACCAGCAAAGTAAGGGTTTACGATGTGGAAAAAGGAACCACAAGCTTCACATCTTTTACATATTCGGATAATAAAAAGGATGAATCACTGGCACCGTCGGAGGGAACAGGAGCGATTTCATCTGCTTCTCAGAAGGTGGTTATTTTCCATCAGGCAGATGGGTCTACGATAATAAGAAAAGCAGACAGTAATGGAAAAGTGACACTTCCTGCAATAAAGAACGAGACCGGATATACTTTTCTTGGATGGAGCACGAAGCCGGATCAGACTCAGAATCCGCAGTATCAGGCGGGACAGGTGATACAGGTAAGGAAGAAAACCCATTTATATGCAGTTATGTATAACTGGCAACAGGAGCCGGATATTCAGGTCAATAATCTGGCAGCTCAGCTGTCGGAGTATTCCGGAATTATTTTTGTGGGAGATTCCAGAACGTATTTTATGCAGAAAACTCTTCTTCAGGAATATGGAAAGGATGCAGTTGCAAAAGTATCATTTGTGTGTAAGACAGGGGAGGGACTGAGCTGGTTTGAAACAGCAGGAGAGAGAGTAATGAGAAGTGAAATTGCCCGTCTGCAGTCAGATTCAGATAAGCCCGTAGCAGTTATTTTTAATCTTGGTGTGAATGATCTTTCGAGTCATAATTCCGGGAATGGGGTTGATTATAAAGGCGAGGCAAATGCATATCTTGCGCGTATGAACACTCTTGCAGAGGAACTTGAAAGTGACTGCAGATTGTTTTATATGTCTGTGAATCCGGTAAATACAGCAATGAAACCAACTCGAAAAGAAGCGCAGTTACGTTACTTTAATGACAGATTGCAGAGCAGGTTAAATAAGAGATTTCAATGGATAGATACCTATAAATATCTGATGAAGAATGGTTACAGTACATACAATGAGTTTAAGGGAAATATAGATGACGGCGTTCACTATTCTACACGTACCTATAAAAGAATCTATAAATATTGTATGAATGCGATCAGATAATGCTTTTTGATTTATACACAAATTATAATCTTGTTTCAGGTAAGCAGTATAAGCAGAAGTTAAGGCCACAGAACTCACAAAAGAAAGGGTATATGTATTGCTTGATAAATTAAGAGATTGATGTACGAGCTGACAGGAGAAATATTTTCTGTCAGCTTGTTATTTGTTTGGTTGGATAATGGAGAATATCTGTTTGCCAAAGAAGAAACATTTGACGAATTTTTGTCTCTGTTGTATCATGAACATACAAAACGAAAATAAAGTAAGAGGAATATTGTTATATAAAATACAGAACAGATAAGAAAGCAGGAATAAAATGAGAGCAGAAGTTGTATCCATGACAGCGGATAATCTTGATATGGAGGCTATCCGGCGTGGTGGAGATATTTTGAAGCAGGGTGGTCTGGTTGCGTTTCCTACGGAGACTGTCTATGGCCTTGGAGGGGATGCGTTGAATCCGCAGGCTTCTATGAAAATTTATGCGGCGAAAGGAAGACCTTCGGATAATCCGCTGATCGTGCATATTGCAGAGTTTGATAAGCTGGCTCCGATTGTAGCGGAGGTTCCGGAGAAGGCGAAGATCCTGGCAGAGAAGTACTGGCCGGGTCCGCTGACTATGATTCTTCCGAAGTCGGATCTTGTACCACAGGAGACTACGGGTGGTCTGGACAGTGTGGCGGTTCGGTTTCCGAGCGACAGGATTGCACAGGAGCTGATCAAGGCTGCCGGCGGCTATGTGGCAGCACCCAGTGCGAATACTTCAGGCAGACCCAGTCCGACTACTGCACAGCATGTAGAGGAGGATCTTGGTGAAGCGATTGAGATGATCATTGACGGAGGCCAGGTGGGAATCGGTCTTGAGTCTACGATCGTTGATTTTACTGAGGATGTGCCGGTGGTTTTGCGTCCGGGTTATATTTCTCTGGAGATGCTTCAGGAGACTCTGGGGGATGTAAGGATGGACAAGGGGCTAATTGCGGCTGACAGCAAGGTGCGTCCGAAAGCGCCGGGTATGAAATATCGCCATTATGCACCGAAGGCAGATCTGGCAATTGTTGAGGGACCAGAGGAAGCTGTTGTGAAGAAGATTAATGAGCTGGCTGCGGAAGCGAAAGCACACGGCGAGCAGGTCGGAATTATTGCAACGGACGAGACAAAGGACAGATATCCCGAAGGTCTGGTAGTCAGCATCGGAAGTCGGAAAGAAGAGGAAACAATCGCTCATCATTTATATGAAGTGCTTCGTGATTTTGACCAGAGTGCGGTCAGGTCTATTTATTCAGAAGCGTTTTATACACCAAGAATGGGACAGGCCATTATGAACCGTCTGCTGAAAGCAGCGGGACATAAGATCATACAGGTAGTATGATATAATCAGGTAGTGAAGCAGATATATGCCTGATTATATAATCTTATCAGCAGTAATGGCCAGATGGATAATGAAGATTCACTTAAATAGTCTGCTGAAGAGGTAAAGAAATTAATTTCAGGAGGAAGATTAATGATAGCTTTAGGATGTGATCATGGTGGATATGAACTGAAACAGGAGATCAAGAAGTATCTGGATGAGAAAGGAATTGAATATAAAGATTATGGATGTGACAGTCTGGATTCCGTAGATTATCCGATATATGCAAAGAAGGTTGCACATGCAATTCTTGACGGCGAATGTGAGAAGGGAATCCTGATCTGCGGAACAGGTATCGGAATTTCCATTACAGCAAACAAGTTTAAGGGAATCAGAGCTGCAGTCTGCACAGATTGTTTTACAGCAGAGGCTACAAGACTTCACAATGATGCCAACATCCTTGCACTTGGCGGAAGAGTGGTAGGACCTGGGCTGGCATTGAAGATTGTGGATACATTTTTGAATACACCGTTTTCCAACGATGAGAGACATATCAGAAGAATTAATCAGATAGAGACTGAATAAGCCATAAAATAAGAAAGCTGATAAAACAGCCAGAGCCTGCATGATTATAGCGATTCTCTCACATGTATGATGAACGGGGATTGCTGTAGAGTAAAGTGTGAAGTTCTGGCTGTGTCAGTTATAAGCAGACAATGGTTACTGTTCGCTCCGTTCACAGTAATGGACAATGTGATGCTTTTATGAAGCAGGTGAATGGTGAAGTATGTGAAGGGGAGGTTTGGAAAATGGATGTAAATCATAAACGCACAGATTATTTATCATGGGATGAATATTTTATGGGAGTTGCCATGATGTCAGGGATGCGTTCCAAGGATCCGAATTCTCAGGTAGGTGCCTGTATTGTGAGTGAGGATAATAAAATCCTGTCCATGGGTTATAATGGTTTTCCAAAGGGCTGTTCAGATGATGAATTTCCATGGGCAAGAGAGGGTGACAGTCTTCATACGAAATATTTTTATGTGACCCATAGTGAATTGAATGCGATTCTTAATTACAGGGGAGGAAGTCTGGAAGGTGCAAAGCTTTATGTTTCTCTTTTTCCATGTAATGAATGTGCCAAGGCAATTATTCAGGCAGGTATTAAGACGATTGTCTATGACTGTGATAAATATGCAGACACGCCGGCAGTGATCGCTTCCAAGAGAATGCTGGATGCAGCCGGGGTTCGTTATTATAAATATAACCGGACAGGACGTAAGATTACAATAGAAGTGTGATTTGGCATATTCATGCCAAAACACCTCGCAGGATAGTGGTGTGTGAACAGTAACGATTTTACTCTTGACACATCAATTTATTTCAAATAAAATATAACCAAATGCGAAATATATATAGCGATGAAGAGAATAGTACATAAGGAGCAATCCCAGAGAAGAGTCCCGGAGAACAGCCGGTTGGCTGTGAAACAGTGGTGGAAGGATTCTGTGCGTGAATTATGGAACCGGCCTCGGAGCTCCGTACAATTGAAGTACGGCGTTTTTCCTGCGTTATCGGAAGAAGAGCGAGCAATGTGCAGGCATTTGGGCACAGTGCTAATTAGGGTGGTACCGCCGAAGCCTTTCGGTCCCTTGTGAGGGATGCTGGGCTTCTTTTTTTCGTTTTTTATAATATGACAGATTTTGCCGGATTATAAAAAAGCAGATTTTTGTACTGTGAAGCAGATAAGGAAATTTATTTATAGAAGAAAAATAAGAAGAATATGCATTCCGCCGCGACTATATCCTGATGCGCTGTCAGGATCAACACAATCACATAAAAAGGAGAAGTAATCATGGCAAACAACAAGAAACTGGTAGAAGCCATCACATCCATGGAAGAGGATTTCGCCCAGTGGTATACCGACGTTGTAAAGAAAGCTGAACTCTGCGGTTATACCAGCGTTAAAGGCTGCATGGCAATTAAACCTGCAGGATATGCGATCTGGGAAAATATCCAGCACGAACTGGACAGAAGATTTAAAGAGACTGGCGTACAGAATGTGTACATGCCAATCTTTATTCCGGAATCTCTTCTTCAGAAAGAGAAAGATCATGTAGAAGGATTTGCACCTGAGGTTGCATGGGTAACTCATGGTGGTCTGGATCCGCTTCAGGAGCGTCTGTGCGTACGTCCTACATCAGAGACATTATTCTGTGACTTCTATGCAAAAGAAATCCAGTCCCACAGAGACCTGCCGAAGGTATACAATCAGTGGTGTTCTGTAGTGCGCTGGGAAAAGACAACACGTCCGTTCCTTCGTTCACGTGAGTTCTTATGGCAGGAAGGCCATACAGCTCATGCTACAGCCGAGGAAGCAGAAGAGCGTACTATCCAGATGCTGAACCTGTATGCAGATTTCTGCGAGGAAGTACTTGCAATCCCGGTTATCAAGGGACAGAAAACAGACAAGGAGAAATTCTCCGGTGCAGAAGCTACTTATACAATTGAATCCCTGATGCATGATGGAAAAGCTCTTCAGTCCGGTACAAGCCATAACTTTGGCGATGGATTTGCAAGAGCATTCGGCATCCAGTATACAGATAAAGAAAATAAACTTCAGTATGTACATCAGACATCCTGGGGCATGACAACACGTATGATCGGTGCAATCATCATGGTACATGGTGATAACAGTGGTCTGGTACTGCCTCCGAGAATCGCTCCTGTACAGGCAGTGATCATTCCGATCCAGCAGAGAAAAGAGGGCGTTCTTGAGAAAGCAGATGAGATGTTTGCAGCATTAAAGGCAGCAGGAGTCCGCGTAAAAGTAGACGACACAGACAAGAGCCCGGGATTCAAATTCGCAGAGCAGGAAATGCGTGGTATTCCGATCCGTATCGAGTGCGGCCCGAAGGATATCGAGAATGGTCAGGCTGTCATCTGCCGTCGTGATACAAGAGAGAAATATACTGTTACATTTGATGAGCTTGTGGAGAAAGTACAGGAAATCCTGGAAACAATCCAGAAAGATATGCTGGAGCGTGCACGTAAGCACAGAGATTCCCATACTTATGTTGCTACAAACTATGAAGAATTCAAAGATACTATTGTTAACAAACCAGGTTTCGTAAAAGCTATGTGGTGCGGTGACCGCGCATGTGAGGACAAGATTAAAGAGGATGTTCAGGCTACATCCAGATGTATGCCGTTTGAGCAGGAACATTTAAGTGATGTCTGCGTATGCTGTGGAAAACCTGCCAAGAAGATGGTTTACTGGGGAAGAGCATACTAATCAATAAGAAAATAAAGAAAACCGGCAGCAGAGATATCTGAGTGCCGGTTTTCGGGGTTAAGAATAAATAGAAGAAGATAAGGATGGTCATATGATTCTGGAAATACCGAAAAACGCGGAAACAATTTTGCATATACTGGAAAAAGCAGGCTATGAAGCCTATGTGGTAGGCGGCTGTGTGCGTGATTCCATTCTGGGACGGAGCCCGGATGACTGGGACATCACCACATCCGCAAAGCCGGAGCAGGTCAAGGCTTTGTTTCACAGAACAGTGGATACAGGTCTGCAGCATGGAACAGTGACTGTTCTTATGGAAAAAGAAGGATATGAGGTCACGACTTATCGTGTAGATGGTGAGTACGAGGACGGCAGACATCCCAAAGAGGTCACCTTTACAGCAAGCCTTGAGGAAGACCTGAAACGCAGGGATTTTACCATCAATGCAATGGCATACAATCCTTCTTCAGGACTGGTGGACCTTTTCGGCGGACTGGAGGATATTGAGAGAAAAATCATCCGCTGTGTGGGAGATCCGCTGGAGCGTTTTACAGAGGATGCACTGCGGATCATGCGTGCAGTCCGTTTCAGTGCGCAGTTGGGCTTTGCCATTGAAGAAGAGACTCGTAAGGCACTGAAGGTTCTGGCACCGAATCTGAAGCATGTCAGTGCAGAGAGGATTCAGGTAGAGCTTGTGAAGCTTCTGATGTCTCCTCATCCGGATTATCTCAGGGTGGCTTATGAAGCCGGGATCACAGCTGAATTTCTTCCGGAGTTTGATGCATGTATGACAACATCTCAGAATACGCCGCACCACTGTTACACAGTAGGAGAGCATATCCTGCACAGTCTCTGTCATGTACGTGCAGATAAAGTTCTCAGGATTACCATGCTGCTTCATGACATTGGAAAGCCGGTTGTCCGGAAAACAGATGAGAATGGAAGAGATCATTTCAAGATGCATGGGATTGCGGGAGAAAAGATGGCTGCACAGATCCTGCGCAGGCTGAAATTCGATAATGATACGATCCGCAAGGTAACCCGTCTGGTAAAATGGCATGATGACAGACCGGAGGGAATGACAAAGGCAGTGCGCAGGGCAGTGAACCGTATCGGTGAGGATCTCTTCCCATATTATCTGGAAGTGCAGCAGGCAGATATGCTGGCACAGAGTGATTACAGACGCACAGAGAAGCAGGAACGTCTGGATAAGGTGAAAGAGGCTTATGAGACGATCATTAATGAACATCAGTGTGTATCTTTAAAAACTCTGGCAGTGACAGGGAAAGATCTGATTGAAGCCGGTTATAAGCCGGGGCGTGAAATAGGAGAAACGCTGAACCGTCTTCTGGAAGTAGTGCTTGCCGATCCACAGAAGAATCAGAAAGAGATATTATTGGGTCTGCTTGATGAGAAATAGTGCAGTTTTATGGAATGGTCAGTATATCAGAATATTGGTTACTGTTCACACACCACTATCCCGCGAGGTGTTTTGGCATGAATATGCC
>ENA-UBCA01001414-UBCA01001414.1-human-gut-metagenome-genome-assembly--contig:-NODE-1414-length-11877-cov-6.457029_pt1 | contig 11877 bp, 12 predicted proteins | sample MGYA00244228_ERZ654716 | MGnify/ENA primary metagenome ERZ654716 (study PRJEB26926, sample SAMN06164557) | human gut metagenome | biome: ENVO:00009003; feature: ENVO:2100002; material: ENVO:00002003... | reverse complement strand
TTTTTTCATTGATCTTTGTATCCATCGGCAATGCGGTTTCGCCGTATGTTTCCCAAAACCTTGGCGCAGGCAAACCCCAACGCATCAAAAAAGGCTACCATGCGGCGCTGGTGCTGGACGTGTGCTTTGCCGTTCTTGCCTTTCTCGTCATTGAAACGCTACACACGCAGATCTCCGCACTGTTCTTAGGAAAAGACGGAACGGCGTTGGCCTATCAGGTGTCTGGTGATTATATGAGGTGGCTTGGTTACTTTCTCATCTTCATGGGTATCAAGATGGCAACCGATGGAGTCCTTCGCGGTCTCGGAATTATGCGTCCGTTCCTCGTTGCAAACATGGTGAACCTTGCGATTCGTCTGTCCGTTGCCCTGATCTGTGCACCGCGTTTCGGCATTGCCTTTGTCTGGCTTGCTGTACCAGCTGGTTGGCTTGCGAACTTCTTAATCTCCTATGGGGCTCTCAGGAGATCATGGCCGACTGATAAAATGGCATCAACCAGATAACTTCGCGTTTGTGGAGCGAAGCAGAACAATGAAAGCCCCAGTGGGGCTTTGCCCCGACAAGTTCCAGTTTGCCGTACTCGGTTCCAGCAGGTTTTGGGGCAGACGCTCTCCAACAAGAGCACCATCGAAGTCCAACAAATGTCCGAACGCTGACCCCGAACAGCAACGACCAAAGGCAGGGTATCATCATGGCGATTTTTGTGCTATATCCGCCTGTTCTTTCATGGGAGAGTGTGGTATACTCGTCTTGGTTCAATAAATCGGAATTTGAAAGGAGAAAACTCATGTATCCGTTAATATCTGTTTTTATTATAGTAGTTGGTGCGCTACTATTGGTTTTTGCAAATAAAATTATAAAAAATAACAAGGTTAATCGAATTGGCATTAAAGTGGTTGGCGGTATTCTAATTATAGTTGGTTTACTCCTGCTGTATTTTTTATTATCAGGAAAATTGACATTGCCATTATCTAAGTAAGTGAAATTCGCGTTTGCGAAGCAATGAAAGCCCAGTGGGGCTTTTAAGTGACCGAACGGTCTGCGAGAGCAGATGGAGGGGCCTCGCCCCGACAAGTTCGCGTTTGTGGAGCAAAGCGGAACAATAAAAGAGCAGTGCTTCCGGTGGGTGGACCCATTGGAGAGCACTGCTCTTTCTTTGTGGGAATGTTTAGCAGGCAGGAACGTCACAGCGTGCCGTAGGGTGCAATGCCGATCATGTGCTCAACGCCAATGGCGACCAGAACGACCAATGTGGAGATGATGAAGCCGTGCAGCATGGGCTTTGCGCCGGAACGGCAGAGAGATTTAAAGTTCGTGTTCAGACCAATGGCCGCCAGGGCCGCGACCATCAGAAATTTGCTGATGGTCTTCAGGCCGGAAACCAGCCCGGCGGGCAGAAGGCCCAGACTGGTCAGCAGGGACATGGCAAGGAACGCAAGGATAAACCAGGGGAAAATGGAACGGATGCTCACCTTGACACCGTTGGCCTGGGCACTCTCTTTCTTTTTCAGGTGCAGGTTGATGGCGGCAAAGACCAGAACAGCCGGAATGATCGCCAGCGTGCGGGTCAGCTTGACCATCGTTGCAAAGTCGCCGGCTGCTTCACTGAAAGCGTAACCGGTGGCTACAACGCTCGAAGTATCATTGACCGCCGTACCGGCCCAGAGACCGAATGCGGCATCGGAAAGCCCAAGCCACCGGCCAAGGAGCGGGAACACAACGATCATCACTGTATCGAACAGGAAGGTGGCGGACATACCGTAGGCGATGTCCATGTCATCGGCCTCGATCACCGGCGCAATGGCGGCAATGGCAGAGCCGCCGCAGATGCCGGTTCCGGCGTTGATCAGGCTGCTGGTTTTCCAGTTGAGCCCGAGCGCTTTGCCAATCAGCGCGCCCAGTCCAAAGCAGGTGGCCAGGGTGAAGAGCATGACCGTCAGCGAAAAACGGCCCACGGTCAGCACGGTGCGGATGTTCAGGCTGGCACCCAGAAGGACGATGGCGAATTTCAGGACCTTTTTAGAGGTGAATTTGATGCCCGGCGCGGTTGTTTTGTTGGGCTGGAAAAACGCATTGATGGCCATGCCGATAAACAGGGCGATGACCGATGCGCCAATGAGGTGGAGCCCGGCGCTGCTTTCCAGCGTTTCCAGCCACTTGGCGATGCAGGCGATGCCCAGTGCCAGCGCGGCTCCGGGGATCAGGGCGGTGATCTTCTTTGACATTCGTTGGGTTTCCTTTCTTTTGCGAGTTGCACGGAAATAAAAACAAGCGAAAACCACCGGCAGAACCGGTGGTTTATTGCTGGAGAAAAGGGCGCTCAGAACGAGCCGCCGGAGGAGCCGCCAAAGCCGTCGCTGTCCACGGAGGAGCCGCCGGAGCTGCTGCTCTCCTCGTGGGGCGGGTCGTAGACCTGCACACGGTCGGTGTGGGTGTAGTTGTCCACCTGCACCCGCAGCTTTAAGCCTGCGCCGATGTAATCGTTGGCCTCGGTCTTGAGCCGGGCTGTTTTCATCTGGCTGTACAGCACGCCGCAGACGATACCGGCAATGATCATGGGCACGCCGATGACGATGAGGAGCAGGATGGGCCAGCCGCTGGTATCGTTGTCAACATCCAGAGGTTCGCCGTGCTCAGCGTAGAAATCCAGCGTGTCGGCGCACATGGAGAGGTACTCGGAGGCGGCCTCGGCCCAGTCGTCGTCCGAGAGATAGGGAACAACGGCATCTTCGATCTGCTCAATGCGGTAATCGGTAAAGGCTGTCACGCCGCCGCCGTAGGTGATGGTGACATACTTGCGGGAGCCGACTGCCAGCAGGAAGAGGATGCCGCTCTGTTCAGAACCGCTGCCCAGACCGTTGGCAAGGTAGTAATCTTTGGCGTACTGGCGCTGGTCGGCATCGCCGATGCTGTCCACCACCAGAAAATACACGTCGCAGTCGTGGCCGTTGCTGGCGGCTTCAGCAGAGGCTTCCAGCTCACTGTAAGTATCCGCATCGAACAGGCCCATCTCGTCCCGCACCAGCGGTGCGGCGGCAAAGGCGGGGATGCTCAGGCAGAGCGCCAGCACCAGAGCGGCCAGCAGGGCGGCAAAGCGTTTTGCAGTGTGTTTCATTCTGCCACCCCCTTATAACAACAGCAGGAACGCCAGCACTGCCATCAGGGGCAGGCTGATGCCCGCAAACCACGCGGCCACCCGGCTCTTGTCCACCGGCAGGTCGCCGATGAGCCGCCCGGTCTGCCCGTTCATGGCGAACAGGAAGTCCTTGTCCTTCCACCGGGTGTGGAGCATCCAGACCGGCAGCAGGGCGTAGTGGGCGTGGGTCATATCCACGTTGATGTTCTCGGAAATAGGGTGGATCTCGCTGTAGCCGCCGGTGGTGGCGTGGAGCGCATCGGCCGTGGAGTTGTACATCCGGCGGTAGGCGCGCTCGGCACAGGCATCGGCATCCTCGTCATACCGGTCGGCCAGATAGCCGGGCAGGTAGGCCGTGGAGAAGGGCTTCAGGTCGCCGTAATCAAAGGGCTCAATGGCATCCATGTGGGTGTTGGGCATCTTGCTGGAGCCATCCACCGGCACCTTGGCAAAGGCGGCCGAGCCCTCGCGGCGCACATCGTAGTGCTGGGTGGTGGTCACCATGTAATCGCCCTCGCGGTGGCTCTCGGAGTTCTGGCCCTCGTACCGGCCGCGTGCATCGGCCTTGGCATCGTAGAGCCAGAAGGGGACATATACGCCCTGGATCTCTGCGATGTGGTTCTGGCTCTTGAACGCCTTGGGCAGGAAGGCCTTGCCCTTATAATATCTGGTCAGCTGGGCAATGGCGGTCTTTTTGTCCAGCTTGAAGGGCAGGATGTACTCCGGCTTCAGCTTGCCGGAGAGCTTGCCGCCCAGCACTGTGGGGTTGCCGCAGTAGGGGCAGGTGGTGGCGGCGGTGGTCTCGTCACAGACCAGCTCGGCCCCGCAGGTGGGGCAGGAGTAGCTGTTCAGGCCCTCCGCCTCGGCCTCGCTCCACACCGGGCTGTCCTGCCGGGGCAGGCGGGCGGCTTTTTTGGCATCGCCCTCGGCGGCAGTGTCGGCAGCGGCCTGCTTTTTGGCGTAGCGGGCCTCGATGTCCTTTACGTCGTAGGCCGAGCCGCAGTAATCGCAGACCAGCTTGCCGCTGGCACCATCGTAGTGCAGGGGGCCGGTACAGGCCGGGCACTGATAATTCGTTGTCTTTTCAGCCATGCGTCAGACCCCTCTCAGGCCCCAAAGGGCTTGCCGCACTCGGGGCAGAACTTGGGCGGGTTGGCCGGGTCGGCGGGTACAAAGCCGCAGTTGGCGCACTTGGCGGCGGGCCGGGGTCTGCCGCACTCCGAGCAGAATTTGCCGCTGTTCTTTGCACCGCAGCTGCACACCCAGACAGCCGGAGTTTCGGGCCGGGGCTTGCCGCATTCGGCACAGAACTTGCCCGTGTTGCCGGTGTGGCCGCAGCTGCAGGTCCAGCCAGCGGCCGGTGCGGCCTGAGGCTGCGCGGCGGTCTGCTGGCCGCCCATCTGGTAGAGATCCCGGGCGTTGACACCGCCCGCTGCAGCAGCCTGGTTCATCCCCATAAAGGCCATGGCGGGACCGGCGGCGGTGTTGGAGGCGGCAGCCTGCATGGCGGAGGCCTGTGCGCCCACCAGATGCGCGGCGGCGCGGGTGGGGTCCATAAAGGCCGCACTGCGCTGCAGCTCCTTGATCATCTGCTCGTCCTCTTCGCTGGCCTTGACACCGGAAACGCCCAGAGAGACGATCTCGATGCCGCGCAGCCTGCTCCACTTGGCGCTCAGCTCCTGATTCAGGGCCTCGGCCAGCTCGGCGGTGTGGCCGGGCAGGGCGGAGTAGCGGATGCCCTGCTCGCTGATCCGGGCAAAGGCGGGCTGCAGGGCGGTCATCAGCTCGGTCTTGAGCTGGCCGTCCAGCGCGTCGCGGGTGTAGGCGTTTTCCACATTGCCGCAGACATTGGTGTAAAACAGGATGGGGTTGACCACCCGGTAGCTGTACTCGCCGAAGCACCGGATGCCGATGTCGATATCGATGCCGGCGCGCTGGTCCACCACCCGGAAGGGCACCGGGTTGGGGGTGCCGTACTTGTTGCCGGTGAGTTCCCGGGTATTGATATAGTAGATGCGCTGGTCGGAACCGACCTGCCCGCCAAAGCTGAACCGCTTGCCCAGCTCGGCAAACACGCTGTCGATGTTCTTCAGCCCGCCGCTGAGCAGGGAGGGCTGGGTGCCGGTGCTGTAGGTGTACTCGCCGGGCTCAGCGCAGAGGTCCACCACCTTGCCCTGCTCCACGATCAGCACGCACTGGCCGTCGGCCACGGCGATCACAGAGCCGTCCGAGATGACGTTTTCGCTGCCGTGCCGGTTGGCGGAGCGGCCATTGGTCCGCTTCTGGCCCTTGGCGGACAGCACCTCCGCAGGCAGAGCATCACAATAAAAATATTCCTTCCACTGGTCGCCCATCACGCCGGATGCCGCGCCCATGGCTGCTTTGATGAGACCCATAACTTCAATCTCCTTTTGTGCCGGGCAGTGCCCCAAAGCGGGGAATGGCTCCCCCGGGCGCTGCGAAATTTGGGACAAGTATAACATAATCCGGAAAATTGTAAAAGCGATTTGGCAAAAAGACGAAAGAAAAACTTGTTCTTGCTTTTTTGCCCCGGCGGGTGTACAATACCCTACGAAAAACAAAACACAGGGGAGCTCGTGAGGCGGGCTGAGAGGAAGTAACCAAACTTCGACCCTTGACCTGATGCGGATAATGCCGCCGTAGGAAGTCATAGGAAAATGATTTTTTGCAGGAGGCACCGCTGTGGTGTCTCCTGTTTTTTGTTGCCGCAAGCCGCCGCAACGGGCGGCTCCGGGCTGAGGGGGAGCGCCCTGAGCCTTGAAATAACTGCGATGGGAAGCCGTGTTCCGGCGTGAGAGGAGGCCAGCAAGCCTCGACCGCTTTTTGAGAAAGAGGAGTTTCCAATGAAAAAATTCTCTGTGAAAAAGCTGGCTCTCGCTGGAATGTTCTGCGCCCTGTGCGTGGTGGGCAGTGTGTTCAGCTTCCCGATGTTCGGCAGCAAGTGTGCCCCTGTGCAGCACATGGTCAATGTGCTCTGCGCCGTGCTGCTGGGCCCCTGGTGGGGCGTGGGCGTGGCCTTTGTGGCCTCGCTGCTCCGCAATATCCTGGGTCTGGGCAGCCTGATGGCCTTCCCGGGCAGCATGTTCGGTGCCCTGCTCTGCGGCCTGGTCTACGCAAAGACCAAAAACCTGATCGCCACCCTGGTGGGCGAGGTGTTCGGCACCAGCATTCTGGGCGGCCTGTGCGCTTACCCGGTGGCCATCTGCCTGATGGGCAAGAGCGCCGGTGACATCGCGTTCTACGCCTACATCGTGCCCTTCCTCATCTCCACCGCTGTGGGTGCGGTCATTGCGGGCGTGCTGGTGTACAGCCTGCAGCACTCCGGTGCCCTGCGTTCCATGCAGAGCCGCCTTTCCTGACGGGGGTGCGTCATGTTTGCAGAGCAGTTTGCCAATGTCCGCACCAAAAGCCCCCTTATCCATAATATCACCAACTACGTCACCGTGAACGACTGCGCCAATATGGTGCTGGCCTGCGGTGCTTCGCCCATTATGGCCGACGATGCTGCCGAGGTGGAGGATATCACCACCATCTGCGGCGGGCTGAACATCAACATCGGCACCCTGAACAGCCGCACCATTGAATCCATGCTCAAGGCGGGCAAAAAGGCCAATGCACTGGGCCACCCCGTGGTGCTGGACCCTGTGGGTGCGGGCGCTTCCGCCCTGCGCACCGGGACGGCCTACCGCCTGCTGGACGAGGTGCGGTTCACGGTCATCCGGGGCAACATCTCCGAGGTAAAGACGCTGGCTTCCGGCGCGGGCACCACCAAGGGCGTGGATGCCGATGTGGCCGACAAGGTCACCGAGGAAAATCTGGACGGCGCGGTGGCCTTTGCCAAGGCTTTTGCCGCAAAGACCGGTGCCGTTGTGGCCATTACCGGTGCCATTGACATCGTGGCCGATGGGGCAAAAGCCTACTGCATCCGCAACGGCCACCCAATGATGAGCGCCATCACCGGCACGGGCTGCCAGCTCTCTGCCCTGACGGCGGCCTTTATCACTGCCAACCCCGGCCAGCCGCTGGAGGCTGCGGCTGCCGCCGTCTGCGCCATGGGCCTTGCGGGCGAGATCGCCCATGCACGGCTGACCCCGCTGGACGGCAACGCTACCTACCGCAATTACATCATTGATGCCATTTATCATATGACTCCGGCTCAGCTGGAAGAGGGTGCCAAGTATGAAGTGCGCTGAAGAATATATGCGGCTCTACGCCGTCACCGACCGTGCCTGGGTGGGCGGTCAGACCCTCTATCAGCAGGTGGAGAGCGCCCTGAAGGGCGGCGTGACCTGCGTTCAGCTGCGGGAAAAGGAGCTGGACGAGGAAGCCTTCCTGAAGGAGGCATTTGAGCTCCACGACCTGTGCAAAAAATACAATGTGCCCTTTTTTATCAACGATAACGTGGACATTGCCATCCGCTGCCACGCCGAGGGTATCCATGTGGGGCAGGAGGATATGGCCGCTGCTCAGGTGCGCCAGCGCGTGGGCGATGAGATGATGATCGGCGTATCCGTCCACAGCGTGGAGGAGGCCCTGGAGGCCGTCCGGCACGGTGCCGACTGTCTGGGCGTGGGTGCAGCTTTCTCTACCCACACCAAGGCAGACGTGGACGTTCTGCCCGAGGGCATGATGAAAGCCATCTGCGATGCCGTGGACATCCCCGTTGTGGCCATCGGCGGCATCCACAAGGAAAACCTGCTCCGGCTCAAGGGCACCGGCGTGAACGGTGTGGCCCTTGTCAGCGCGATCTTCGGCGCGGAGGACATCGAGGCCGAGTGCAGGGAGCTGAAGGCACTGGCGGAGCAGCTGTAAGGCGGCTCGCCCTCTCAGTCATCGCTGGCGCGATGCCAGCTCCCCCAAAGGGGGAGCCAATTGCGCACAGAGGAAAGGCTGCGCAAAAACCTATTTCCGGTACGTTCAGCGCGCAAAGCGCTGTTCAAGATAAAAGAAACATTTGGAGGAAAGTACCATGCAGAACTACACCACACAGATGGACGCTGCCCGCAAGGGCATCGTCACGCCGGAAATGGAGATCGTGGCCAAAAAGGAATACCGCACCACGGAGGAGATCCGTCAGCTGGTGGCTGAGGGCAAGGTGGCCATTCCCGCCAACAAGCACCACACCTGCCTGAACCCCGAGGGCATCGGCTCCATGCTGCGCACCAAGATCAACGTGAACCTGGGCGTTTCCCGCGACTGCAAGGATTACAACGTGGAGATGGAAAAGGTGATGAGCGCTGTCAATATGGGCGCGGAAGCCATCATGGACCTGTCCAGCCACGGCAACACCCAGCCCTTCCGCCAGAAGCTGACCCACGAGTGCCCCGTGATGATCGGCACTGTGCCTGTGTACGATTCCGTCATCCACTATCAGCGCGACCTTGCCACCCTGACCGCGCAGGACTTCATCGACGTGGTGCGCCTGCACGCTGAGGACGGCGTGGACTTTGTCACCCTGCACTGCGGCATCACCCGCAAGACCATTGACCAGATCCGCACCCACAAGCGGAAGATGAATATCGTCAGCCGCGGCGGCTCTCTGGTGTTCGCCTGGATGAGCATGACCGGCAACGAGAACCCCTTCTACGAGCACTTTGACGAGATCTGTGAGATCTGCGCCGAGCACGACGTGACCATCTCGCTGGGCGATGCCTGCCGCCCCGGCTGCCTGGCCGATGCCACCGATGTCTGCCAGATCGAAGAGCTGGTGCGTCTGGGCGAGCTGACCAAGCGCGCCTGGGCACACAACGTGCAGGTCATGGTGGAGGGCCCGGGCCATGTGCCCCTGAATCAGGTGGCCGCCAACATGGAGGTGCAGAAGAGCATCTGCATGGGCGCTCCCTTCTATGTGCTGGGACCCCTCGTTACCGACATTGCCCCCGGTTATGACCACATCACGGCTGCCATCGGCGGTGCCGTTGCCGCCATGAGCGGTGCAGCCTTCCTGTGCTATGTCACCCCCGCCGAGCATCTGGCTCTGCCCAACGTGGACGATGTGAAGCAGGGCATCGTGGCCTCCAAGATCGCCGCCCATGCGGCCGATATCGCCAAGGGCATCCCCCATGCCCGGGATATCGACGACAAGATGGGCGATGCCCGCCGCGTGCTGGACTGGGATGCCCAGTTCGCCTGCGCTCTCGACCCCGAGACCGCCAAGGCCATCCGGGATGCCCGCCTGCCCGAGGATGACCACAGCGACACCTGCTCCATGTGCGGCAAGTTCTGCGCCGTCCGCAGCATGAACAAGGCACTGGCCGGGGAATACATCGACATCCTGTAACACAGCGTTTTCTTCCTTCTCAGCCGTCCGGTTTTGCTCGCCGGGCGGCTTTTTTGCTTGTCTCTGGGCGGGGAACAGGTTTCCTGCTTTACAGAAAAGGGAAAGCATTGTAAAATAGATGGGTAAGTAATAAAATATCCGGCGGGAAGCCCCTGCCTGAGAACGAGGAATAAAAATCATGGCAAGATCGAATATCCGGGTGCTGGCTCTGGACTTGGACGGCACCCTGACCAATGACGAAAAGATCGTTACCCCCCGCACCCGCGCGGCGCTGGATGCCGCCGCCGCACAGGGCGTGACCATCGTGCTGGCCTCCGGCCGCCCCACAGCGGGCATTCTGCCGCTGGCAAAGGAGCTGGGGCTGGACAAAAAGGGCGGCTGTGTGCTGGCCTACAACGGCGGCAAGATCGTGGACTGCGTGACCGGCGAGGCCCTGTATCAGGTGCAGCTGGGAGCGGAGTTCGTCCCGGAGCTCTGCGAATTTGCCGCCCGGCAGGACGTGGCCATCCTGACCTATAACAGCGAGGGCATCGTGTGTGAGCAGGATCAGGACGTGTGGGCAAACAAGGAGTGCTTTACCACAAAGCTGCCGATGCTCCATGTGGATGATCTTGCCTCCTATGTGGACTATCCGATCTGCAAAATGCTCATCACCCTTGACCCTGCCCGGCGGGATGCTGTCTGCGCCGCCGGAAAGGAGCAGTTTGCGGGCCGTATCGACCTGTACCCCTCCAGCCCCTTCTTCATCGAGGCCGTGCCCCTGGGCGTGGCAAAGGACAGGAGCCTTGCCGCCCTGCTGGAGCGGATGGGCCTGACCCGGGAGAACCTGATGGCCTGCGGCGACGGCCTGAACGACCGCTCCATGATCTCCTATGCCGGGGTGGGTGTTGCCATGCAGAATGCCGAGGATGCCGTCAAGGCTGTGGCCGATTACGTCACCGCCGCCGACAACAACCACGACGGTGTGGCCGAGGCCATCGAAAAATTTATCCTGAACTGAGAGGAACACAAACAACAATGCCACGCAATCTGGTTTTATTTGATCTGGAATGGAACATCGGCTATAAGCCGTACACCTTTAATTATCATGGCGTGCAGCAGACCTTCCGGGGCGAGATCATCGAGATCGGCGCGGTGAAGATCGACGAGGATGCCAACGTGCTGGATACCTTCTCCATCCACCTGCGGCCCCGCATTTTCCGCACCCTGCAGCACCACATCGCCAAGGTGACGGGCCTGACCCAGGCCGACCTGGACCGGGGCGAGCCCATCGTGCAGGGGCTGCGCCGCTTTATGCAGTGGTGCGGCCCGGATGCCGAGTTTGCCGAGTGGGGTATGGATGACGTGCCGGTGCTCAAGCAGAACCTTTTCCTCTGCAATCTGGACGAGAGCCGCCCCACCCAGTGGTATGATCTGCAGCAGATCTTCCTGCGGGAGCACCCCCGCAAGGAGGGCGAGGGCATGACGCTGGAAAGCGTTGTGACCCGGATGGGCATCCCGATGGAGCGCCCGTTCCACGATGCCCTGTCCGATACCCTTTACACCGCCGATGTCTGCCGCAAGCTTGACCTGCGGGCGGGTCTGGCGGCCTACCCCACCGAGGAGGAATCCCTGCGGGCAAGCCTCTGCCCCGCCCCCGGTGATTACCGGGACTTCCGGGTGTTCCGCGGCTATGTGGAGCAGTCCACCTGGCGCAGCGACCAAAAGATCATCACTGCCAGCTGCCCGGTGTGCGGCGGAGATCTGCAGCCGGACGATATCTGGCTGAAAAAGGGCAACAGCGGCTGGTATACCCTGTCGGTCTGCCCTGCCTGCGCCGGTACTGGCAATGAGGTTGGAAAGGGCGTATTCCAGCGCTATAAGCTGGCCCGGCGGGACGGCCTGCACTGGAGCTTTGCCCGCTGCGTCCAGATCCCGGACGAAGCCGGACTTGCCCGCTGGGAGCGGATGCGCGCCCAGCAGATCGAGCGGATGCAGGCCCGGGCCGAAAAGGCCGCCGCTGAAGCCGACGGAAAAGCATAAAGATCCCCGCCCTGTGCAGGAAAGGCCCCCGCAGTCTCGTAGTATAGGTGATAGGACAAAAAAAGCTCGTATTTTGTTCACGGGCGTGTCATAGAAACCGGATATACTAAAGAAAAATGAGAGGGAAGGAACACGCGGGATGGAAATGACGATGATAGGCTGGCTCCACCAGCTGGGAACGCTGGAATTCTGGAAGGCCCTGCTGGAAGGCTTTGGCGGCCTTGGCCCCATTGCGCCCGTGATCCTTGCGATGGTGGAATCCTTTTTTCCGCCGCTGCCGCTCATTGCCATTGTGGCGCTGAATGTTGCGGCCCACGGCGGGCTTCTGGGCTTTGTGTACAGCTGGGCCGGGGTGATGCTGGGCGGCACTGTGATGCTGTCTCTTATACACATCTGACGCTGCCGACGACTCCTTACG
>ENA-UBCA01001410-UBCA01001410.1-human-gut-metagenome-genome-assembly--contig:-NODE-1410-length-11924-cov-5.867133_pt1 | contig 11924 bp, 9 predicted proteins | sample MGYA00244228_ERZ654716 | MGnify/ENA primary metagenome ERZ654716 (study PRJEB26926, sample SAMN06164557) | human gut metagenome | biome: ENVO:00009003; feature: ENVO:2100002; material: ENVO:00002003... | reverse complement strand
CGCGATGCCACCTCCCTCTGAGAGGGAGGCTTTCACAGTTCACCGTTACGCCAAGGCTCCCTCCGAGAGGGAGCTGGCACGGCGGAGCCGTGACTGAGGGAGTTACAGGGTAACAGCCTTCTTTTTTATTCTGTCGCTTTCTCAAACGCCGCTTCCAGCGCCTGGTTCACGGCACGCACAGCGGCGGGGTCGGGCTTGATGGCGGCGCGGTCGTAGGTGAACAGGCCGTTCACCTCGTCCTCCACATCGCTCACCTGTGTGTACACCAGGGCCGAAAGCCCCTTTTTCAGCTGGGGGAGCACCGTTTCCAATTGCAGCTTTTTCCAGCGGGCGGTCAGCTCGGCCCGGCTCTTTGCCGTGCCGTAGCCATACGCCCTGCGGGGCGGCTCATGGCCGGGCATGGGCCAGGCAATGCCGCCGTATTCGCTCAGGGCCACCACCCGGCTCCGGGGCCTGACCCGGAGCGGGTAGAAATAGTTGTGCAAGGACTCCACATCTCCCCCGCCCTGATCGTACCAGCCGCTGGCCTCGTCCACAAGGCGGGTATCGTCCAGCCTGCGGACGGCCTCCACGGCCCCGGCGGCATTGAACTGCCCCCACCCCTCATTGAAGGGTACCCAGCAGCCCACGCAAGGGTGGCACTGCAGGGCCTTTACCGTGGCTTCCAGCTCCCGGGCATATTCTTCCCTGCCCGCTTCCGTTTCGCGGCCCAGCAGGCCCCAGAGGGGCCTTGCGTCGGGCAGGCGGCGGAGCAGCGGCTGGAACACGTTGGTCAGGTAGGTCACGAACCAGAGCTTGTAGGGCCCGCCGCCGTTCACCATGTCCTGCCAGACGATGAGGCCCAGCTTATCGCAGTGGTAATACCAGCGCTGCGGCTCGATCTTGGCGTGCTTGCGCAGGAGGTTGAAGCCCAGCTCTTTTATGGTCTGCAGTTCCCGCACCACTGCCCCATCACTGGGCGGGGTGTACAGGCCCTCGGGCCAGTAGCCCTGATCCAGCAGGCCGTTGAGCAGGATGGGCTTGCCGTTCAGGCAGAAGCGCATGATCCCGTGGGCATCCGGCGCACAGCTCCACTTGCGCAGGGCAAAGTAGCTGTGCACGGTGTCGCGCTGCTCCTCCTCTCCCTGCGTGGTGCCCACGGTCAGATCGTACAAAAACGGCGTATCCGGGCTCCACGGGAAGAAATGCTCCTCCGGGATGTGCAGGGTCACCGCGCCGTCCCGGTCGGTCTCGTCGCTGCCCCAGTCCTCGGCAATGGTCACGCCCCCGGCCCGCACCACGGCCCACAGGTTCGCCGCCCCGCCGGGCAGGGAAGTATGGGCTTTCACGGTCACGGTGCGGGCATCATAGTCCGGGGTGACGGTCAGCTCCGTGATGTAATTTTCCGGCACACGCTCCAGCCAGACAGTCTGCCAGATGCCGCTCTGGGCCGGGTAGAACATCCCGCCGGGCCGGAGGGTCTGCTTACCCCGGGCCTGCACGCCGGTGCCGGTGGGGTCCTGCACCGCTACCCAGAGCCGGTCATGGCCGGCAGGGTTCAGCGCATCGGTGATATCCAGTGCAAAGGGCCAGTAGCCGCCCCGGTGGCCCCCCACCAGATGGCCGTTGACCTGCACGGCGCAGGCATAGTCCACGGCCCCGAAGTGGAGCAGCACCCGCCCGCCGGTGCCCGCCGGGGGCACAAAGCTCCGGTGGTAGTGGAGCCACGCCCCGGGCTGCAGGGTGCGCCCCACGCCGGAGGCTTTCGTCTCCGGGGAGTAGGGCACCAGAATGTCGCCGTCCCACTTTGCGGGCAGTCCCGCAGAGCCGGTGATGGCGTACTGCCACAGGCCGTTCAGGTTCTCGTAGCTGTCCCGCCGCAGGGCCGGGCGGGGATATTCGGGCAGAGGATGATGCTGCATACTGTCACCGCCTTTTCTGCTCCCATTGTAGCACAGGCCAACCGCCTTGTATAGGCGCAAAAAGCCCCCGCCGCCGGGGTTCCGGGGCAGGGGCCGTGATGCAGCGCTTATGCCAGTTTTGCTTCCAGCCGGGTGCGGATGGCCTGGATGAATTCCTCGCTGTTCACCTGGGTGGGGGTGATGCCCTCCGCCAGGCCGCAGAGGTCTTTGGTCATAATGCCGTCGTTGAGGGTCTGCAGGCTGGCGGCCTCCAGTGCCTCGCCAAACCGGACCAGCGCGGGCAGGCTGTCCAGCTCGCCGCGCTTTTTCAGGGCACCGCTCCAGGCAAAGATGGTGGCCATGGGGTTGGTGGAGGTAGCCTCGCCCTTGAGGTACTTGTAGTAGTGGCGGGTCACGGTGCCGTGGGCGGCCTCGTACTCATAGTTGCCGTCCGGGCTGACCAGAACGCTGGTCATCATGGCCAGCGAGCCAAAGGCGGTGGAGACCATATCGCTCATCACGTCGCCGTCGTAGTTCTTGCAGGCCCAGACAAAGCCGCCCTCACTGCGGATGACACGGGCCACGATGTCATCGATCAGGCTGTAGAAATAGGTGATGCCTGCGGCCTCGAACTTTTCCCGGTACTCGGCATCGTACACCTCCTGGAAGATGTCCTTGAAGGTGTGGTCATACTTCTTGGAAATGGTGTCCTTGGCACCGAACCAGAGATCCTGTTTGCTTTCCAGCGCGTAGTTGAAGCAGCTGCGGGCAAAGCTGTAGATGGAGGTGTCCTTGTTGTACTGGCCCTGCAGGACACCGGCACACTCAAAGTTGTAGACCGTGGCGGCCTGCCGGGAGCCGTCGTCGCCGGTGTAGATCAGCTCCGCCCTGCCGGGGCCGGGGATGCGGAACTCGGTGCACTTGTACACGTCACCGTAGGCGTGGCGGGCAATGGTGATGGGCTTTGTCCAGTTCTTGACCACCGGCTTGATGCTGTCGATCATGATCGGCGCGCGGAACACGGTGCCGTCCAGCACGGCGCGGATGGTGCCGTTGGGGCTCTTCCACATCTGGTGCAGGTGGTATTCCTCCACGCGCTGGGCGTTGGGGGTGATGGTGGCGCACTTGACTGCCACGCCATACTTCTTGTTGGCAAGGGCGGCATCCATGGTCACCTGATCCTGGGTGGCATCCCGGTTGGGCAGGCCCAGATCGTAGTACTCGGTCTTCAGATCCACAAAGGGCAGGATGAGCTCCTCCTTGATGATCTTCCAGAGCACACGGGTCATTTCGTCGCCATCCATCTCCACCAGCGGCGTGGTCATCTTGATCTTTTCCATAACAGTTTCCCTTTCCTCTGTTTCAAAAAATACTGTGACCCCCGGCGGCACTGCCAGATGCTCTGCCGGGAGGTTCGGCTTTATTGATACGCGGCCGCCAGCTTTTCCAGCGCGGGCAGGCTGCGCTTTACCTTTTCGGTGTCGATGCAGTAGGCAAGGCGGACATAGCCCGTTACCCCAAAGGTATCGCTGGGCACCAGCAGCAGGTCAAATTCCCGGGCCCTGCGGCAGAAGGCGTTGGCATCCTCCTCCAGTGCCTTGGGGAAGAGATAGAAGGTGCCGCCGGGCCGCTCCACCTCAAAGCCCAGCGCTTTCAGCTTGTTGTAAAGCAGATCCATATTGGTCTCGTAGACGCCCAGGTCGCTGGTCACATCCAGGCAGCGGCTCACGGCGCGCTGGATGATGCTGGGCGGGCAGTTGTGGCCGGTAAAGCGGGAGATCTGGGCCATCATATCCACCAGCACTTCCTCGCCCTCACAGCCGGGGCGCACGGCCACATAGCCCAGGCGCTCGCCGGGCAGGCTCAGGCTCTTGGAGAAGGAGAAGCAGGTCAGGGTGTGGGGGTAGAACGCCGCCGGGTAGGGCACGGTCCTGCCATCAAAGGCGATATCCCGGTAGGGCTCGTCGCTGACAAGGAAGATGTTGTGGCCGTAGGCCCTGCTCTTCTCGGTCAGGATCTCCGCCAGCCGGGTCAGGGTGTCGGCAGAGTAGACCACACCGGTGGGGTTGTTGGGGGTGTTGATGAGGACACAGGTGACCTTCTCGGTCAGCATCTGCTCAAAGGCCTCCAGATTGGGCTGGAAAGCCGGGGCCTGGGGCGGCACCACCCTGAGATGGGCACCGGTGCCCTCCACATAGGGGCCGTACTCCGGGAAGTAGGGGGCAAAGGTCAGCACCTCGTCCCCGGGCCGGGTCACGGCGCGCAGGGCGTGGGCAATGGCACCCGCCGCGCCCGTGGTGGGAAAGATATCCTTCTGCGCATAGGGCAGGCCGAAGGTCCTGTTCAGGTGGGCCGCCACGGCGGTGCGGAACTCCGGGTCGCCCTGGCTGGGGCAGTAGCCATGCAGGGCCACCGGGTCCTCCTGTGCCAGCAGCTCCTGCATGGCGGCGGTGAACCGCTCCGGGCAGGGCACGCTGGGGTTGCCCAGCGAGTAATCAAACACGTTCTCGTAACCGATCTGGGCCGCGCGCTGCTTGCCGTACATAAAGGTCTCGCGGATGACGCTCTTGTGGGCCAGCATCCCGCGGTAAGTCTCGTTCAGCATAAGTTCCTTCCCCTCTAAAACACAAATTTATTTTTCGTGGGCAGCAGACGCATAGCTCTGCTCCACTTTCACCACACAGCTGTATTTCGGGTCCTGCTCATGGACGAACTGGCACATGGCGGCCAGCATCTCGTCCTTGTTCCCGGTATAGCCCGCCGGGAACTCCAGATCGAACAGGACATTCGTATGGGTATCACCCGGCACGATGCGCAGGTCGTGGATCGAAAGGCAGGGGTCGAGCTGGCGGGCCTTTTCCATCAGGCGGGTGCGCAGCACGCCCACCGCCGCATCGGTGGTAACGATGGGGTCATAGTGGATGGTCACCTGCAGGCCGTCCCGCTTTATAAAATCGTTCTCGATGTTGTCGATGACATCGTGGGCCTTGAGCGGGTCGGTCTCTGCCGGGAACTCGATGTGGAGGGAGGCGAACTGATGCCCCGGGCCGTAATCGTGCACCATGAGGTCGTGCATCCCCAGCACACCGGGGTAGCCCATGACCGTCTGCTCAATGTGCTCCACCAGCTCCGGACTGGGGCTCTCGCCCAGCAGGGGGCTCAGGGTGTCCATGACCAGCCCCCAGCCCGACCAGAGGATGAAGGCTGCCACGGCCACGCCCATGATGCCGTCCAGCCGCGCCCAGCCCGTCAGGCTGCAGACCACGGTGGAGATCAGCACCGCGCCGGTGGTCAGCACGTCGTTGCGGCTGTCGGCGGCGGTGGCCATCAGGGTCTCGGAGCCGATGGTGCGGCCGATGGTGCGGTTGAAGCCGCTCATCCAGAGCTTGACGAGGATGGATGCGGCCAGCACACCCACGCTCAGCCAGCTGAACGCCACGGGGGTGGGGTGAAACACCTTGACCACCGACTCCTTGAGCAGGGAAAAGCCGATGCCCAGGATGGTCACGCTGACCACCAGACCGGCCAGATATTCATAGCGGGCGTGGCCGTAGGGATGCTCGGCATCCGGGGCCTTGGCGGCCAGCCGGAAGCCGATGAGGCTGACCACGTTGGACGAAGCGTCCGAGAGGTTGTTCAAAGCATCCGCCATGATGGCGATGGAGCCGAACAGGGTGCCTGCCAGCAGCTTGCCCAGGCAGAGCAGCAGGTTGCAGGCCATGCCCACACCGCTGGCAAGGTTGCCGTAGGCCGTGCGGGTAGCAGGGTCCTGGGGATCATTGGGATGCCGGATGAACCGGCGGATCAGGAATTGCGTCATATCTATCTTTCATCTCCAGAGGTGCGTTCAAAAAATACGACTTAGGTATAGTATAGCACCCAGCTTTACCGTTGTGAAGCGTTCACCCATGAAACTGCGGCTTGTCAGGCGGCAGTTTTGTGAATTTGCTTCTTGTTGTAATCAAAAAAGAGCTGCCGCGCGCCCCTTTGCCAACACTTTGGTTGGCAGAGAGCGCCGCAGCAGCCCCTTTTACAGTTCCGTCAGGGGAACTCAGACATTCTTGGCAGAGGGCTTGCTCAGATCCACACCGCGGATGATCTTGCGCACGGGCAGGATGCTCTTGGCGTTCATGGACAGCTCGTCCACGCCCATCCGCAGGAAGGTCTCGGTGAGGGCGGTATCCGCGCCCAGCTCACCGCAGATGCCCACCCAGATGCCGTGGCGGTGGCCCGCCTCAATGGTCATCCGGATGGCCTTCAGCACAGCGGGGTGGTGGGGATCAAAGAAGGGCTCCAGCTTGGCGTTCTGGCGGTCCAGCGCGCAGGTGTACTGGGTCAGGTCGTTGGTGCCGATGGAGAAGAAATCGCACTCCTGGGCCAGATCGTCCGCCACCAGAACTGCGGCGGGGGTCTCGATCATGGTGCCCACCTCGATCTTGTCGCTGAATTTCTTGCCCTCGGCGGTCAGCTCTGCCTTGCACTCCTCCAGCACGGCCTTGGCATCCTGCAGCTCCCGCAGACTGGTGATCATGGGGAACATAATGCTCATGTTGCCGTAGGCAGAAGCGCGCAGCAGGGCCCGCAGCTGGGTCTTGAAGAAATCCCTGCGGGTCAGGCAGATGCGGATGGCGCGGTAGCCCAGCGCGGGGTTGTCCTCGTGGTCGAGCTTCATGTAGTCCACGGTCTTGTCCGCGCCGATATCACAGGTGCGCACGACCACCTTTTTGGGAGCCAGGCTTTCCAGCACCTGCTTGTAGGCCTCGAACTGGTATTCCTCGGTGGGGTAATCCGTGCAGTTCAGGTAGACGAATTCGGTGCGGAACAGGCCCACGCCGCCCGCGTCGTTCTGCTGGACCGCGCCCACATCGCTCATGCCGCCGATGTTGGCAAAGACCTGCACGGTCTTGCCGTCCAGCGTGGTGTTGGGCTTGCCCTTGAGCTCGGCCAGCAGGGCCAGCTTCTTCTGGTCCTCCTGCTGGCGTTTTTTCAGGCTCTCCAGCAGATCGGGGGTGGGGTCCACATACACGCAGGCGTTGTAGCCGTCCACCACAGCCATCTTGCCGTCCCAATCTTCCTGGATCTCCTTGCACTGGATCAGGGCGGGGATGTTCATGCTGCGGGCCAGAATGGCAGTGTGGCTGTTGGAGCTGCCCTCCCGGGTGATGAAGCCCAGCAGCAGGCTCTTGTCCATCCGCACCGTCTCCGAGGGTGCCAGATCCTCCGCCACCAGAATGCTGGGCTCCGTGCCCTGCAGGGTGGCATTGTCCACGCCCTGCAGGATGTCCAGCATGGCCTGGGCAATGTCGATGACATCGGCGCTGCGGGCCTGTAAATAGGGGTCGTCCATGGCGGCAAACACGGCGGCCTGGTTGTCGCCCGCTTTCTTGACGGCATACTCCGCACACATGTGCTGGCCGTTGATGATCTCCTTGATGGCATCCACAAAGTCATCGTCATCCAGCATCATGGCATGGATGTTGAACACCTCGGCAATGTCCTCGCCTGCCTCGGCCAGTGCCTTTTCATACAGGGCAGTCTGCTGGTCAATGGCCTTGGCCCGGGCCTCTTCAAAGCGGGCTTCCTCTGCCGCCGTGTCCGCGACCTGGGCGGTGGAGATCACGGTATCTTTTTTCTTGTAAATTTTCAGCTTGCCGATGGCAATGCCGTTCAGGATGCTTTTACCGGTTCCTACCTGCATCGTTCTCTCTCCTTTGTTGAGAATTTAGTGCGAAAAAGCCCCCGCAGGGTCTCCCGCAAGGGCTTTTGTCCGCAGATTCAAAGATCAGACGTTCTCGGTCAGGAACTTCTGAATGGCCTCGGCAGCGGCGGCCTCATCGTCGCCCTCCACCTTCACGGTCACGGTGTCGCCCTGCTTGACACCCATGCCCATCAGAGCCATCAGTTTGCGCAGGTCGCAGCTCTTGCCGTCCTTTTCCAGGGTAGCGGTGCTGGCAAAGCCCTTGGCCACCTTCACGAGCAGACCGGCCGGACGAGCGTGGATGCCGCATGCATCCTTAACAGTATACTGGAATTCCTTCATAATCATTTTCTCCTTACTTCATCCCGTTTCAGATCCGGACGGTCCTGCCACTCCGGACGCAGCCGATTTTGCTGCGGGATGCTACTATTATTATAAACCCGCTTCGTTATTTTTTCATCATTTCATATTGCTGATTTTTAGCCAGAAATTTTGGTGCTATTGAACAGAAGTTTTGCCCCCATTTTTCCACCGGATTCATTCGACAGGATACCCCTCGGCATCCAGGGGCAGGTCGGTGTACTGCGCCTCCTCGGGCACCACGGAGTCCGGCTCCCCGCTGGTCTGCTGGCTCTGCCCGGCCGCGCCCAGCTCCTCATCATGGCGCTCTCCCCAGTCGCCGCTGTAATCCTCACCGGACACCTGCTGGGCATCCTGCTGCTCAGCCTGCGCCATTGCGGTCTGGGCATCCTTCAGGCCGATCACCGTGCCCGACGGCTTTTCCAGCAGGTAGGCCCCCACAGCCTTTTTGCGGTAGACCAGCAGCACGCCGTAGCGGCTGGTCTCTCCGCTGCTGGCCGCCGGGATCAGGGCGGTCCACTTTTCCACGGTTTTCCCTTTGTAGCGGGTCAGGTCCATTCCACTTTGCTGCACCACCCCGTTGAAGGCCGAAAAGCTGTCATCCCACTTGCGGGGGATCTTGACCTTATCCGCCGTGATGGACGTGCCGTCCACATCCAGCCCATAGCCCGTGAACCAGGTCTGGATGTCCTGCGCACTCTCGATCCGGTTCACCCCGGCCGCTGCCGCCACTGTGCGGGTGCTGATGTACCGCCCCAGAAAGGCGCTGAAGATCACCAGCGCACAGCAGAGCGCACCGGCCCCCACCTTTTTCAAGCTCGTCTTGTTCAGCGTTACCACAAACATGCCGTTCCCTCCCACCCGTTTTGTTCTGAAAAGAATATATGGGGCGGGCAGGCAGAATATGTTTGGCACCACCAAAAGAGCCCCCGCCGGAATAGACCGGCAGGGGCTCTTTCTCATAGCGGTAAGTTCAGGATCACTCGATCAGGCCGTTCAGCAGGGCCAGGCACTTGCGGCTGTGCAGCTTGCGGATTGCCTTGGCCTCGATCTGGCGGACACGCTCACGGGTGACACCGAAGTCGCGGCCCACCTCCTCCAGCGTGCGGGGGCGGCCATCGTCCAGACCAAAGCGCAGGCGGATGACCTTTTCCTCACGGGGAGTCAGGCTCTTGAGGGCCTGATTGATCTGCTGGGCCACCATGGCACGGTCTGCTGCCTTGCCGGGGGCCTCGGCGTTCTCGTCGGCCACGAAATCGCCCAGGGAGGAATCTTCTTCCTCGCCCACGGGGCTTTCCAGGCTGGCGGGTTCCTGCGCCATGCGCTGGATCTCGCGCACGCGCTCCACGCTCATATCCATGGCCTTTGCCAGCTCCTCGGGGGTGGGCTCGTGGCCGTTCTGGTAGACCAGCTGGTTGGTGGCCTGACGCATCCGGTTGATGGTCTCGACCATGTGCACCGGGATGCGGATGGTGCGGGCCTGATCCGCAATGGCGCGGGTGATGGCCTGACGGATCCACCAGGTGGCGTAGGTGGAGAAGCGGAAGCCACGGTCACAGTCAAACTTCTCGGCGGCCTTGATCAGGCCGATGTTGCCCTCCTGGATCAGGTCCAGGAACGCCAGGTTGTGGCCGACATGCTTCTTAGCGATGGAGACCACCAGACGCAGGTTGGCCTCGCTCAGGCTGCGGCGGGCGTTCAGGCCGTCGCGGCGGATCTTGAGCAGCTCCTGGCGGCGCTCCTCCGTCAGGGGGCCGTTCTCAACAGCCTCCATGGCTTCTTCTTCGGCAGCCTTTTCCTCGTCATCCTCGCTGGACTTGGTGTTGCCGTCCTCGTCCAGATCCTCGGTATAGCTCCGGCTGTTCTCATCCTCCTCGAACGAGAAGCGGGCGCTGTTCTTTTTGATGTACTCAGGCGCGCCGTACTTCTGGCGGTCGGCCTGAAGGATGTGGGCAGCCTCGGCACCGGCGTGGATGCGCTTGCTCAGGTCCACTTCCTGCTCCGCGCTCAGCAGCGGGATCTGGCCGATCTGCTTGAGGTAGTTCTTCACAGGGTCATCCAGCAGCTCATCCATGGCAGCCTTCAGGTCTGCGGGGTTCTCCTCTGCCGGGTCGTCTTCATTTTCATCGCCCAGGCCCAGCTCATCGCTGTTTGCCTCGGCACTTTCCACCTCTGCCATGATGCCTTCCACATCCAGGCTGGTGTCACCTTCGGCCTCGTCATCCAGAATTTTGATGCCGCGCTCCTCCAGAAGCGTGTAAAGCGTTTCCACATCCATCCGGCACTGGGAAGCCAGTGTCTTGGCCTCGCCCGCCGTCAGGGTGCCTTCGCCCTTCGTCAACAGTTCCTTCAAAGTCATGCCCATTTCGCTCTCTCCTTTTCACCGCGGCGCTGGCTGCGCCGTAAGTGATATCGTATCATAAGTTTTGCCGCTGCGGGATGGTTCAAATCACCAGGCCGCCGTTCACACCGAACACCTGCCCGGTGATGTAACCGGCGCTTTCGCCTGCCAGGAACACCAGCAGCTGCGCCACCTCGTCCGCGCTGCCCAGGCGGCCCACGGGGGTCTCCTCGGCCAGCGCAGCCTTATCCGCTGCCGTAAAGGCAGCCATCATATCGGTGTCGATGACACCCGGAGCCACGCAGTTCACGGTGATGCCGCTGGGCCCCTCCTCTTTGGCAAGGGCCTTGGTCAGGCCGATCAGGCCCGCCTTGGCAGCGGAGTAATGCACCTCGCAGCTGCCGCCGGTCTGGCCCCACATGCTGCTCACGGTCAGGATGCGGCCCGCCTTGCGGCGGATCATGCCCGGCAGGGCCAGCTGGCACAGGTGGAACGCGCCGCTCAGGTTCACGTCCAGCATGTGCTGCCACTCCTCCGGGGTGATATCGGTGAACAGCTTCTGCTGGGCAATGCCCGCGTTGCTCACCAGCACATCCACATGGCCCACGGCCTGCTCCACGGTGTGGAACGCCACCTCACAGCTGGCGCGGGAGGCCACGTCGCACTGGACCGCCAGCAGGCCCGGCAGCGCCTTTTCCAGCGCCGCCGCCGCCTCGGCGTGGGTGTGGTAGAGCACCGCCACCCGGTAGCCCGCCTGCCAGAAAGCGCGGGCCGCCGCGGCTCCGATGCCCCGGTCGCCGCCCGAGATCAGCACGCAGCGCCCGTTGGCCGCAGGGACTGCTGGTCCCGGCACAGGCTCCACCGGCGGTTCTGTTTCCGCGGCCGGTTCCGGCGCAGCTTCCTGCACCGGCTCCTGTTCCGGCTCAGGGGCCAGGGATGCCTTGTCCTCATCGCTCAGGTCAAAGGTCAATTCAAATTCATCATCGTACAAGAGTCAGCCCTCCTGCCGTTTGTTCTCTGCCTGCAAAAAATCCCGCAGGCAGGAAGGTCCCGCCCTCCACCGCACCCATGGGCTGCGCTCTGCTCCTCTTTCCGGTCAAGGCCGGTCCTGCGGCGAGCCCGCTGGTCTGTGCGAGTGGTTTCGACAAGTTACCATTAAATAATATAACACAATTCGACGAAAAAAGAAAGTGGGAACCGCCGTCTTTTCACGCAGTTCCCACTTTTTTTCACGTTCTCAGGGGGTCACGGGCGGTTTCCAGCGGGGCTTTGCGGCCCGCTGCTCCCGCAGCCGGAGGAAAAACGCCTGCAGCAGCGCCTGCGCCTCCTCCGCCCGCAGGCCGCGTTCCACCACCGGATGGTGGTTGAAGGGCAGGGCGAACAGGTCGGTCACGCTGCCGCAGCACCCGGCCTTGGTATCCGCCGCGCCGTACACCACCCGCCTGATCCGGCTGTTGATGATGCCGCCGCTGCACATGGGGCAGGGCTCCAGCGTAACGAACAGCTCACACTGCCACAGCCGCCAGCCGCCCAGCTTTTTGCAGGCCGCGTCAATGGCCAGCAGCTCGGCGTGGTGGAGGGCGTTTTTCTCGGTCTCGCGGGTGTTGTGGGCGGCGGCGATGATCTCGCCGTTCCGGGCCACCAC
>ENA-UBCA01001406-UBCA01001406.1-human-gut-metagenome-genome-assembly--contig:-NODE-1406-length-11937-cov-5.730517_pt1 | contig 11937 bp, 8 predicted proteins | sample MGYA00244228_ERZ654716 | MGnify/ENA primary metagenome ERZ654716 (study PRJEB26926, sample SAMN06164557) | human gut metagenome | biome: ENVO:00009003; feature: ENVO:2100002; material: ENVO:00002003... | reverse complement strand
GATGAGCGCTAGTCTCGTGGGCTCGGAGATGTGTATAAGAGACAGGCATAAACTGTTGAATAACGAGAAGAATCATAAAAAATGCACAAAAAATCAGAGAAAAAAATGTAAAATTAGCCGAAATGTCAAAAAAGTATTGCAATCCGTTTGCATAAGAGCTATATTAAAGATGCGAAAACGATTAAGTAAAAACTTCGAAAGACTTAAGCAGCAAGACAACAGGTCATACATAATAAAGTCTGGAAGAAGTACCTGGAGGATTCAATGGTATCTTTAAAAACAATTGCCGAAAAGTGTGGAGTATCAACTGCCACCGTCAGTAAGGCATTAAATGATCAAAAAGATATCAGTGAAGAGACAAAGAGTCGTATCCGGACGGTAGCAGAGCAATTAGGATATTTCCCGAATGCAGCAGCAAGATCACTTAAGACCAACCATTCATACAACCTCGGAGTTCTATTTGAAGAGGAAGCAGGAAGAGGTTTACAGCATGAATATTTTTCAGGAGTATTAAATGGTCTGAAAGTTCAGGCGGAGAAGCAGGGTTATGACATTACATTTATCAATACCTGTTTTGAAAACCGGAAGATGTCTTATCTGGAACATTGCAAATACCGGAATTTTGAAGGAGTTGCAATTGTGTGTGCGGATTTTAACGACCCTGGTGTCATGGAACTGATGAATAGCGAAGTACCGGTTGTCACCATTGACTACCTGCATCACAACTGCACGGCGGTCAGCTCGAACAACATTCAGGGCATGGAAGATCTGGTCAGATATATTTATTCTCAGGGACACAGGAGGATCGCTTACATCCACGGACAGCAGAATGGTTCGGCAGTTACCAAAGACCGGTTGACAAGTTTTTACCGGACAATGGATGAACTGAAGCTGGAAGTCCCGGATGAGTACATCCGTACAGCAGGTTACCTGGAGACAAAGGAAGCGGCAAAACAGACGAAGGAACTTCTGAATCTGGAAAATCCGCCAACCTGTATCATTTATCCTGATGACACCGCACTGATCGGTGGAAGAAATGTCATTATAGAGATGGGACTTCGGATACCAAAAGACATTTCGGTAGCAGGATACGACGGAACAAGGATGTCACAGCTTTTGCATCCGAAGCTTACCACAATTAAGCAGGACACAGAAGAGATTGGCAGAGAGGCTGCAAAACGGCTGATCGGTTCCATTGAAAAACCAAAAACAACTCTCTTAGAGAGAGTCGTTATAGAAGGAATCCTCATACCGGGACAATCGGTAGGAAAGATTCCGGAACAAAAATAACAATGTAAACAAGGCGGAAGCCAAAAAATTAAGGAGGAGGGTTTTCTATGAAAAAGAAAATCATTAGCGCATTATTATGTGTATCCATGGTAGCAACTATGGTAGCAGGATGTGGTGGGTCATCAGACACAACATCCGCAGACAACAGCAACTCAGGTGTAGCAGCAACGGCAACAGAATCTGGATCTGATGCAGCGGAGACAGATACAACAGGTGATGAGGGAAAAGTTTTCAACATTTATTGCTGGAATGAAGAGTTTAAGAGCCGTCTGACAGATCACTATCCTGGATATGAGGAAGTGGATGCCACAACTGGTAAGATTGGGGATGTTACCGTAAAATGGAACATCACACCAAGTGATGACAACGCATATCAGAACAATCTGGATGCAACATTATTAAAACAGGAATCAGCAGCAGCCGATGACAAGATTGACTTATTCTTAGTAGAAGCTGACTACGCACTGAAATATGTCGATACAGATTATACAATGCCGATCGCAGATCTTGGAATTACAGATGCAGACCTTGCAAACCAGTATCAGTATACAAAAGATATCGTTACAGATTCTAACGGTGTATTAAAAGGTGTTTCATGGCAGGGCTGCCCGGGCGTATTATTCTATAACCGTGATGCAGCAAAAGAAGTTCTTGGAACAGACGATCCTGACGAAGTTCAGAAATATGTTTCAGACTGGGATACTTTCAATGATACAGCAGAGACAATGAAAGCTGCCGGATACAAGATGACATCTTCTGTCAATGATACTTACCGTGTATACTCTAACAACGTTACTTCTAAATGGGTAGAAGATGGCAAGATCAATATTGATGATAACATTATGAAATGGGTATCTGATTCAAAAGAGCTTTATGATGCAGGCGAGACAGAGACATATGAACTCTGGGGCGATGACTGGAAGAAAGGTTTCTATCCGGAAGGAAAAGTATTCTGCTACTTTGGACCGGCATGGTTCGTGAACTTCTCTATGGCAGCCGACACCGAAGGATCTATCGGTTACAACGGTGGATGGGGCGCTACACCAGGACCTCAGGGATTCTATTGGGGCGGTACATGGATCTGTGGAGCAACAGGTACAGATAACGCAAGTCTTGTAAAAGATATCATCTTAAAGATGACAACAGACGAGACGATCATGAAAGATATCGTAGTAAAAGATGATGACTTCGTTAACAATAAACCAGCTATGGAAGCAATGGCAGCAGATACAAGCTACCAGAGTAAAGTATTAGGCGGACAGAACCCATTGTCTATGTACTGTGCAAGTGTAGAAAAACTTGATTTAAGCAACCTTTCTGCATACGATCAGGGATGTAACGAAGAGTTCCAGAACGCAATGAAGAACTACTTTGAAGGCAATGCTTCACTTGATGATGCACTTGACTTATTCTACAAAGCAGTTGTTGAGAAATATCCGGACTTAACATACTAAAATAATAAGCCGCGCCTGCCAGACCGGCGGGTGCGGCTATCTTTATACCTATCTCCGGACGGAGAGAAAGCAGTCAGCGGCGTAAAGCGCAGAGCTGACAGCAGATTTGCACAAAAAGATGTCCGTGAAGGGATGCTGTGAACTCTGTGAAAAATAAAAAGAAGGGGGCAAGAGGCGTTATGAAGAAGAAAAGCAGTAAAGCAGTCAGATATAACAAATGGGGTTACATTTTTCTGATTCCTTTTATTCTGGTGTATGTTGTATTCCAGCTTATACCACTGTTTAATACCATTTATAACAGCTTTTTTGAAAATTATTTATCGGGTCTGACACAGATCGGACCTAACTTTGTGGGACTGGAGAACTACAAAACGCTGTTTACACAGGGCGATATCTGGATTTACGCAAAGAATACCATGATTTTATGGATCATGTGTTTTGTGCCACAGATTATTTTGTCATTACTGTTAGGTGCATGGTTTTCTGATGTGCGTTTGAAATTAAAAGGAAGCAGATTTTTCAAGACCGTGATCTATCTGCCAAACCTGATCATGGCATCCGCATTTTCCATGTTGTTCTTTACACTGTTCTCGGATGGTGGACCGATCAACTCGATTTTAATGCAGATCGGAATTATTTCAGAGCCATATAAGTTCTTGGCAAACACAGGAAGTGCGAGAGGACTGATCGCCCTTATGAACTGCCTGATGTGGTTTGGTAATACGACCATTCTTTTAATGGCAGGTATGATGGGTATCGATACTTCTTTATTTGAAGCGGCAGAAGTGGATGGCGCAACTTCCACACAGGTATTCTACAAAATCACATTACCGCTGCTCCGTCCGATTTTAGTATATGTTGTGATCACATCACTGATCGGTGGATTACAGTTATTCGATGTACCGCAGATTTTGACCAATGGTACCGGTGATCCAATGAGATCGACCATGACATTGATCATGTTCTTAAATAAACATCTGTACAGCAAGAACTACGGAATGGCTGGTGCAGTATCCGTAATCCTGTTCATCATCACCGCAATTTTAAGTCTTATTGTCTTTAAGGTAACTGGAAACGATAAGAGAAAAGCATGAGTAGAATAGAAAGGTGAGGTGTTATTATGAACGAAAATAAAAATCTGAAAAAAGGACTTGGAATCCATGCAAGAAGATTTATCGCTTATGTAGTCCTGATTCTTGTTACATTTGCCTGCCTGTTCTGGTTCTATGTGCTGTTCATTAATGCGACCAGATCGAACGGTGAACTGCAGGCCGGATTTACACCACTGCCAAGCACACATCTGCTGGAAAACTGGAACAATCTGGTACACGGAACACTTCCGGTATGGCAGGGTATGATAAACAGTCTGATCGTATCGGTACTGTCAGCAGCGTTATGTACTTATTTTTCAACCATGACAGCTTATGCGATCCATGCATATGATTTTAAACTGAAAAAATACATCTATGCATTTATCTTAGCAGTTATGATGATCCCTACACAGGTAACTGCACTTGGATTTGTAAAATTAGTCGGTACATTAAAAATGGAAGATACATTTATCCCTTTGATCGTCCCAACGATCGCTGCACCGGTCACATTCTTTTACATGAAACAGTACATGGAAAGTACATTGCCGGTATCTCTGATCGAGGCAGCCAGAATTGATGGTTCCGGTGAGTTCCATACATTTAACAATATTGTACTTCCATTAATGAAACCTGCCATTGCAGTACAGGCAATCTTTACATTTGTAAGCAGTTGGAATAATTATTTTGTACCGGCTTTGATCTTACACAATGACAAGAAAAAGACACTGCCAATCTTAATCGCACAGCTTCGTGCAGCTGACTGGCTGAAGTTTGATATGGGTCAGGTTTATGTGATGATCGCATTTTCTATCTTCCCAGTTATTATCATTTATCTGATCTTATCCAGACACATCGTACAGGGTGTTGCCCTCGGCAGTGTAAAAGGATAAATTAGAATATAGCTACAAATGAAAAAACCTTCCCTGAGAACCGCCGTGATTCCCCATATCACGGCGGTTCTCCTTTGATGTAGCAGGAAAAGATTACAATATTAAAAAACATCAGAAAAATTGTCTGAAATAATCAAACATAGGCTCTTTTTTTCCAGTTGCTAATGTGCTATAATAGGCACAGATTTTGGAAAAAAAGAAATGGTTGAGAAGTGAATCTGCACAATCCTTTCAGAACGGAGGAAGACATGACAGAAGGCGGTTTTTTAGTTTTCATGGGAATTTTATTACTTTTGGTTGTCATCGTTGTTGTGATAGCGGTTGTTTCATCTGTGGCAGGTGCGGCAGCAGCAATCGTTGATGATGAAGACAGCGAAGATGAATAGAACAGGGTGAGAACAGAATAGTGGGGCGGTACTTTTGTGCCAGTCCCCTTTTTGCAGGTCTTATGGATACTGCGAAATGTCCCGAGATCGAATCATAAGAAAGGAGACAGAGATTATAATGCAGTTACTTACATTTTTGTTAAATGGAGTGAAGTTTGGTATTCCTGTCAATGATGTGGAATCCATTGAAACAAGAATGAATGTGGTGAATATTCCAAATTCACTGCCACAGGTTCATGGGATCATGAATCTGCACGGAGAAGTTATTGCAGTGTACAGTCTGGCAGAACAGTTTCATTATCCGGAACAGGAAATCAACAATATCATCGTTGCATCCATGAATGGTACAAAGATTGGGCTTGAGGTTGGAAACGTGGATGAGATTATTGATGTCCCGGATGAGAAGGTTATTTCCATGCCAGTCATTATGAAAGCAGTAGAAAATTGTTTTGATGAGGTTGCTTCCTATGCAAAAGAACTGATCGTTCTGATTGAGGTATCAAAGCTGATGCCGGAAGCAGAGCAGCAGGCAATACAGAAATTGGTAGAACAACAGTCATAAACAAAAAAGAGTAAAGCCTCTGTTATTATATATTGGAAAGATACAGTCTCGTGGGATGGAGTACCGATAGGTACTCCATTTTTGCGTAAATAGGAAATTTTGTTCCATTTCTAAAATAATTCTAAATTCTGTCCGATTTTCCTTGCATTTTGATGAGAGAGGAGTAAACTGATTTTTGCCGACCGACCGGTCGGTTTTGGGTTGCGGGAATGCAATAGCCAATCAGACATATAATTTTTCAGGAGGAACGAGAATGATCCCAAAGTATAGTGTAAAACGTCCGTACACAGTGTTAGTGGCTGTTGTACTGGTGATCGTTTTAGGAGTTGTTTCGCTGACGAGGATGACAACAGATCTGCTGCCGGCAATGAATCTGCCGTATGTGATCGTTGTCACAACAGATGTGGGGGCAAGTCCGGAGGAAGTGGAAAAGGATGTGACATCGCCAATCGAAGCGGCAATGGCGACGACTTCCAATATTAATAATGTAAGTTCCATGTCCTATGATAACTATTCTATGGTTGTTTTGGAGTATGAACAGAGCACAAACATGGATTCTGCCATGATTGAGATCCAGCAGCAGCTGGATCAGTTGACCGGACAATTTCCGGATTCAGTGGGCACACCAATCATTATGCAGATCGATCCGGATATGATGCCGGTTATGATCGCATCCGCAGATGTGGATGGAATGGATCAGGCAGAGGTATCTGATTATGTGGATAATGAATTATTACCACTGCTTGAGAGTATCGAGGGTGTGGCATCTGTGACGGCAACAGGTGTGCTGGATACGGACCTTCAGGTAACCATGAATCAGGAAAAAATAGATGCTTTAAACGAACAGATTTTAAGCAAAATAGATGCCCAGTTTACAGATGCACAGGCAGAGTTAGATAAGGCATCTTCCCAGATCGACAGTGGGAAAAAGAAGCTTTCCGATGGTGAAAAAGAGATGGGAAGCCAGCTTGGAGCAGGTGAAAATGAGATCATTAATAATAAAATCCAACTGTTTAACACCGAAGCAGATCTGACCACACAATTATCAGATCTTCAGAAATCACAGTCGTCCATGGATGGTGCAATCAAGTCGTTACAGTCAGCTTATGATGGAGCAACACAGTTACAGAGCGCGATTGACGGTTTACAGAAAGCAAAAGACAGTGTCAGCCAGGCGAAGAGTGGGGCAAAGCAGTTATATCAGGCGCACGATGGTGTAATGGCAATTTTAACAGCAAAAAATCCAATGACAGGTGCAGACATGACAGTGGAGGAAGCGCTTGCAGTAGCGGTTCAATATGGTCAGATGACACAGGAACAGGCGAATCAGTTGAAAACAGTGATTTCAACTTTACAGGCAGATCCTAAAATGTTAGAAGCATATAAAAATGCGGCCAGCGAATCCGATTTCGTCGCCTACATGGAATCCACAGCCATTGCCCAGATCAATGCACAGGCAGGGACTTCCTATACAAGTGAGAGTGACATTGCCAGCCAGATCGTGACATTACAGTACAAACTGGATGATATCAATGTGATGCTGATGAGTCAGGCATCCTCTTTTGCAGATGCAGGTGTGACGCTGACTTCTTACAAAGACATTCCGGCTGCAATCTCAAAATTGAGTGAGAGCAAGACACAGATCGCGGCGGGAATTGCGACAATCGAGTCCGCCCAGACACAGGTGGCAGACGGTAAAACGTCTTTAGATGACGCATTAGTGACTTTAAATGAATCCCAGATATCCGGTATCATGGAGATGAGCAAGGGATATGCGGATCTTGCTGTTGCAGCAAATAAGATCGAAGAGGGACAGAGCCAGTTAGATGATGCAAAAGAGCAGGCAAAAGATTCAGCGGATCTGAACACGATCCTTACAATGGATACCTTAAAAAATCTTCTGACAGCACAGAACTTCTCCATGCCGGCAGGTTATGTGACAGAGGGGAACGAGCAGTATCTGGTGCGGGTAGGAGATGAGGTGACATCCAAAGCAGATCTTGAAAATCTCGTTCTGATGGATCTTGGTATGGATGGTATCGAACCGGTCAGACTGTCAGATGTGGCAGACATCGAGTACATTGACAATTCCGGAGATTCCTATTCCAAAGTGAATGGAAATCCGGCGGTAATGCTTTCGATTGAAAAGCAGACCGGCTATTCCACCGGAGATGTGACAGACCGGTTATTGGATAAATTTGACAGTTTGGAAAAAGAAAATACAGCGTTACATTTGAGCGTTCTCATGAATCAGGGTATTTACATTGACATGATCGTGAAATCAGTCGTAGAAAACATGATCGTGGGAGCCATCCTTGCAATTATTGTATTGTTATTATTCTTAAAAGATATGAAACCTACACTTGTAATAGCATGTTCCATTCCGCTCAGTGTTGTTTTTGCAGTGGTACTGATGTACTTTACGAATATTACGTTAAACATCATTTCACTGTCGGGTCTGGCGCTCGGAATTGGTATGTTGGTGGATAACTCCATTGTCGTGATCGAGAACATCTATCGATTGCGGGGAGAGGGGTATTCCATCCGGAAAGCAGCCGTGGAAGGCGCTTCACAGGTGACAGGAGCAATCATAGCTTCCACACTTACAACCATCTGTGTATTTGCACCGATTATTTTTACAGAGGGTATCACAAGACAGTTATTTGTGGATATTGCGCTGACAATTGCATTTACGCTTGCAGCGAGTCTTCTCGTGGCATTGACTTTCGTGCCGATGATGGCAGCAGGATTATTAAAAAATACAAAAGAGATCAGGCATAATCTCTTTGATAAAGTAAAAGATTTTTATGGAAAAATTTTAGCGGTATGTCTGCGTTTCAAACCAATCGTATTTATCGCAGTGATCGTATTGCTTGGAACAAGTGTTGTGGCAGCATTCTCCAGAGGATATTCTTTCATGGATATGAACATGGAGACAAACCAGATCAGTGCGACGATTTCAGCAAAAGAGGATCAGACACTTACGTTTGGCGAACTGACAGAAATGGCAGATGAAGTCGTGGAAAAAGCAATGACGATCGATGGCATTGAGACCATTGGTGCCATGGCAGGTGGAAGTGCTCTTTCCATGATGGGAAGCAGTTCTACAGACAGTATTTCCATGTATATGATTCTGGATGAAGAATCTGAAGTGAGCAGTGCAGATGTAATCGAACAGTTGGATGAACTGACCAAAGACATGGACTGCGAAGTTACAACAGACACCTCTGCTTCTGATATGACATCACTTATGGGAAGTGGACTGACGATCAATGTAAAAGGAAATAATCTTGACAAACTGCAGGAACTTGCAGGCGAAGTTGCAAAAGTCGTAGAGAACACCGAGGGAACTGTGGATGTGGATGATGGACTTGCCAATACGACACCGTCTTTCACCATTTCTGTAGACAAGGAAAAAGCTGCAAAATACGGCATGACCGTTGCACAGGTATTCCAGCTTGTTTACGGTGAGATGGCATCCTCAACATCTGCAACAACGATCTCTACCGATGTAAATGATTATCAGGTTTATGTACAGAGCGAGGAGCAGTCCGATGTTACATTGGATGATATCAAAAAACTGACCTTTACCTATACAGACAGAGAAGGAAACGAGACAGAAGTAGCGCTTTCTGATATTGCACAGTTTGAGGAAGGTTACACCTTAGGAACGATCAACCGTGATGCGCAGACCAGATATATCAGTGTGACCGCAGGAGTGGATGATGACCATAATGTCAGTCTGCTGAGTAATGAGATCCAGAAAGAGTTAGATAAGATCGATCTGCCGGAAGGATACTCCATTGAGATGGCAGGTGAGGACGAGATGATCGCAGATGCGATGAATCAGTTGTATCTGATGCTTCTTTTGGCGGTAATCTTCATTTACCTGGTCATGGTAGCACAGTTCCAGTCGCTGTTGTCGCCGTTTATCATTATGTTTACGATTCCGCTGGCATTTACAGGCGGTCTGTTCGCACTTTACTTTACCGGTAACGAAGTCAGCGTTGTGGCAATGATCGGATTTGTCATGCTCGCCGGAATTATCGTAAATAACGGTATCGTTATGGTAGACTTTATCAACCAGCTCCGCCGTGGCGGAATGGAGAAAAAAGACGCCATTATCGAATCCGGAAAAACGAGACTCCGTCCGATCCTTATGACCGCACTCACCACGATCCTGTCCATGTCCACGATGGCAGTCGGACTTGGAGAAGGTTCAGAAATGATGCAGCCAATGGCGATCGTAACGGTTGGCGGTTTGTTATATGGTACACTGTTAACCCTGATCGTTGTTCCATGTATTTATGATGCATTCAACCGCAATAAGAGCATGGTCGAGGAGGACTTATAATGGATGAGCAGAAACTGATCCACGATCCATCACAGAAAGTACTTGCCATGTATCAGGCAGTCATTGAGTTCATTAATGAAGGCTGTGATATCAACACTTTAAAAGTAGCTGATATCACAGGCCGGGCAGGCATTGGAAAAGGAACAGCATACGAATATTTTTCTTCAAAGGAAGAGATAATCTCTTCTGCAATTTTATATTATGTGAAAGTGTGCTTTGAAAAACTGCAGGTAATTTCTACAGATAACAGAACGTTTCAACAGAAAATTAACGAGGTCATGGATTTTATTGATGAGCATGTAAAAGAAAAGCAGGGTGTCTTTTTCCTGATAAAAATGGTATTGGAATCATGCGAGATACCAAAGAATCTGAAAGATGAGTATGAGCGTATGAAACACCAGTGCTGTGATAAGGAGAAAAACGAGATTATCGACTGCATTGTGGAGGAGGGTGTCCGCGAAGGTCTGATCCGGGAGAAGAATGTTTTCCTGCGAAGAGCCGCGGTCGAAACCCAGCTTTCGGTCTATTTTATGTACCGCATCGCAGCAGAGAAAAAAATGGAGCTTGACCTGGAGGCAGATTCTTTGAGAGAATATATCTATCAGAATCTGTTGAAATTATTAGGATAGAAAGAAGGAACAAATAAATTAAAATCACATATAAAAAAATCAGTTGACAAATGCCACGTTAGCTTTTATGATGAGAAAAGATATAAAAAGGTGATGAGAAAGAGGAGTACACACAGACACCTGAAAGAGAATGGCATTCACCGGCTGAAAGATGTCACCAGAACATGTTGTGTGGAAGGTAGCTTTTGAACCGTCGCGCAGAACCTGTCTGTTGCAGATAAGTGGCAGAACTTGCAAGTTGATCATGCGGAGAAAATTTTCGTATATCGCCAGAAGCAGTCAGAAGTAAGCAAGAACGAGTTGTCCCCGTTACCGGACAGTGGCTTAGGAATGAGCCGGCAGAGATATGTTGTTTTTACAACATAACAAAGGTGGTACCGCGTTGACACGCCCTTTGCATCCGTATGGATGTGAAGGGTTTCTTTATTTTTACAAAGAAAGGAAAAGACAAATGAAGGAATTAGCAAAGACCTATGACCCGAAGGGCATTGAAGAACGCCTCTATAAAAAATGGGAAGATAACGGTTACTTCCATGCAGAAGCAGACCGCAGCAGGAAACCATTTACCATTGTGATGCCTCCACCAAACATTACAGGACAGCTTCACATGGGACACGCATTAGACAATACCATGCAGGATATTCTGATCCGTTACAAGAGAATGCAGGGATACAATGCATTATGGCAGCCTGGAACAGACCATGCTTCGATTGCAACAGAAGTAAAAGTAATCCAGTCCTTAAAAGAAAAAGGAATCGACAAGGCAGATCTTGGAAGAGAAGGTTTCTTAGAGAAATGCTGGGAGTGGAGAGAGGAATACGGCAATCGTATCATCAACCAGTTAAAGAAAATGGGATCTTCTGCTGACTGGCAGAGAGAGCGTTTTACCATGGATAAGGGATGCTCCAATGCCGTACAGGAAGTTTTCATCAAATTATACGAAAAAGGATACATTTACAAAGGCTCCCGTATCGTAAACTGGTGCCCGGTTTGTAAGACATCCATTTCCGATGCGGAGGTAGAGCATGAGGAGCAGGACGGATTCTTCTGGCATATCAATTACCCGGTAGTTGGTGAAGAAGGAAGATTCGTTGAGATCGCAACAACAAGACCGGAGACTTTATTCGGAGATACTGCAGTTGCTGTGAATCCGGATGATGAGAGATACCAAGACATCGTTGGAAAAATGTTAAAACTTCCGATGACAGACCGTGAGATTCCGGTGATCGCTGATCCATATGTAGACAAAGAGTTTGGAACCGGATGTGTGAAGATCACACC